>Ga0163150_10003294_pt1 | contig 22965 bp, 17 predicted proteins | sample OliLakLV19P2IB_FD_148628 | JGI IMG/M metagenome (GOLD analysis project Ga0163150, IMG submission 148628) | Freshwater microbial mat bacterial communities from Lake Vanda, McMurdo Dry Valleys, Antarctica - Oligotrophic Lake LV.19.P2.IB | ecosystem: Environmental > Aquatic > Freshwater > Lake >...
CCCGCGGCGCGCACGCGCTCGCCTTCCTGCACGTTGACGTGCACGCCGCGGGGGAGCGAGTACTCGCGCGGCTCCGCACCCGGCTCGTCGGGAACGATCAGGATCTTGCGCTGGCCCTTGACGACCGCGCCGTGCTTGACGATACCGTCGATTTCCGAGATGACGGCCGTCTCGCGCGGCTTGCGCGCCTCGAACAGCTCGACCACGCGCGGCAGACCGCCCGTGATGTCCTTGGTCTTCGTCGTCTCGCGCGGAATCTTCGCCAGCACGTCGCCGGCGAACACCGTCTCCCCGTCGCTCACCATCAAATGCGAGTGCGACGGCATGTGGTACTTCCGCGCGACCTTCGACGTCGGATGCCCCTGCGCATCGATCGTGCGAATCTCGACCGCCGGCTGCTTCTTCTCGTCCGCGGTGTCCATGATGATCAAGCGCGACAGCCCGGTCACCTCGTCGACCTCCTCGTGGACGGTCATGCCCTCGAGAATGTCCTTGAAGCGCACCTGGCCCGGCTCTTCGGTGAGGATCGAGAACGTATACGGATCCCACTCGACCAGCACGTGCCCCGACTCGACCTGCTGTCCGTCGTGGACCCGCAGCTTCGCGCCGTAGACAATCGGATACCGCTCGCGGTCGCGGCCCTTCTGATCCTGGACGACCAGCGAACCCGCCCGGTTCATGACGACCAGCGTGCCGTCCTTCGACTCGACGGCCTGGATGCTCTGGAACCGGACCGTGCCCGCGTTCTTCGCTTCGACCGTCGACTGCTCGGACACGCGCGATGCCGTGCCGCCGATGTGGAACGTGCGCATCGTGAGCTGCGTGCCGGGCTCGCCGATCGACTGCGCGGCGATGACGCCGACCGCCGATCCGAGCTCGACCAGCTTGCCGGTCGCCAGGTCGCGCCCGTAGCACTTGGCGCACACGCCCCGGCGTGACGCGCAGGTGAGCACCGAGCGCATCTTGACCTTCTCGATGCCCGCATCCTGAATCGCCGATGCGAGATCTTCGTCGATCTCCTGGCTCGCCTCGATGATCGTGTCGCCGCTGAACGGATCCATCAGACGCTCGAGCGTGACGCGCCCGATGATGCGATCGCGCAGCGGTTCGATGACCTCCCCGCTCTCGATGATCGCCCGCGCCTCGATGCCGTCGAGCGTGCCGCAATCCGGCTCCGAGATGATGACGTCCTGCGCCACGTCCACGAGACGCCGCGTCAGGTATCCCGAGTCGGCGGTCTTCAACGCCGTGTCCGCCAGGCCCTTACGGGCGCCGTGCGTCGAGATGAAGTACTGGAGCACCGTGAGGCCTTCGCGGAAATTCGAGGTGATCGGCGTCTCGATGATCTCGCCCGAGGGCTTGGCCATCAAACCGCGCATGCCCGCCAGCTGGCGGATCTGCTGCTTCGATCCTCGAGCGCCGGAGTCGGCCATGATGTACACCGGGTTGAAGTTGCGCCCGGCCTGCTCGGTCTCCTGCATCTCGCTGAACATGGCGTCGGCGATCTTCTCGGTGACGTCAGACCAGATCGAGATCACCTTGTTGTAGCGCTCGCCGTTGGTGATCGCGCCTTCCAGGTACTGCTGCTCGACCTTGATCACGTCCTCGCGCGCGCGGTTGACCAGCGCCGGCTTCTCGGCCGGGATAATCAGGTCGTCGATGCCGATCGACAGGCCCGACCGCGTCGCATACGTGAATCCAAGGTTCTTCAGGCTATCGAGCGTCTCGACGGTCTTCTCGAGGCCGTAGCGGAGATAGCACGACTGCACGAGCTGCTGCAGCCCCTTCTTCTTCAACAGGCCGTTCACGAACGGCATGCCCTTGGGAATCGCGTCGTTCAGGATGACCCGGCCGACGGTGGTGTTGATGATCTTGTTCTCGACGGTCTGAATCTCGGCGTGGATGACCGCCTGGTCGTCGCGCGCCGTCGTCATGTCCTTGAGCTCGCCCGTGTACCGCAGCCGAATCGGCGACAGCGTTTCGAGCTCGCCCGCCTCGAGCGCGATGATCACATCGTCGGTATTGCCGAACGCGCGGCCCTCGCCCTTGGCGCCCGGTTTCGACTTCGTCAGGTAGTAGCAGCCCAGCACGATGTCCTGCGACGGCACCGCGATCGGCGCGCCGTTGGACGGCGACAGGATGTTGTTCGACGAGAGCATGAGCACCGAGGCCTCGATCTGCGCCTCGGGCGACAGCGGAATGTGCACCGCCATCTGATCGCCGTCGAAGTCCGCGTTGAACGCGGTGCAGACCAGCGGATGAATCCGGATGGCCTTGCCCTCGACGAGCACCGGCTCGAACGCCTGGATACCCAGGCGATGCAGCGTCGGCGCGCGGTTCAGCAGCACCGGGTGCTCCTTGATGACATCCTCGAGGATGTCCCACACTTCCGGCTTCTGCTGCTCGACCATCTCCTTGGCCTGTTTGATGGTCGCGACGAGCCCGCGCTCTTCGAGCTTGTTGTAGATGAACGGCTTGAACAGCTCGAGCGCCATCTTCTTCGGCAGGCCGCACTGGTGGAGCTTGAGCTCCGGCCCCACGACGATGACCGAACGGCCCGAGTAGTCGACGCGCTTGCCGAGCAGGTTCTGACGGAACCGCCCCTGCTTGCCCTTCAACGTGTCGGACAGCGACTTGAGCGGACGGTTGTTGGCGCCGCGCAGCACGCGGCCGCGGCGGCCGTTGTCGAACAGCGCGTCGACCGCTTCCTGCAGCATCCGCTTCTCGTTGCGGATGATGACGTCGGGCGCCTTCAGCTCGATGAGCTTCTTCAGCCGGTTGTTCCGGTTGATGACGCGGCGATAGAGATCGTTCAGGTCCGAGGTCGCGAAGCGACCGCCGTCGAGCGGAACGAGCGGGCGCAGCTCCGGCGGAATGACCGGGATCACGTCCAGGATCATCCACTCGGGCTTGTTGTTCGACTTCCGGAACGAGTCGACCACCTTCAGCCGCTTGGCGTACTTCAGCTTCTTCTGCACCGAGACTTCCGAGCGCATCTTCACGCGCAGCTCTTCGGCGAGCTTCTCGATGGTGACGCGCTTGAGCAGCTCCTTGATCGCCTCGGCGCCCATCTGCGCGCGGAACTTGTGGCCCCACTCCTCGCGCGCCTTCCGGTACTGCTCTTCGGTGAGCAGCTGGTTCTGGTTCAGGTCGCTGTCGAGCGGATCGACGACGACGTAGGCCTCGAAGTACAGGACGCGCTCGAGCTCGCGGAGCGAGATGTCGAGCAGGTGCCCGATCCGGCTCGGCAGCCCCTTGAAGAACCACACGTGGCTCACCGGCGTGGCGAGCGTGATGTGGCCGAGGCGCTCGCGGCGCACCTTGGCCTGCGTCACTTCGACGCCGCACTTATCGCAGATGACGCCGCGGTGCTTCATGCGCTTGTATTTGCCGCACAGGCACTCCCAGTCGGTAATCGGTCCGAAGATCTTCGCGCAGAACAGCCCGTCGCGCTCGGGCTTGAACGTGCGGTAGTTGATCGTCTCCGGCTTGGTCACCTCGCCGTGCGACCACGACATGATTTTTTCCGGCGACGCCAGGCTGATGCGGATGGCGTCGAAGTCGGAAGTGAGCGAACCGCGATCGTGAAAACTTGGTCTCATCGGTTACACCTCTTCCAAGGCTGGTGCGAGTGCAGGCACCGGCTCAGCAGGTTTTTTCTTGGTCTTCAGCAGCTCCACGTCCAGGCAGAGCGACTGGAGCTCGCGGATCAGCACGTTGAACGATTCGGGAAGCCCCGCCGTGAACGACGCGTCGCCCTTCACGATGGCCTCGTAAATCTTCGCCCTGCCGGTGACGTCGTCCGACTTGGCGGTGAGGAGCTCCTGGAGGATGTGCGCCGCGCCGTATGCCTCGAGCGCCCACACTTCCATTTCTCCGAACCGCTGTCCGCCGAACTGCGCCTTGCCGCCCAGCGGCTGCTGGGTGATGAGCGAGTAGGGTCCGATCGACCGCGCGTGGATCTTGTCGTCGACCAGATGCGAGAGCTTGAGCATGTAGATGTAACCCACGGTCACGTCCTGCTCGAACTCCATCCCGGTCATGCCGTCGTAGAGCTTCGTCTTGCCGGTCTTCGGCAGGCCGGCCTGGTCGAGCCAGCTCTTGATCTCCTTCTCCGTCGCGCCGTCGAAGACGGGCGTGGCGAAGTAGAGGCCGAGCGCGTGCGCGGCCCAGCCGAGGTGCGTCTCGAGAATCTGGCCGACGTTCATACGCGAGGGAACGCCGAGCGGATTCAGCACAATCTCCACCGGCGTACCGTCCGGCAGATGTGGCATGTCTTCTTCGGGAAGGATGCGCGCGATGACGCCCTTGTTACCGTGGCGGCCGGCCATCTTGTCGCCGACCGACAGCTTGCGCTTCATCGCCACGTACACCTTGACGAGCTTGATGACGCCCGGGGGCAGCTCGTCGCCGCGGCGAATCTTCTCTTTCTTCTCTTCGAAGAGCTGCCGGATGACTTCGACCTGTCGCTCGGTTCGCTGTTCGAGCGCGCGGAGGTCGTCTTCGAGCCGCGGATCGTCGGTCCCGATCTTCAGGCGCACCATCGCGTCGTAGGGCATCTCCTGAAGAATCTCGGGCGTCAGCACGGTGCCCTTCTTGTGCATCCGTTCGCGGCCGTACTCGTCGAACAGGTCGCTGCGCAGCGTCTGCCCGTTCAGCATCTGCGAGACGCGCTTCTTCACTTCGTCGTGAAGAATGCGGATTTCGTCCTGCAGGTTCTTCTCCATCATGTCGAGCTCTTCGGCCTCGATGGCCTTGGCCCGATCGTCCTTCTCGATGCCCTTGCGCGAGAAGATCTTGACGCCGACGATGATGCCCTCGATGCCCGGGGGGCAGATGAGGGACGCATCGCGCACGTCGCCGGCCTTCTCGCCGAAGATCGCGCGGAGCAGCTTCTCTTCCGGCGTCAGCTGGGTCTCGCCCTTCGGCGTGACCTTGCCCACCAGGATGTCGCCCGGCTTCACATACGCGCCGATGCGGATGATGCCGCTCTCGTCGAGGTCCTTGAGGAACCCTTCCGACACGTTCGGGATGTCCCGCGTGATCTCTTCAGGCCCGAGCTTGGTGTCCCGCGCCTCGATCTCGAACTCCTCGATGTGGATGGAGGTGTAGTAGTCGTCCTTCACCATCCGCTCCGACACGAGAATCGCGTCTTCGAAGTTGTACCCGCGCCACGGCATGAACGCCACGAGCACGTTGCGGCCGAGCGCGAGCTCGCCCAGCTCCGTGCAGGGGCCGTCGGCCATGACCTGGCCCTTGTGCACCTTCTGCCCCACACGCACGATCGGCTTCTGGTTGATGCACGTGTTCTGGTTCGAGCGCTTGAACTTCGTCAGGTTGTAGATGTCGGCGCCCATCTCCTTGCTCAACGTCGGGTCTTCGCTCTGCTCGCCCTCGACGCGGACGACGATGCGCAGCGAGTCGACGTAGTCGATGGTGCCGGCACGGCGCGCGGCCGCCACGGCGCCCGAGTCGCGCGCGGTGATGTGCTCCATGCCCGTGCCGACGAACGGGGCACGCGCCCTCAGCAGCGGCACGGCCTGGCGCTGCATGTTCGATCCCATCAGCGCACGGTTCGCGTCGTCGTTCTCGAGGAAGGGAATCAGCGAGGCCGCGACCGACACGAGCTGCTTCGGCGAGACGTCGATGAACTGCACGTTGGTGCGCGGCGCCAGGATGAAGTTGCCGGCCTGGCGGCAGTTGATCCGATCGCCGACGAAGCGGCCATCCGCATCCAGCTCCGCGTTGGCCTGCGCGATGATGTACTGGTCTTCTTCCCACGCCGACAGGTAGAAGGAGTGCGGCTCGAACTCGGCCGCGCGCTTCTTGCGGCTCTTCGAGGCCGCGTTCTCCTCGATCACCTCGCTCTGCTCGACGATCTCGCCGGTCTTGAACTTGGTGCCGCCGCCGTTGGTGATGAGCACGAAGTCGGCGACGTGGCCGTCCTTGACCTTGCGGTACGGCGACTCGATGAAGCCGAACTCGTTGATGCGCGCGTAGCACGAGAGCGACGAGATGAGGCCGATGTTCGGACCTTCCGGCGTCTCAATCGGGCAGATACGTCCGTAATGCGTCGGATGGACGTCGCGGACCTCGAAGCCGGCGCGCTCGCGCGACAGCCCGCCGGGCCCGAGGGCCGACAGACGCCGTTTGTGCGTGATCTCCGACAGCGGGTTCGTCTGGTCCATGAACTGCGACAGCTGCGACGACCCGAAGAACTCGCGAATCGCGGCCATGACCGGCTTCGCGTTGATCAGGTCGTGCGGCATGGCGGTCGCCATTTCCTGGTAGACCGACATCTTTTCCTTGATCGCGCGCTCCATGCGGACCAGGCCGATGCGGAACTGGTTCTCGAGCAGCTCGCCGACCGAGCGCACGCGCCGGTTGCCGAGGTGATCGATGTCGTCCACGTTCACCGGGTTCTTGCGCAGCTTCAGCAGGTACTTGATGACCTCGTAGAAGTCCTGCGGGTGCAGGATCTTCTCGTCGAGCGGCGTCTTGAGCCCGAGCTTGGTGTTCAGCTTGAGGCGGCCGACGCGCGAGAAGTCGTACTTCTGCGGGTTGAAGAACATGTTCTCGAAGAGCGACCGCGAGCTGTCGAGCGTCGGGGGATCGCCCGGGCGCAGGCGGCGGTAAATCTCGATGAGCGACTCTTCGTGCGTGTGGATCGGGTCCTTCTTGAGCGTCGTCGAGATGATCGAGCCCACCTCGTCGCGCTCGGGGAAGAACACCTCGATGCGATCGATGTTGTTCTCCTGCGCCATCGCAATCACGCGGGGCGTGATCTCGTCGTTGGCCTCCAGAATGACCTCGCCGGTCGCCGGGTTCACGATGTCGGAGGCCGCAAACGCGCCTTCGAGCTCGGCGTCCGCGATCTCGATGGCCTCGACGTTGGACTTCCGGAGCGCGGCGATCGCCGAGTTCGTGATCTTCTTGCCCGACTGAATCGTCGTGTCCGACTTGGGGATCGCGATGTCCTTGGCCGCGCGGAGCCCGACGAGGCTCTCGTTGACCGCCCAGAACTTCGAGTCCTTCCGCAGGTAGATCTTGTCGACGGTGTAGAAGCTCCGGATGATCTCGTCGGCGCCGCGCAGGCCGAGGGCGCGGAGGAACACGGTCGCCAGAAACTTCCGCTTCCGGTCGATGCGGACGTAGAGCAGGTTCTTCGCGTCGTACTCGAACTCGACCCACGATCCGCGGTACGGGATGATCTGCGCGACGAACAGTGTCTTGTCTTCGGAGTGGAAGAATGCGCCAGGCGAGCGGTGGAGCTGCGACACGATGACGCGCTCCGTGCCGTTGATGATGAAGGTGCCGTTCTCCGTCATCAGCGGGATGTCGCCGAAGTAGACCTCCTGCTCCTTGATGTCGCGGATCGTCTTGGCGCCCGTCTCCGCGTCCTTGTTCCACACGACGAGGCGGATGGTCACCTTCAACGGCACGGCGAACGTCATGCCGCGCTCCTGGCACTCGTCCACGTCGTACTTCAGCTTGAGCGCGACGGTGTTGCCGCAGATGTCGCACTGGTCGCCTTCGACGATATTGGGACGGCCGCAGCGCGGGCACAGCACTTCCCGATCGCCGTACGGATCGGCAATCAGCACGTTGCCGCAACCGGCGCACGGCTTCCGCAGGTGGTGCAGGCCCTGCAGCTTGCCGCACTTGCACTCCCAGTTGCCGATGGAGTACTCGATGAACTCGAGCGACGAGTTCTCGCGGAAATCGCTGATCGGGAAGACCGACTTGAACACCGACTGCAGGCCGGCGTCTTCGCGCTCGGAGGCCAGCCGGTTCATCTGCAGAAAACGCTCGTATGACTTCTTCTGAATCTCAATCAGGTTCGGGATGGGAACCGTGGTCTTGATCTTGGAGAAGTCGATCCGCTCGCGGTAGACGTTCTTGGGGCTGTGCATCAAAGGACTCCTGGCTGCAGGCTTCCGGCTCCGGCCATTCAAGGCGAGCCGTATCCCATGCCTAAAACGAAAAACGGAGTCGACGGTCGCGAACTCGACAGTCGACAGTCACAGTCACGAAACAAATGCGTCGCCAGTCGACAGCCGGAACACGACTGACGACTGACGACCGATGACTGATGACTGATTACTTGATGTCGACTTTCGCGCCGACTTCGTCGAATTTCTTACGGATGGCTTCGGCCTCGTCCTTGTTCACGGCTTCCTTGAGCACCTTGGGCACGGCCTCAACGAGGTCCTTCGCTTCCTTCAGTCCGAGGCTGGTGACTTCGCGGACGGCCTTGATGATGTTGATCTTCTTGTCGGCCGGGAAGCTGACGAGGGTCACGTTGAACTCGGTCTTCTCTTCCGCCGCCGGCGCAGCCGCGCCACCGCCGCCGCCTGGCATTGCCATCGGCATCGCCGACGCCGCCGAGACGCCGAGCTCGGATTCGAGCGCCTTCACGAGCTGCGACAACTCGAGCACGCTGATGCCCTTGATGTATTCGATCACCTGTTGCTGATTCAGATCGGCCATGTCTCTCGCTCCTTATGTAAAACCGTTCCCGAAATAATTGTCTTAGCTTGCGGTCTCGCTCATTTTTCGTTCGTACGCCGCCAGCACGCCGACGAAGTCCCTCGGCGTGGCGCTGAGCACGCTGACCAGCTGCACCATCGGGGCGCTCAGCAGGAACAGCAGCTTCGCGTACAACTCGGGCTTGCCCGGCAGCGCGGCGAGCTCCGTCACTTCGGCCGCCTTGATGGCGCGGCCCTGCACGACCGCCGCCTTGATCTGCAGCGCCGGCGCGGTCTTCGCAAACGTGGTCAGCGTCTTCGCCAGCAGGACGGGATCGCTCGCCGTGTAGGCGATGGCCGTCGTGCCCACGAAGTGCTCGCCGAGCCCCTCGAACACGGTGCCCTTGATCGCGCGCCGCGCGATGGTGTTCTTGACGACCTTGTAGCTGGCCTTCGCCTTCTTCAACTCGCGGCGCAGGTCGGTGACCTGCGGCACGTTGAGGCCCTTGTAGTCGACGAGAATCGCGCTCTCGCTGCCCCTGAGATCGGCCTCGAGACGCGTCAACTCTTCCTGTTTTACTGCTCTGGTCACAGCCATTAGTGTTTCACCACGTCGGTATGCACCGTGTCGATGCGAATGCCGGGACCCATCGTCGACGACAGCGTGACGCTGCGGAGGTATCGACCCTTCGCCGCGGCCGGCTTGGCCTTCACGATGCTGTCCAGCAGGGCATGCGTATTGGCCATCAGCGACTCCGCCGCGAACGAAATCTTACCCACCGGCGCGTGGATGATGCCGGTCTTGTCGACGCGGAACTCCACCTTGCCCGCCTTGATCTCCTTGACCGCGTTGGCAATCTCGAAGGTGACGGTGCCGGTCTTCGGGTTCGGCATCAGCCCGCGGGGGCCGAGGACCTTGCCGAGGCGGCCGACCGCGCGCATCATGTCGGGCGTCGCGACCACGGCGTCGAAATCCATCCAGCCGCCGTTGATCTTCTCCACGACCTCTTCGCCCGCAACGTGATCGGCGCCGGCGTCCTGGGCTTCCTTCTGCTTCTCGCCACCCGCGATGACGAGCACTTTCTTGCTCTTGCCCAGGCCGTGCGGCAGCACGACGGTGCCGCGAACCATCTGGTCGGCGTGCTTCGGATCGACGCCCAGCCGGGCCGTCAACTCGACGGTCTCATCGAACTTCGCGAATTTGACTTTCTGGAGCAGGGGAATCGCATCCTCGATCGTCAGCGGATGCTCGGGAACCTGCTTCTTGGCAGCCTCAAACTTCTTACCCACGTACTACCTCCTGTGGTGCAAACGAGTCCGCAGACTCTCCCACTTTTTATTGCCTTGTCGCGGGGCCCCACCCCCGCGACCTGTATCTCGCGACCTTCGGTCGCTCGACGGTGCTTGCGACGACGACCTGCGTAGTGACGCCTATTGAACGACGTCCAAGCCCATCGAACGCGCGGTGCCGGACACGGTCTTGATGGCCGCCTCGAGCGATTCCGCGTTCAGATCGGGCATCTTGATCTTGGCGATCTCTTCGACCTGCTTCGCCGTGACCGTGCCCACCTTGTTCTTGTTGGGCTCGGCCGATCCCTTGGCGATGTTCGCCGCGCGCTTCAGCAGAATCGACGCCGGCGGCGTCTTCGTGATGAAGGTGTAGGACCGGTCGGCGTAGATCGTGACGACGGCCGGAATGATGAGCCCTTCCTGCCCGGCGGTCTTCGCGTTGAAGTTCTTGCAGAAGTCCATGATGTTGACGCCGTGCGGACCGAGCGCGGTCCCGACCGGCGGCGCGGGCGTTGCCTTGCCCGCGGCAATCTGGAGCTTCACCATTGCCTGTACTTTTTTAGCCATAACAAATCTGTTAAATCTTCTCCACCTGCAAAAAGTCCAGTTCGACCGGGGTCGCGCGTCCGAAGATCGTCACCATGACCTTCAGCGTGTTCTTGTCGAGGTTGACCTCGTCGACCACGCCGTTGAAACTGGTGAACGGCCCTTCGTTGATCCGCACCTGCTCGCCCTTTTCGAACATGTACTTCGGCTTCGGCTTCTCGGCCGCTTCCTTGACCTGGTCGAGGATCTGCTCGACCTCTTCCTTGCTGAGCGGCGTCGGCTTGACGCCCGCGCCGACGAATCCGGTGACCTTCGGCGTGTTCTTCACCACGTGCCACGCGTTGTCGGACATGTTCATCTCGACAAGGATGTAGCCCGGGAAAAACCGCTTCGGCGTCACGACCTTGCGCCCCGCCCGCATCTCGACGACGTCCTCGGTCGGGATCAGGATCTCCCCGATCTCCTCCTGCAGCCCGTAGGCCTGGACGCGCTGGCCGAGCGACTCGGCGACCTTCTTCTCAAACCCGGAGTAGGTGTGGACGATGTACCACTGCTTCGTCGAAACGTCAGTCATTCCGCTCATTTCTTGATCCGGGGGCCCCTGCCCCCCGGCACCGCCTCTACTCGCGGGGCCCCATTCGCCCCACTCGCTCCGGCGGTGCTCATCTGAACCGCTGGAACAGCGCGAACACGGCCCGGTCCAGAACCAGATCGACCAGCCAGAGAAACGTTCCCAGCACGATCGAGAAGAGAATGACCACCAGCGTCGCTGCGTAGACTTCCTTCTTCGACGGCCAGGTGACCCGCTTCAGCTCGTTGCGGACTTCGACGAGGAACACCCGTCCGCGATTCCAGCGGCCCTTGACGTTGTCTCGCGCGTCCCCGATATTGTCTGACACCACGTTCGTTGCCATTTAATCAGCTTCCAGCTTCCAGCTCTCAGCTTCCAGCTTCCAGCTTCCAATAGTGCCAGCTTCCAGATTTCCGCTGGTACCTGGGAACTGGCAGCTGGCAGCTTCGTTTGGCAGGCCAGGAGGGTCTCGAACCCCCAGCCCCCGGTTTTGGAGACCGGTGCTCTACCAATTGAGCTACTGGCCTAACTTAGTCGTCGACTACTTCGTCTCCTTGTGCCCCGTGTGCTTCTTGCAGAAGCGGCAGTACTTGCTCAGCTCGAGGCGCTCGGACGACTTCTTCCGGTTCTTCGTCGTGCTGTAGTTCCGGCGCTTACAGTCGATGCACGCCAGAGCAATGATGTCTCTCATGACTGCCTACTCCACGATCTCGGTAATCGTGCCGGCGCCCACCGTGCGGCCGCCTTCACGGATCGCAAAGCGTGAGCCCTTCTCGATGGCGACCGGGGTGATGAGCTCGCCGCTCATGCTGGTATTGTCGCCCGGCATCACCATCTCGACGCCTTCCGGCAAGTGCAGCGAGCCGGTGACGTCGGTCGTCCGGATGTAGAACTGCGGGCGGTACCCGTTGAAAAACGGCGTGTGACGTCCACCCTCTTCCTTTGAGAGGACGTAGACCTCGGCCTTGAACTTCGTGTGCGGCGTAATCGAACCGCCCTTGGCGAGCACCTGGCCGCGCTCGACCTCCTCTTTTTCCGTGCTGCGGAGGAGGACGCCGACGTTGTCGCCTGCCACGCCCTCATCGAGGAGCTTGCGGAACATCTCGACACCGGTGACGATTTTCTTCTTCGTTGGACCGAAGCCGATGATCTCGACTTCCTCGCCCACCTTCACCTTGCCGCGCTCGATGCGGCCCGTCACGACGGTGCCGCGGCCCGAGATCGAAAAGACGTCTTCGATCGGCATCAGGAACGGCTTGTCGACTTCGCGCATCGGCATCGGGATGTAGTTGTCGAGCGCATCCATGAGCGCCAGGACGCCCTCGGCGCCGCCGGGCTCGCCGTTTAGCGCCTTGAGCGCCGAGAGGCGGATGACCGGCAGGTCGTCGCCCGGGAAGCCGTACGACTTGAGCAGGTCGCGCACTTCGAGCTCGACCAGGTCGAGCAGTTCGGGATCGTCGACCGCGTCGACCTTGTTCAGCGCCACGACCAGGAAGGGCACGTTCACCTGGCGCGCCAGCAGCACGTGCTCGCGGGTCTGCGGCATCGGGCCGTCGGTGGCCGAGACGACCAGGATGGCGCCGTCCATCTGCGCGGCGCCCGTGATCATGTTCTTGATGTAGTCGGCGTGGCCCGGGCAGTCGACGTGCGCGTAATGCCGCTTCGGCGTCGAGTACTCGACGTGGCTCGTCGCGATGGTCAGAATCTTCGTCGCGTCGCGCCGGCCCTGCGACTCGGACGCCTTCGCGACCTCGTCGTACGGAATGAACTTGGCCCAGCCCTTGTCGGCGGAGACCTTGGTCAGCGCCGCGGTAAGGGTGGTCTTGCCATGGTCGATGTGGCCGATGGTGCCGACGTTGACGTGTGGCTTTGAACGATCAAATTTTTCTTTCGACATGCCGTCTCGTCCCTCGCGTTAAAGAAGCGTCGCCTGACGTTTATGTATCCTGGAGCCGATGACCAGGATCGAACTGGTGACCTCGTCCTTACCAAGGACGTGCTCTGCCAACTGAGCTACATCGGCAAACTTCGTAGTCTTCAGCCGTCAGTCATCAGTGTTCAGTCACTGCCCGACCGTCGGCTGTCTTGGAGCGGGAGACGGGGATCGAACCCGCGACCAACAGCTTGGAAGGCTGTGACTCTACCACTGAGTTACTCCCGCCTACGCGCCTTGCCCGCTTGCGCCCGCGCGGCGCTCCGGCGCGGCAAGCCCCGCTGTTTCCCTCGCCCCTCGCCCTTAGCCCCTCAACCCTGTCAGTGATGCAGTAAGTGGTGGGGAGGGGAGGGTTCGAACCTCCGTAGCCCGAAGGCGGCAGGTTTACAGCCTGCTGCGATTGACCGCTCTGCCACCTCCCCGAATCATTCGGAGCTGCGCTCACTCAATTGGTTGCGCTGCTTATTCCTACAGACCGGTTACCGCACCCCGTAAGTTCCGCCTGTTCGAGAGGCCGTGTCGTCGGCTGCGTGAGAGCCGAATGGAGCTGGCGAAGGGATTTGAACCCCCGACCGGCTGATTACAAATCAGCTGCTCTACCGGGCTGAGCTACGCCAGCCAGACAAAAAGCTGAGTTTAGCACAAGGTATGCCACGGATAAAAGCAAGTGCCATCAAGTGACAGGGCCTCCAGCGCGCCGCTGGCGGGCCGCCTCGAACAGCACCACCCCTGCCGCCACCGAGACATTCAGGCTATCTACGTGTCCTTTCATAGGGATAGAGGCCACAAAGTCGCAGCGTTCCCTCACCAGCCGGCGGATACCCGTCCCCTCGGCGCCCACCACCAGCGCCGTGGGAAGGGTGAAATCCATTTTATCGTACGTGTCCGGCGCGTCCCCGACAAGCGCCACAGTCCAGATGCCCGCCTCCTTGAGCTCCTCCACCGCACGAGCCACGTTCACCACATCGGCAATCTTGACGTGCGAGAGCGCGCCGGCCGACGCCTTGCCCGCCGCCCCGCTGAGCGGCGCCGCGTGCCGTGTCTGCCGGACCACGCCGTGCGCCCCCGCGGCGTCGACGCTGCGAAGGATTGCGCCGAAGTTGTGCGGATCTTCGACGCCGTCGAGCACGACGATCAGCGCCGGAGGCGAAGCCTGCGCATCGCGAATCAGATCGTCGAGATCGTAAATCTGGCGCTCGCTCACCTCCGCAATCACGCCTTGATGAGAGGACCCGCCCGAGTCGCGATCGAGCTCATCGTCCGGCACGCGGCGAACGGGCACGCTCGACCGTTCGGCGAGCGCGAGCAGCTCCTGGAGCCGTTGGTCCTTCCGGCGGCCGGCCCGCAGGGACATGACGCGCCCCGCTTTGAGCGCTTCGGTGACGGCGTTGATGCCGTAAATCATCATGGTTAAGTGCCGGGTCTGCCCGCCTTCGCCGAGCGCTTCGGCGCGGCAAGCAAGACCCGGCCTACTTTAGCGCGTTCGTGAACTGCTGCGCGCGCTCGCGCGCGCCGATGATGGTGGCGACGCCGCTCGACGCATCCAGGTCCGCGCCGCGCTCGATCGCGGGCACCAGCAGATCGAGCTCGGGCCCGTCGCCCGCGCCCGTGAGCGCGAGGCGCATCGGATGAAACAGCGCGCGCCCCTTCTGTCCGGTTTTCTGCTTCACGCGATCGGCCACGCCGCGAAACATCTGCTTGTCGATCAGGCGCGGCGCGGACGACAGCTCCTCCGTCAGCGCGTCGATGACCTGACGCGCGGGACCCGCGTCGGCCTCGGCACGCGTCGCGGGATCGCCCAGCGCCGCTGCGGACGAAAACTCGAAGAGCTGGCGCAGCCGCTGCGGAACCTGCTCGAGCCGATCGACGGAGGTGTTGAACACCGGCGCGATGCCCGCGAGATACGCCAGCCCATTCGCGCTCAGTGTGCCGGTGATGTAGCCGGCGCGCTCCAGATAGGGCGCCGAGAGCCTGGCGAGCCGCGCCGGATCCGCTTCCTTCAAGTAATGACGATTCACCCAGGCGAGCTTTTCTTCGTCGAACACGCTCGCGCTGTGGCCGACGTCGCTCAGCGCGAACCGCTTCGCCATCTCCTCGAGCGGCACCAGTTCCTCGTCGCCGTGGTGGAGGTCCGGCTTCAGGTGGAGGTCCGGCTTCAGCCGGACCCCACCGCGTCGGAGGCCCGGCGACCAGCTCAGCAGCGCCAGGTAGTTCAGCAGCGCCTCCGGCAAATAGCCCTTTTCGCGGAACTCGTCCACGGACACGGCGCCATGTCTCTTCGACAGCTTCGTGTGGTCGGGACCGAGCACCATCGCCACGTGCCCGAACTGGGGCGGGGGGAAGCCGAGGGCCTCATAGATCAAAATCTGCCGCGGCGTATTCGATATGTGGTCCTCGCCGCGGACGACCTGCGTCACCCCCATCAGCCCATCGTCTACGACAACGGCGAAGTTGTAGGCGGGGTGGCCGTCGGATCGCAGGAGCACCTGATCGCCGATGACATCGGTGTGGAAGCGAATCTCGCCGCGCACGAGATCCTGGAACACGATGTCGCGATTCTGCGGCGTGCGGAAGCGGACCGCGGCCTGCTCTCCGGCATCGACGCGCCTCTTCGCCTCGACGGCATCGATCCGGGCGCAGCGTCCGGAATATTTCGCGGGAAGATTGCCTGCGAGAGCCGCCTTGCGCTCTGCCTCGAGCTGCTCGGGCGCGCAGAAGCAGTAATACGCGAGGCCGCTGTCGAGCAGATCCCGCGCGCGCGACTGATACTTGCCGAGACGCTCGGACGAACGATAGGGTCCGACGGGGCCTTCGACATCCGGACCTTCATCCCAGGTCAGCCCCAGCCACCGCAGATCCTCGAGGATCGCCGCGTCCGAATCCAGCGTCGAACGTTCGACGTCGGTGTCTTCAATGCGCAGAATGAACGTGCCGTGATGCCCGCGCGCCAGCAGCCAGTTGAAGAGCGCCGTACGCACGTTGCCGACGTGAAGATGGCCGGAAGGGCTGGGAGCGAAGCGGACCCTCATCGATTGGGGATCAGGGACCGGGGATTGGGGATCTGGGCCACCAGCGCGACCGCGTGTACGGCGATCGCCTCGTTGCGGCCGAGGGCGTCCACGCCTTCGTTCGTCTTGCCTTTGACGCTGACCGCGGAGATATCGACGCCCATCGCCTTCGCGAGGTTGGCGCGAATGGCGGGAATGTGCGGCAGCAGCGTCGGGCGCTCGGCAATGACCACGGCATCGACGTTGACCACCGCGTACCCGGTCCCGCGCACAATCGCGACGGCGGCCTCGAGCAGCGCGATGCTGTTCGCGCCTTTCCACTGCTGATCGGTGTCGGGAAAATGCCGGCCGATATCGCCGGCGGCGGCCGCGCCCAGAATCGCATCGGTCACCGCATGGCACAGCACGTCGGCATCCGAGTGTCCCGCGAGTCCGGTTTCGTACGGAATCTGCACGCCGCCGATGATGAGCGGCCTTCCGGCTTCGAGGCGGTGAAGATCGTAGCCAGTACCAACTCTCACTGACAGTCCCTGGCTTCGGGCTTCGGGCTCCCGGCTTCCGGCCAGCACCTCAGACACGCGAAGATCCTGCTGGGTCGTGATCTTGATGTTGCCGGCCTCGCCATCCACCAACCGCACCGGGTGCCCGGCCTGCTCCGCAAGCGAGGCTTCGTCGGTTGCGGTGTTCATCGCCTCGCGTCCCAGCTCGATCGCATCCTCGAGCACCTCGCGCGTGAACGCCTGCGGGGTCTGCGCCAGGTAGATCGCGTCGCGCGCGAGCGTGCGCGCGACGATGCGCAGGCCGGGCGCGGCGGTCGCTTCCTTGACGGTATCGCTGGCCTGAAGCGCGGCAATCGCCGCTCCGCCGCTCGCAGCCGCCTCGATGACTCGCGAGAACAGATCGGCCGATGCAAACGGCCGCGCCGCGTCGTGGATCACGATCACGTCCGCACGCGTGGAGATCAGCGCGAATGCCTTCGCGACCGAGTCCTGGCGGCGGGCGCCGCCGTCCACGATGCGGACGGGCTTTCTGGCCGAAACCAGGAACGGTGGCGGCGACCAGGCCAGCTCGGACGGAAGCGCCACGATGATCTCGTCAATCTCCTGTTGTCCGTCGACGATATCGAAACTGCGCTGGAGGATGGTGCGATCGCCCAGCATCAACAGCTGCTTGAGCGTGGGCCCGCCGAGGCGTGTGCTTCTTCCTGCAGCGGCAATGATGGCGGAAACGAACATCACCGGAATTATAGGTCCATCGTCCATCGGCCATCGTCGCGGCAGGGGCTAATCCAGGGATTAGGGATTCGGGATTGGATCTGAATGAGGATGCCGAGATCCGGAGAGGTGTCGGGCTTCCTGTCGGGCCGGCCCATCAGACTGGCACGCGGAGTCTCGATCTCTCCGACGATGGACGATGGACGATGGACCACCCCTCCCCGTTCAGCGCCGTTGGATCAGCGGACGGACCGCCGCCATCACGATCAGGACGAGCCCGAACGTGCACACGATCGTCGCGCCGGTCGGGAGATCGAGGAGCACCGAAAAATACATCCCGAGGATCGAGACCAGGATCCCCATCACCCAGCCGATCGCGAGACGCGCGCCGATGGTCCGTGCAAACAACATCGCACCCACCGAGGGCACGATCAGGTAGCAGAACACGAGGAGAACGCCGGCGATCGCCACCGAGCGGGTCACCACGAAGCCAAAGGACGCGTAGAACAGAAAATCCCAGAAGCGCACCGAAATGCCGCGCGCGGCGACGGCCTGGGGGTCGATCGAGATCTCCAGAAAACGCCGTCGAAACACCCAATGAAAAATGCCGATCGCGAGGTAGATGGCTCCCGTGAGCCAGACTTCGGGCCACTGCACCGACAGGATGTTGCCGACCAGCATGTCCCTCAGGTGCTCCGCCTCGCCCGTGGCTTTGCTCATCGCCAGGATCACCGCGGCCGAGGCCACGGCGTACGAGATGCCGATGATGGCCTCCTGCGGAATGCCGGCTTCGCGGCCCTTAATCACGGCGAAGATGAGCGCGCCAATCAGCGTGAAAGCCAGGCTGATCCAGTAAATCCCGGGTTGGTGCGGATCGTAGCCCTGCCAGACGGCAATCGCCGCGCCGAGCGAGGCGATCTGAGCGAGCGAGAGGTCCACGAAGATAACGCCGCGCTCGACGACGTGGAGGCCGAGGTAGGCGTGGATGCCCGCAATGATGAGCGTGGCGGCGATCGCCGGGAGCAGGAACTGAAAGATCGCCCAGTCCATGCGTCCCTACTTTCCCGTCGCCTTCTTGAGAGCGGCGACCACGACGTTGACGTCGTAATCGAAGAGCCTGATGTAGTCGGTCGCTTCCTTCGTTCCGCCGACCGACGGCGCCAGCACCAGCACCTCACCGCCGACCTGTTTGGCGATCGCCTGCGGCGTTTTCAGATCGAAGTACGGTTCAACGATGATGAGCTTGACACCCTGCCTTTTCATCTCGTCGATGAGGTCCACTGTGTGGGAGGTCGTCGGCGGAATGCCGGGCTTCGGCTCGACGTAGCCGATCACGTTCAGCCCGAAGCGCTCCATGAAGTTCGGCCACGAGCGGTGGTACGTCACGATCTTGGTGCCCTTGTAGGGCGCCATCGTGCTGTCCCACCGGCTCTCGGCCGCGGCCAGCCGCTTGTCGAAATCCGCGTAGCGCTGATCGAAGTAAGCGCGATCGGCGGGCGAGAGCTGGATCAGCTTGTCTTTGATCGTCTGGGCGATGCGGCGGCCGTTGCCCGGGTCGAGCCAGTAGTGAGGGTTGCCCTGCGAATGCACGTCGCCCATCGCGCGGGTGATCTGCGCCGTCGGGATTTCCAGGATTCTGACGTTGGCCGATGCATCGAGGTAGCCGTTGGCACCCGGCTGGATCTTCGCGTTGCGGCCGCTGGTGACGAGCGGTGGCAGCCAGCCGAGCTCCAATTCGCGGCCCACCACGATGAGCAGGTCGGCGCGGCTGACCGCGAGGATGAAACTCGGCTTCGGATCGACGAAGTGCGGATCCTGGTACCCCTTGGCGAGTGCGACGACCGTGATCCTGTCGCCGCCCACCTCGCGGGCCAGCGAGGCCAGATCTTCAGTCGTCGCGACCACGCTCACGGCTGCAGCGGCCGGACGCGCCGCGACCCCCACGAGCGCGGCCGCGAACAGCATGAGGCGGATGGATAGTCGCATGATCGGTGACTCCTCACTAAAACGTATGGGCGCCGTGGGCGCCAATGGAAAAACTGAGCTGAAGCAGAAGCTCGTTGGCGTCGATGCCCTCGGCGTAACGGGTGTGCCGATACTGGCCGCGAATCAGACCAAACTCGCTGGGCCGGAACGTCAGAGAGATCGAGCCGCCCGAGTCGTGCAGCGCACTGTCGAGCGCGCGACCGGACCGATCGCCGCGTGCGCCGATGAACCAGCGGCGGGCAAACTGGTAGTCTGCGCTGGCGTAGAATCCTGACGCATTCTGCTGCGCTCCGGCGGGTACGTCCTGTCGGCTCCAGACGAACTCGGTGCGGCCGACGAATTGGCGGTAGATCGCGCGCCTGAGCGGACGATATCGGAACGTGGCATCGACGCCGGTCAGCCGTGTGCCGGAACCCGGGAGCGCCGCACTCGGGCCGCGGGCGTACGACACGCCGAGATCGACGTTGGTTCCCTCGGTCAGATCCCGATAGCCGCGAAGCCGGCCGACGTAGTTCAGCTTCGAGCGGGCCTCGCTGTGGAACACGGCGGAATCGCCGCGGTACACTTCACCAACCGCGTCGATAAACATGAAGCTGTTCGGAATCAGCCTGGACACGGAGAGACCCGCATCGGTGAGCCCCTCCTCGCCGCCAAAGAGGTTCTGCGACACGAGCGGTCGATCGGCCCAGGGCAGGATGTGCGTGTGCATCGTGTTGACCTTGCCGAATTGCGCGCGCATTTTGCCGGCCTTCAGCAGCAGACCGGCCGGCAGCGAGGTGAACGTGATGTAGCCCTCCTCCACCTCCAGCCCCTCCGGGCTCGCCGACAGAAAGAAATCCGCACGCGCGTACGGATCGACCACCGCCTGGAACGCGGCCTCGACCTCGGTGAGTGACAGAGACGGCTGATCGCTCATCGGGTTCCTTCCGGCCACGCCGACAAAATTGCCGATCACCGACATATCGGGGTTGAACACCTTCGAGCTGTTCGCCGACACGCCGGACACCGGCAAGGGAGCCGGCGCTGCATCCTTCAGGGCGGCGAGGCGGGCCTCGAGCGCAGACAGACGGTCACCGTATTGCTGGCGCAGCATCTCGAAGTCTGCCCTGAGCTGATCGATCTCCTGCCTCAGCGCCCGGGAGTCGGCGGTCTGTGCCGACGTCATCACCGGCACCGCCACCAGACACGCCGAAATCACACAGACCTGGACGAGACGGTTTGGCTGCACGTGCGCCCTCCCAGGCCGTGCGCGGACGGCTCGAATGTCGAATGAGGTGGACGGGGTTCTGGCTGGCTGCGCAGACGCTGCGCCCGCACTGGCGTGATGTGTCGCAGCGTCATGCTCGGAGCCGTGCAGGAGCGACACCGCTGACAGCCGCAGCAACGTCGGCCAGCGGGAGCCGCGAAGCGCACAGAGCATCAAGTCAAGAATAGGAGGCGCGGGCGGTGGAGTCAAACGTCCACGGCCGCGCCACGCGCGTGAATCCGTCATTGCGCTGAAGGCAAACCAGCATCCTCAACGCCGCTGCGCACGATCGTTTCGATTCGCGCCGCCAGCTCGCGCGCGTCGGCGATCGTCGGTGCATCGATCTTCGGTGCGGCAACCGGCTCGTGCACCTGAATCGTCACGTGCCCCGGACGCGTCATGAGCCGACCCTTCTGCATGACGTGGCGGCTGCCCGAGACAGAGAGCGGAACGATCGTCAGCCCTGCCTCCAGCGCCAGCAGAAAACTGCCGCCCTTGAAGCGTCCGACCCGTCCGTCCGCGCTGCGGGTCCCTTCCGGAAAAATGATCAGCGAAATGCGATCGGCGACGAGTCGCCGCCAGCGCGTCAGAATGTCCGAGCGATCGGGGTTGCGGCGATCGACGAGCAGATGCCCCGCGCGCAGCAGGTGCCAGCCGAGAAACGGGAACCGGCCGAGCGACTCCTTCGCGATGATGCGCAGCTGAAACGGCAGCGACGCGAAAATCACCGGGATATCGTAGATGCTCTGGTGGTTCGAGATGAACACGTAGGTCTCGCCCCGTTTGACGCGCTCGAGACCGCGCACCTCCACATCCACGCCGGTGGTCGCCAGAATCAGCCACGCCCACGCGCGCGCGCACCAGTGCGCCGCGTGCCCCTTGCGATCGATGAACGTGGAGAGGATCGACAGCGTGCCGAGGATGATCGTGTAGACGGAAATGGCGGGAATCAGGTAAAAGACGGTCCGCCACCAGTGGAAGGGCGGGATCACTGCTGCCTTGCGCGGCGTCCACCTTCTCGTTCGATCGGGGTCGGCTGCGCGTTGGCGTCGATAAAGCGGCCGAAGATCATTTTTCCGGCGGTCGTCTGGAGCACGCTGGTCACCACGACGTCGATCGTCTTTCCGATCATCGATCGCGCATTGTCCACCACGACCATCGTCCCGTCGTCCAGGTAGGCGACGCCCTGGTTGTATTCCTTGCCCTCCTTGAGGATGAACACCTTCATCGCCTCGCCCGGAAGGACCACGGGCTTGAGCGAGTTGGCGAGCTCGTTGATGTTGAGCACCTCGACGCCGCGGAGCTGGGCGACCTTGTTGAGGTTGAAGTCGTTGGTGACGATCTTTCCCTGCAGCGTCCTGGCGAGCTCGATGAGCTTGAGATCGACTTCCTTGACGTCCGGGAAATCGACGTCCGAGATGATGACGTCGAGCCCGGCCATCTTCTGGATGCGCTGGAGAATGTCGAGGCCGCGGCGGCCGCGGTTGCGCCGAAGCGAGTCGGCGGAGTCGGCGACCTGCTGCAGCTCCTTCAACACGAACTGCGGCACGACCAGCGTTCCGTCCACGAATCCGGTCTCGCAGATGTCGGCGATGCGGCCATCGATGATGACGCTCGTGTCGAGAATCCTGTAGCGGCGCTGCGGTTGCGAGCTGGGCTTGAACAGGCCGGCGAGCCGCTCGGGGTCGAGCCACTCTCCGGAGTTCGCGCCGAGCATCATGCCGACGTACGGCAAGGCGAGGAGGACGAGCGTGTGGAGGAACATCACCCCGAGGGTGTCTGCGTCCGCCCAGAAACGCGCGTCGCCGATCAATCGCGCAAGCAACAAGCCGACGGTGCCGCCGGCGAGGGCGCCGATGACGTTCGCGAGCGGCGTACGTCGAAGCCGATCTTCGAGGAAGACGATGGCGCCGGCGATCAGCACGCCAAATGCGACGTTCGGCAGCATCGCGCTGCCAAGCGGGCGCAGCGCATGGGCGCAGTACGCCACGGCGGCGACGAAGGCGATACGGGCGACGACTCCCCACCTCATAGGCAGGTCATTGTAGTAGCGCCTGCAAAGCCTCGTCTACTGTCCTGACGCCGACGAGCTCGCAATTGGCGGGACGCTCGGACTTCGGAAGGTCTGCGTTGGCCACCGGGAGAATACACCGTTCAAAACCCATGCGCGCCGCTTCGCGCAGCCTGAGCGCCGGCTGCGTGGTGGCGCGCACTTCTCCGCCCAGTCCGACCTCACCGAAGACGGCAGTGCTCGACCCCACCGGACGATTCTTCACGCTCGACGCGACAGCCGCGACCACGCCAAGATCGGCGGCCGGCTCATCGATGCTCATCCCTCCGGCGACGTTCACATAGACGTCGTCGCCGAGCAGGTTGAGTCCGGCCCGCTTCTCGAGCACCGCGAGCAACAGAGACAGGCGCTGCTGATCGATGCCGCTCGCCATGCGCCGGGCATTGCCGAACGTACTGCTGCTGACAAGAGCCTGCACTTCCACCAGTATCGGACGCGAGCCTTCGATGCAGCACAGCACCGCAGACCCGGGCTTGCCGATCGATCGCTCCGCGAGGAACATCTGCGAGGGGTTCGGCACCTCGCGCAGCCCGGTGGCCGTCATCTCGAAGACGCCCAGCTCGCTGGCGGCGCCGAACCGGTTCTTGAACGCGCGGACGACGCGATGCGCGTGATGGCGCTCGCCTTCGAAG
>Ga0163150_10003299_pt1 | contig 22952 bp, 14 predicted proteins | sample OliLakLV19P2IB_FD_148628 | JGI IMG/M metagenome (GOLD analysis project Ga0163150, IMG submission 148628) | Freshwater microbial mat bacterial communities from Lake Vanda, McMurdo Dry Valleys, Antarctica - Oligotrophic Lake LV.19.P2.IB | ecosystem: Environmental > Aquatic > Freshwater > Lake >...
ACTCCAGCTCCTGACAGACTGGTTGGGCAGAACGATGATGGGCAGAATGATAAGACGGGGGGAATCGGAATACTCAAACTTGTCCGTTTGGAATAGTCCTGCCCAACATCATTCTGCCTACTTCCCCCACCCACCGCCTCCGGGTGTTTCGATTTGCAACCGATCTCCCGGTTGAACCTGGACCGCTGTCCGGAACGGAAGTTCTTCCGTCTTTCCGTCGCAATGAACCAGCCTGTTGATCCCTGATAACCCCGATTCTCCGCCGTTCAGGCCGTACGGTCTTGTTGTCCGGCGACTGGTCAACAGGGACACGGTCAGCGGTTGAAGAAACTCGACCGTTCGCACCATTCCATTGCCTCCGTGCATTGCACCGGCTCCGCCACTCCCGGTCCGGATCCGGCATTCGACTAACCGCACCGGGTAGCGAGTTTCCAGAACTTCGGGATCGGTCAACCGCGTGTTCGACATATGCGAATGAACTGCGTCAGCACCTGGTCCGTCAGCCGTCGCGCCAGTTCCTCCTCCCAGCGTTTCGTAATACCCAAACCCTTCGCCTCCCATTAACCAGTTGTTCATCGTCCCCTGGCTGGCCGCTGCCATTCCCAGTGCACCCAGCAACACATCGACAACCCGCTGGCTTGTTTCCACATTGCCTCCAACAATGGCCGGGCATTTCGCCGGATCGACATCCGGAACCGGGTTCAGGAAACAGTTTTCAGGAATCACGATTTCGACCGGCTCCAGAATTCCATCATTCAGCGGAATGTCATAATCCAGCAGACATCGCAGCACGTACATCGTCGCTGCTGCAACAATCCCCCGGTTTGCGTTCAGGTTGTCGGGCTGAACCGGATCGGTACCGGAAAAGTCGATCCGCAGCCTTTCTCCCGATTTTTCAATTCGAACGCAGATTCTCGCTCCGCTGTCCATCGCATCGGAGAACGAATACTCACCGTCCGGAATCCGGCCCAGCCGCATTTCGACGGTCCGCCGGGCTGCCGCACGAATGCTCTCCATCATCCGCTGAACGACTGGCAGCGTTTGCTGCTCCACTAACCGTTCCAGTTCGTTCGCGCCCATCCGGTTGGCAGCGATCTGGGCCCGCATGTCTGCGATGTTGTCAGCGGGTGCACGCGACGGCCAACGCGACTCGATCAGCAGCCTTTCGATCCGTTCCATCCGGTCGATCCCTGCCTCGACCACTTTCACATTGTCGATCAAAACACCTTCGTCCGCCAAAGTCCGGGCGTCAGGGGGCATCGAACCAGGCGTCTTGCCACCGATCTCCGCGTGATGCCCCCGGCTGGCAAGCCAAAACGCCGGACGGCCGTCGCTATTTGCAAAAACCGGCGTTACCACAGTCACGTCAGGCAAATGCGAACCACCCCGATACGGGTGATTGGTTACGAATACATCTCCATCCAGCACATCCGGATTGGCAGCGATCACAGCCCGCACACTTTCCCCCATCGATCCGAGGTGGACCGGAATATGCGGCGCGTTAACCACCAGCTTTCCGTCGGCTGAAAATACGGCGCAGGAAAAATCCAGCCGGTCCCGGATATTGACGCTGATACTGGTCTGTTGCAGCGTAATTCCCATTTGCCGTGCAATCGCGCCAAAGCAATGATTAAAAATCTCAACAGCAACCGGATCATCCCCCGTGCCTTCCACGTAGCGGCTCACTCCGTAAACCCGCTCCCGCCGCAACACCAACGACCCATTCCCCAACACCACCCCTTTCCAACCCGGATCCACAATCACCGTCGTCGTCGCGCTGGTTACCACGGCCGGCCCGTTCACTTGATCACCACACCCAAGTTCCTCCCATGGGAACACCTGCGCATCCACCTGCTCCAGCGAACCGGTCCCGTTCCGGCAATACATCGAAACCGTTCCCGATGAACTGGCCGTCCGGGTGACACCAGGGATTTCGGTTGGCAGCCATGTTTCTCCAGGCACGATCGCTTCCGCCCGGGCCGAGACGATTTCGATCGGCCGGTCCTGGACATAGCCATACAGTTTTTGATGCGCGGCCAGGAATGCACTTTTCCAGTCGTTATCAGTGGGTTGTGAAATGTGGATGGTGGGTTCGGTCCCTTTGAATCGCAAGTCCAGGCCGAAGCGGTGGGTGAAGATTGTTGGGGACGGTTCACGGAGTGAACCGCCACGTAGGTCCACTCGCAGTTGAACAGACGCACGATTGGTCAAAGACTTGAATAGCGTTGCAGCGCCGGCCAGCCAATTGCTGTCCAGAATTTGCAGGACCGATTCCACGACATGGGCAGCCCGCTCCGACTGGCCGATGCCAACGGCACTCAACATGCTGCACAGCGGATGAATCAAAATCTGCCCGATACCCAACCGCTCGGCCACGCTGGTTGCGTGCTGGGAACCGGCACCGCCGAATGCGACCAGCAGATGATCTGCCGGATCAAAGCCCTTTTGTACGCTGACTGTATTGATCGCCATGGCCATCGAGTGGTTGGCGATGTCCAACAAACCGCCAGCCAGGTCCGTGCGCGAATATTCCGGGCCACCCGCCATCCGGATCGCGTCACGCAATTCATCAATTCGCCGCTCGGCTGCCGCAAGGTCCAAACGAAAGGGAAACTGGTCCGTGCCGATCCTGCCGAGCAACAGATTCAGGTCGGTAACCGTCAGCGGTCCGCCACTGCCATAACAGGCCGGACCGGGGTCGGCACCAGCGCTGTCGGGGCCTACCTTCAAACGGACTCCGTCAAAGCTGCAAATCGATCCCCCACCGGCTGCCACAGTCTCGATTGCCATCACCGGAGTCAGAATTCGCACCCCCGCCTTTCTGGTCTCGAACTCGCGAGAAAATTCTCCGTCGAAACGGGCGACATCGGTACTGGTTCCACCCATGTCAAAACCGATCGCCCGTTGAAAGCCCGCAGCCTGGGCAGCCCTGGCGAATCCAACCACGCCTCCAGCCGGTCCCGAGAGGACGCTGTCTTTGCCGGAAAACCTCTCGCGAGGAACGAGCGTTCCCGCGCTGGTCATCAGTTGCAGCTGGCTGTTGCCCGAAAGGGACTTCAGCATTTCGTCACAGTACGAACGGATCACCGGGTTCAGAAACGCATCCAGCACCGTCGTCTCGCCACGTGGCACCATCCGGATCAGCGGAGCGACTTCGGACGACAGGCTGACCTCCGAAAAACCGGCTTCCCGTGCCAGCCGCGCCACCAGTTGTTCATGCTGGGCAAACCGGAAACCATGCAGCAAACAGATCCCCAGCGATTCGATTCCGCTCCGCCTTAATGCCAGGAGTTGACTTCGAACACGATCCGGATCGGGTTGCCGCAGCTCGGTACCGTCGGCCGCAATCCGCTCGTCGATTTCGATCGACAATTCAAACAGTGGTACCGGTTTTCGCACAGTCAGTGCAAACAGATGTGGCCGGTCCTGGCCACCGATCCGCAGCAAGTCTCCAAAACCCTGCGTCGTGACCAGTGCCGTGCGTGCCCCGTTGCGGGTCAGCAGTGCATTTGTTCCGCGAGTCGTTCCAAGGTACAGATCGAGATCGGGTAACAGTGCATCCAGTGGCAATCCAAAAAACTGCCGAATCGCGAAAACGGGAGATGGTTCCGGACTGCACAATTCCCAGGAAACTGCCCTGTCAGCCAGGGCTTCACTGACCGGCAGTTCAAGTTGAATCCGGTTGTCTCCGCCAGAGTTTGAAACGACTGCAGTCTCAAACAGTTTTTGGCCGTTAGATTCCAGCATGCGAAACCGGTAGCCGGCCCAGAATCCGCCGGGCATGGCAGGCAGTCCATCGACGGAAACTTCACGCCCCGCCGCTGGTTTTTTCACCCCGCCTTTGACCGTCGCATTGCTCAGCACCTTGCCAGCCCGTTCGGCGCCGTCGGGCACCCGGACAATCCAGTCCGTGAATGTCCCGCCAACGTCAATCCAGACTTGCGTTCGCTCGCTGAATTGGCAATCCGTTTGATTGTGCATCGTTCCGAAAACTGTCAGCGGGACCGGTACAGGGGACTGCAGATCCTATTGTCCGCCATCAACAGAAAACGCGCCAACCCCACCCCCCATTCCGCCGCCACCCGCTTGTCTGGCTGGCGGCTCCGGGCAGGCGAACTGGTTCGGACCATGTTCGGCCGACCCTCCCAACGAACCCAACATGGGCAACTCTGTCGCGGACAGGCTGGTCAACTGGGCAAGGAACCTGCGAATTTTCACATGTTCGCTCCAGGGAGCCGAAATACTCATCAGCGTGTGCCCGTTAACCTTCGAGAAAGCCATCGTCTGGTCGCCCGTTCCTGTTCCAGACCAGCCATCCGGTCCAACCGTTTTGGCGATCACCGATGACAACCCGGGGTGATTGTCAAAGTCGGTGAGCTGTGTGACATCGTAAGTCAATGTTGTGTAAAACTCCGGATCGTCCACGACGTCCATGGAAACGATGCGCGCCTGGTCCCCGTCCAGCTGCAGACTGGCGTTGTACTCTTCAAGCACCCTGCACAGCTGGACATACAGCGGAAGTCCCTCGGTGCCTCCACGCGAAATCTGCGTATCCCAGTCAAGTTCGTCATCCACTGCCGATCGGTGCAACCAGACCGGAATTCCCATTTCGTGCATCCTGCTCATCACCTTCTGAAACGGTTCGGTGGTGGCCGAAATGGACGGACAAGGTGTGGCCAGAACATTCTCTATCGAAACCATCAAGTCCGAACGGGAGACAGCAATCGTCTCACCCGGAACCAGGCTCCATTCCGAACTTGCCGTTTCGCCATTCGCCTGCCTCGCGTTCGCAAACGACAGGCCTGCCGCCACTTCCGGCGACGTACCTGACTGCGCAATCAACGGACTGCAAAAAACCGCAACGCCCACCCACAACACGCCTGAAAAACGATTGTACGAATTCATGTTCCCGCTCCGTATAAAAGTTTGCCTCTGCTCCGCCCGAAAGTATAACACCACCAGGTTCAGATCGTGCAAATTTTTCGAATTGCCCAGCGACCCGTCCAACACCCCTGGGTCGACGCAATAGCAGATCTTGATAGGGGTACGGCGCGAGCCGTCCGGTGACCCATAATGGTTCGCGAACCGGACGGCTCGCGCCGTTCCGCTACCCCATCGCCCGTTGGGAACTGTCCCCTATTCGTTTCCCGACCAGATCTTTCGAAGCGCATCCATTGCCGATTTGCAGCGCTGTCGGGCAGCATCAACGGCGATTTCCAGGCGTGAAGCAATCTCGGCATGCGACAGCCCCTCCTCTTGCCGCCATTGCACCAGTTGCCGATGGTCGGGGGTCAGCTGGTCGACCGCCAATCGCAACCGGTCCCCCAGTTCCGATTGCCTCGTTGCCGCCGAGGGGGATTCTTCTTTGGAAACCGGGTGCGGGCCGTCGGTCAGGCTGACTTCCCGGGAAATGGACCGTCGTCCGGCCTTCGAATACCGCCTGGAGGCACGGGCCTCGTTTCGTGCGATCACAGCCAGCCACGCCCGCCATTCCATCAGAGAGCTACCCCGGAATTCGGCAATCCCCTGAACGGCCTTGACCAGGGTCCGCTGGACGAGGTCGGAATCGTCTTCGCTGGCCCCCCTTTTTCCGTTCCCCAACTCCTGACGGGCAACGTGTTTCAGCCAGGGACGCAACGACTCGGACATCCGCCAGAGTGCAGAGTTTTCTCCGGCGCGGACCTCGAACAGGGCAGCATGGCTGTCAACCAATGACTGTTCAGCAGTGGATTGTTCGGGTGTTTGCAAGGGAAAATCCGAAAGTGACCTGGTCCTGCCGTTTCCGGGAAGCGAATTCCGACGAACGGCCTTCATCCGGGCGGGTCCCAGTATACCCTCGCCGGAATTGAGTTCCATATTCCTTGATTCCTTAAAAAAATGCGATTTAGGGGCTCACGTCGTCCTCCCATTGGCATCGGTATGAATGGGAGTGGCCCTGAATTGGAGTCAACCCAAACCTTTTCCCGGCTTTCCGCATACTCAAGGACCCTCAAAATGTCTTCCGGCACCAATCTTCCAGTCCTGGCTTGCGCCAGACTGGTATTTCAAAAAGGGACGAACCATTACCTGCTTCGGCTCGCACTACTTTCCCTTGTATTTCCCGCATGGACACAGGCCCAAGTCACATCAGTCTGGAACGGCGGAGCCGGAGCCTGGGAAACGGGTGCCAGCTGGAGCCCGAACGGCGTGCCTGGCACCAATCTGCACGATGTTTACATCGACAATGGAAACGCTGCGGTTTCGGCCGTCACCATGACCAGCGACCAGTTGATTGGCCGGCTTTCCATCGACAACGGAGACAGCTTCATTCTCAATGGCAACACGTGGCTGACGATTCAGGGAGGGGGATTTGCCGGCAGCGGCGCCATCAACTTGAACGGTACCATGACCATGAACCCACTGTCCCAGTTGCGTTTGGGCACAACCAGCGGTCAGACGTTTTATCTCAATGGCACGGGCACTTTCAACCTGGGAACGGGATCGATCCTGTCGCCAGTCAGCGGCAATACCCTCGTCAATAACGTTACGATTGCCGGTAGCGGGGGAATCAGTGGAATCGACCTGGTGAACAACGGCGCCATCTCTGCGACAGGCATCAACGGCATCAACCTGCAGCCGCTCGGTACCCTGACCAACAACGGAACGATTACGGCCAACGCAGGGTCGAAAGTCACGTTCAACAGCGGTACCTATCTGAACAGCGGGGGGGTCATGACCGCCGACGGAGCATCCTCCCAGTTGGTAATGCACAATGGTGCAGTCGTCCGCGGCGGGACGCTGCGCGGCATCAACGGAGGAGAAGTACTGCTGTATGGCGACAACGTACTGTTGGACGGCGAAACCAATGGCGCCATCACGCTGGAAGGCCAGACCCGGATTCAGGCCAACTACTGGCCATACATCCGGGGCCAGATCAACAACAACGGCACGATTTCGACCGGTGCCGCTTCCCAGATCCGAATCGCCAGCGGCCAGTCGGCAACGATCGGCAGCACAAACTACAGCGGCGAACTGGTTCTCAGTAGCGCCTACATCCTGGGATCTGGCGGTGGAAGCGTTTTCACCAACGGATCCGGCCACACGATTCGTGGCTCCGGAAACATTGGGAATGGAACACTCAATCTGGTGAACCAGGGAACGATTGGCGGCGGACCAGGAACGATCAATATTTCACCGACTACCAGTTTCGTAAACGAATATTTTGGCGCCGTGAAAGCGGACGGCGGTGGAATCGTCAATTTTACGTCTGGCTCCATTTCCAACTCGGGCAGCCCCGGGTACTACTGGCATTCGGGAGCTTTCATTGCTGATACTTCAGGTAGCATCAATCTGACAGGCAGTGCAACCCTGACGAATTACTCGGCTGGTACGATGACGAATGGATTCTATGAAGTCATTGGCGGCGGCCAACTGAATCTTGGGATCGGCAACATCACGACACTGGTCAACGCTGGAGTCATCCTCGATGGTGCGGCCGCCAATTTCACCCCGATCGATACACTGGCCAATATTTCCGGCGGTTATTTTGGCATCACGAACGGACGCAACTTTACAACGGTTGGCGGTTTGGCGAATCAAAATTATGGACAGGTAGTGGTTGGAAGCGGAAGCACATTGACCGTTAACGGAGTGCTGAACAATTCCGCCAGTCTCAGCGTCGATCAGGGTGGCACAATGATTGCGACGGCTGCACCTCTGACGCAATACAACCCGGCGACAAGTACCCTGACAGCGGGCCAGTGGTACGTAGGTGGAACGTTCAAATTCGCCGGCGGTGATATCAACAAACTTGCCGGTGAACTGTATCTGATGGGACCTTCGGCGCAGATTCTCAAGCAGGATGGTACCAATGCCATTGGCGGACTCGCGCTGGTCGAATCCACAGGGACGCTGGGTGTTTATGGCGGAACAACCTACACCGGGCCGTCCAGTTTTGTGAACAATGGCCGGGTAAGACTTGGTGATAACTTGCTGGGAGGGTCGCTCGTACTTCCCGGTACCTACACACAAAACAGCGGTATCACTTCCCTGGACAGTGGTTCGTTGATTGCAGGAGGGAACATCTTTTTCGAGGCTGGTGAGCTTGCTGGCAATGGACTGCTGCAACCTGGAGGTACATCTCCAACGGTAACCGTGAGCGGGATTTTGAACCCCTGGCAAGACAGCTATTATGGCGTTTCCGGTGCTCTCGAAATCGCTGGCCGCTTGGGGCTGGCAAGCGGGTCGGTTTATCAATGGTCGCTCGCCAACTACCTGGACAATTCCAACGGCGTGGCCGGTGATGACTGGGACTTGATCACCGCGAGCAAGGGAGTTTTCGGCGGAAATGTAGACATTTCATTCTGGCATTGGAGCGTTCAAAATCCCGACAATCCGGGGTCCTTTTGGCAAACCAATCACGAGTGGGATGTCATGATCGCTGATCAGGGTGGTATGGCTGCTGCCTTTTCGCTGACCAATGGCACGTATGCCAACGGTTCATTCAGCCTCACCAGTGTCAGTTCGGGCAACTCGACGGTCCTGCGACTGTTGTATAGCGCCTCAGCCGTTCCGGAACCGGCACAGGGTCTGCTGGTGGCAAGTATGGGTTTGCTCGCCCTGACAACGCGTTGCCGCAAGGTTTGATTGCGGACAATCTGCGGAAATTCCTGGCTGGAGGAAAACATAAATCCAGCCAAGGATGCCGCCGACGGGTGTCTTTGGGGAAATCTCCTCCACTCCCATTCGTCACAACAATTTCCGTATGCAAGAATGGAGCTGGCCCTGGGTGATTCCAAAGCAGTAGTGGCAAAAACCCATTTCAACGAATGCGAGTATCGAGGTACGAGTCGTGTCTGTATTGACCAAACCATCCTGGCAGCTTGGTACGTTTGCTTTTGAGTCAGACATGATTGATTCCGGCCAGTTTGGCCGGGCGATGATCGAGTGGTCAGGTGATCCGCAGCAGGACCTGATCCGGATCCTGGTCGAACAGCGAAGTCTTTCCGCCGAAGATGTCCCGCTGCTGGAAGCACTCTGGCAGGAACAACAATCACGATCGGGCCGGTCGACGTTTGGCCAGGCCCTGGACCCAACGCTGGACGGATCATCGAACCCGGCATCAGGCAATCCGCAGGATTTGCCGGATGACCTGTACAAGATTGCTCCTAATTCCGGTGAGGGGCAGCGCTATCACAACGTTCAACCCCTGGCAGCGGGGGGATTGGGACAGGTCTTCATTGCCCACGATAACCAGCTGGACCGAAAGGTCGCACTGAAGGAAATCAATCCGCGTCTGGCCAACGACCGAACCAGTTGCCAGCGGTTTATGCGCGAAGCCCGCATTACCGGGGCACTGGAACACGTCGCCATCGCTCCCGTATTCTCGATGGGCCGGCGGGAAAACGGTATTCCGTTTTACGCCATGCGGCTGATTGAGGGACGAACGCTGAAGGACGCGGTCAATGAGTACCACGCCAACGCATCGGATCCGGAACGTTATCAAAGTGTCGAATTCCGCCGCCTGCTGCAGAGTTTTTTGGCGGTCTGCCAGGCCATTGAATTCGCCCATTCGCGTGGCGTTATTCACCGCGATATCAAACCGGCAAACGTGGTGCTGGGCGAACACGGCGAGACAACCGTTGTGGACTGGGGATTGGCCAAGTTCGTTGGCACCTCTGGCTTGAACGTACAGGACCAGTCGCCCGACCGCCCTGATGATGCCAGTGGAACGGACGAAGCCCAGCCAGGCGAATTAACTGCTGATGGACTTGCACTCGGGACCCCGACATTCATGAGTCCGGAGCAGGCATCAGGCCAGACGGAGGTTACCGGTCCGGCCAGCGACGTTTTCAGCCTTGGGGCGACGTTGTATTACCTGCTGACCAATCATGCTCCCTATCATGGCAAACTGGCGTCGGAAATTTTGGCGCAGGCCATGACCGGACAGTATCGTGCGCCACGGCATTTGCAGCCGGGCATTCCTGGACCGCTCGAGGCAATCTGCCTGAAGGCCATGGCCCGGGAACCGGCCGACCGCTACCCTTCGGCAGCCAGTTTGTTTGCCGACGTCGAATGCTGGATGAGTGACCAGCCGGTAAGTGCCTGGCCGGAACCGGCGACGCAACGAATCGGCCGCCTTCTCCGCCGGCACCGAACACTGGCCCGGGCAGTCACTGCAGCAGTCCTCGTCCTGGCCGTTGTCTCGACTGTGTTTTCCTTCCTCCTTCGCCAGCAGGTACAGATCGCGAAAGTCCAACGAAATGCCGCCGTCGGGCTGTCTGTCGAGAAAACGGCGCTGGCTGAAAAGGAACGCCTGTCGCGCGATGTTGCCAGGAAACAGTCGCGACTGGCGCTCGATACGATCAAATCTGTTGTGTATGGCATGCAGAGCAAGCTGGCAGCGATACCCGCAGCACACGAAACCCGCCGACAGCTGCTGGGTACAGCGCTAACCGGGCTTGAAAGAGTTGCCACTTCACTAAAGGAACAGGCCGAGGTCGATCGCGATACGATGGTTGCCTACAACCTGCTTGGTATGACGTATCTGGTTGCGGGCGATATCGAAGGACAGGACGCCATGAAAACGGCGCTCGCCCATTTTGAATCAGCGCTCGCAATCAGTCAGCAGCTGGTCGCGGACCAGCCAGAGGATGCCACAGCGTTGCGAGATCTCTCCATTGTTTGGGAGCATATCGGCGATGTGCAGATCGAACTGGGCACCCTCGAACTGGCTGAAAACGCCTATCGGGAGGCCCTCTCGGCCAGCGAACAGGATCTGCAGACGCATTCCGACGATGACCAGAACATTCAGGATGTTGCATTTGGCTGGGAAAAAATCGGCGACATTTGCCTGAAACGGGAACATGTGACTGCCGCCCGCGAGGCTGTGTTGCAAAGCCAGGTTCGTTTCCTGGAACTGGCAACCCGCAATCCCGACAACTACGGGATGCAGCGCGATGCTGTTGTGGCCATGCAAAAGGCAGGGAACCTCTATCTGCTTGAAGAGAACTTTTCTGCCGCTGCCGATTCGTATCGCGCTTGCCTCGATGCAATCGAACAACAGCTCCAGGCGGGCAATACCGGATTCCAGCCGCGCGACCGGAGTGTCCTGTTCAACAAACTGGGGAACACACTGCGAAAACAGAATTTGAACGCCGAAGCTGCGGCGGCATACCAGTCAGGACTGGAGATTTCCCGAAGCATAGTGGCCGGCGATCCAGGCAGTGCCCAGTCCAGACGCGATCTGACCATCTCCCTGAACCTGGTGGCGGACACCGCGTGGATGGAAAATGATTTCACCACCGCGAAACTGTTGCTCGACGAATGCCTCCCCATTCGGCGCAAACTGGCAGAAGAGGACAGCAGCAGTTTTACCGCCCAAACGGACCTGGCAGCTGTCCTTGCGCAACTCGGAAAAGTCGAACAGTCACTGGGCAATGACACAACATCCCGGCAGTACTGGCAGCTAGCCTGGGACATCCTGGCGGAACTTGGCCAGGACTCGATCAATCAATACGCCGAAATCCGCCGACTCCGCGACGAGATCCAGACCGCACTCGATTAATCGGCCGGTTCCGCAAGACCCGTGCATACGGGGAGCATTGTACTGCGGTCGGGGGTGGCACTGCACATTGCCGGGTGCAACACAGCTTTTGTCATTTCCAGCTGAACGATGCAGGGTTCTTCGCCGGCGGGTATAATCAACCCAGACTACTCTGTCGCAGATTCCCCCAGTTCAGAATCATGTCCAGTCAACCCCAACCGGCTTTGACGTCCAGTCAATACCTCGCTCTCGAACGCCAGTCGGAAATCCGGCATGAGTTTCTCCGGGGCGAAATTTTTGTCATGGGCGGAGCAAGCCGGATACACAATCAGATCTGCTTCAATTTGAACACCGAAATAGGCCAGCAGTTCAAACAACGCGATTGCACCGCGTATGCTTCCGATATGCGGGTCCTCGTTGATCGTACCGGGCTGTACACCTACCCAGACCTTGTAATCACCTGTGATGAGCCGGAGTTTGAGGACCGGGAAATGGACACTTTGCTCAATCCACAAGTCATCATCGAAGTTCTTTCTGACTCGACCGAAAAGTATGATCGGGGAGCGAAATTCCGCCACTACCGCGAGCTGGATTCGATCCGGGAATACATTCTGGTTTCGCAGAACCAGCCGTTGGTCGAACAGTATGTCCGTCAAGAAAACAATGACTGGCTGTTGAAAACAGCGGAGGGCCTCGACGCAACATTCGAACTGGAATCCGCCCGTTGCAAACTGGACCTTCGCGATATCTGCGCCAAGGTCAAATTCGAAGAATCAACTGAATCGCCGCGCGAATAAGAGTCTGTTTCAAAACCATCTTGCCCCCTCTCCCCCGACGGACGGGGGCGAGGGTTGGGGTGAGGGGGCCGGAATATGGGATAGGCTCCAAGTCGCGCATTCTCCGTCAGATTCAGTTCTTGCGCCCCGTCGGATTGCTTAATCTTTCATTTGGCCGGAACCGCCAGGAATTCAATCGCCGACGCGTGATCTCCGTTGTGCCAGACGCGGTGGGTCGCTTTGGTGAAATCTTCGGCCTTGGCCTTGTAAATATTGTCGACGTACTTTTGCGGGTTGCGGTCGATCAGCGGGAACCAGGTGCTCTGGACCTGGATCATGATCCGGTGACCCGGCAAAAATGTGTGGTAGACATCCTGCAACGGAACGGCGACTTCGGTGACTTCGTTTGCAATCATCGGCTCGGGATGTTCCAGCGATTTCCGGAAACGACCCTTGAGGACTTCGCTCCGGACCATCATCTGGTATCCCGCCAGCGTGACTCCAGCCGGAGTTCCTTCGAGTTGCGGAAAATCGTCGGGGTAGACGTCGATGACTTTGACGATCCAGTCGGCATCCCCCTGGTCAGTCGAAACCTGCAGGCGGGCCGTAATGGGTCCGGCCACGGTCACAGGCTGGGTCAGCACCTCCGTCTGGAACACCAGCACATCATCGCGCTGGGTGGCAAACTTCTGGTTGTCGGTCATGTACTGACGGGGTGTGAACTGTAGTTTGATGTCCTGACGTTCGCGATAAGGGACCGGGTCGGCTGGATCGCTGATGTATTGGGTGAAACTCTGTTGTGCATCGGCTTCGGTTGCCGGTGCTGCGGTGCCCAGATTGCCTCCAGCTGTCAAAAACAGTTTGGACGGCACAGCGTCGGCAGGTGGCCAGGCAGGGAACGAACTCCATTCTCGCCGTCCGGTGTCGAAAACACGGGCCTCGAACGGCAGCGGATCCCCCGCCCCTTTCAAATGGTGCTTGAAAAACGGAGCTTCGATCTCCTCCTGAAAATATCTCGATGTGTCCCGGCCGAACGGCATGTTGCCAACCACCGTTGGACCACGCCCACGGGCCCAGTCGCCATGCCCCCACGGGCCCATCACCAGCTGGTTGCTGATTCCCGGATTCCTGGCTTCCACGCTTTGGTAAATATGCAGCGGTCCGTACAGGTCTTCGGCATCGAACCAGCCGCCGACGGTCAAAACGTTGGCCCGAACATCTTTCAGGTGCGGAATAATGCTTCGCTCCTGCCAGAACTTGTCGTAGTTTGGATGCTCGACAATTTCTTGCCAGAAGAAACAGTCCTCACCATAAAATTCACTGGCATTCGACAATGGGCCGAGCATCATGTTGAATTGCCAGGCATCGCTGGACGACGGGCGGGGGTCGTTGTACCAGCGTTGGGTCGTCGGGCCGCTGTGTTGATAACCGAAAGTTGCCGTCGCAATCAGGTAACTTTGCAGGAATGAGCCCTGATGGTGAAAATCGTCAAAGAAGAAATCGGAGATCGGTGCCTGGGGGCTGACCGCAACCAGAGCCGGATGGTGTTCCGGCAACGCGGCCGCTGAATAGAAACCGGGATAGGAAATTCCTGTGATCCCAACCTTGCCGTTATTGCCGGGCACATTCTTCAGCAGCCACTCGATCGTGTCATAGGTGTCCGAGCTTTCATCGATGGGCAGGTCGCCGTCGCGGTGGGGACGCATGTTGTCAAACGTGCCTTCGGAATTCCAGCGGCCACGGACGTCCTGATGGACAAAAATGTAGCCCTCATCGTCAATCGTTTTCGATGGCCCCAGCCGCGATGGGTAATTGGCTGCCCCATACGGCTGGCAGCTGTAACAGGTCCGGTTCATCAGGATCGGCCAGGCATGCGACTGGTCGCGCGGTGTGTAGATGGCGGTATGCAGCGTGACCCCATCCCGCATCGGAATCCGGACTTCCCGCTTCGAATACCGCTCGGCAATCGAAGGCCCCTGCAACTGCTGCTGGGCAACCAGCACGTGAGTTGCTACGGAAACAAACAGGAAACCAGCCAATGCCATCAACCGCACGAACATGCGAAAAGCTCCCGCCCAAAAAGGCCTGTAATACCTCAACACAAAAATTCAACCGGATTGAAGAATTGTACCAAGTCGCAGGCCAAACGCAGTAGACGTCTGGCGGTCTGTCCGCACCCTTCGTCAAAAAGTTCCCAACCCGGTGAAATTCAAAGGCCGGGCCGTTCAGCGTATCGCCTGCATGGACTTGAATGCGAATGGATTTTTATTCGGCATGGGTTACAAGGAATTGTTGATCCAATGAATCCGCTCCAGAAATAATGGTTTTCATTTCAGCGACCACAACCTGTCGCATTCCAGCATTCCCGACTTCGACTGCGGTTAGAACGATTGCAATGGGGCCCTTGCATTCAGGCGCATCGGGAATTCTTATGTCCGCCTCGAAACTGGACTTTTCGCTGCCAAATTCTCCTTCAAAAGATGGCACAGGATTTTCACTGGAAAAACTTTCTTTGATATCGAATTTTCCGCCGCGAACGGGACAAAGCCTAATGTACATCAACTGGGGTGCAGAACAGTTTTGTGCCGCCAAAAAACTCCCGCGAAAACGATACGTTTTGCCCTGTGTCAACGAACTTGAAAGCATAAATCTTGTCGAATGCCATTTCTCAGAAGGCACCCCTTGATTTTTCGTTTCCATCGGCCCGATCAGTGGAAAAAGAACGACAGCCGCTGGTTCTTCCCCAAATCGAATGTTGGTTTTGCCTGCGTCGATTTTCTTTTGGCAACCAGTCGCCAAACTAATCGCCAGGAAACCATGAAACACGACCCAAACAGCATTTTTTTTGGCTTTTCCAAATCTGGACACGAAGACTTATTCCTGGCTTTTTTGCTTTTTAAAACGAATTTACGAACAACCTGACCGCCGAATTGGTTAATGAGAATTGCACGGGTCCTTAATGGATCGACAAAATGACTTTGAAGGGCCAAGTTGATTCATTGATTTGGTCTCCTCATCAACAATTTGTCAAACCGCAATGATTGCTTTCGCGAAACGCACCGCAGCACGACCGGGCATCTCATTCACCCAACAAAAAGCTTTGGCAAAAGCGTTGTCACCAAGAACGCAAACCCTCATTCGGCTCAGGGACATTTGCTGACGACTGGGAGCCAAAGTTTGTTGGCCTGTCGCCAATAAATTTCTAACGACAACGTTTTGCTAGTTCTGGAAAACATTTGATGTGCCATCAATGACGAATGGACGGTATAAGCGCCCAAGAAGGGTGCGCGCTACCGGCCAGTTACCCTGCAGACCCGGTTTGTAATCGGAACGCGTCCACTCACCAGACCAAAAGCCTCCACCATTAACCGTTCCGGAATCAACCTCCAATAATCTCTCTCTTCCATCCCGTTGAACCTCCACAAGCGCAGATGCCCAAGGCAAAAAATTGTCGCCCTGGCCAAAGTGAGGAATATCAATACTTGAGTTTGGCGGCCAATCAATCGTGATGTTCCAATTTTGTTGATTGCCTTGTGCGTGCAAGTGGTTTTGACCGAAAAGACCAACGTACACGAAAAATAGCCCGGCGACAAAATACCTGTCCATTTCATTCTCCAAAAAAATTTCGCCTTGAAAAATTGCTAACCACTTTGTTTCCGTCCCTGGACCCCATCGCACGCCAGACTTCAAGTGAAACGGTTGATGGGATAAACTCCAAATGACCGTCACAATAGACGACGTTTACGCCATTAGGGTGTCGACTGGTCGCAGTCGATAATCCTGAAATCACACCCATTCCCGAATTCGAGAGTGAAGGTTGTTGAGGCAGTGCCCCATGATTGTAAGAACTAACGAACATCCCCTGAATCGCGACCGTGTTACCGGCTGAACCCGGAACCGGCCGCTTATAAATGCATTGCCCCTTAAGGCCTTCGTCTCCAATAAACCCAGAGCCTTCAGGGGGGTCCGGCATTGCGCTCGCAATTTCGACTAGCCTTTCCCATTCTGATTCAGCATAGGGTGGTCCAGGTGGCTCCCAAATCGTGCGCAAAACACCGGGACCACCTGCCAAGGACTCACTAAAACACACCGTATGCGATAGACCATCGACGATGTTGGAAACTGTGATCTTGCCACCACTGGAAGCAGTATCGGGTTCATCCACCAAAACACCATCTTGGCCAGAGTTCCAAAACCGGCTGCCCGCGCACCCCAGGTAGTTTGAGTAAATGGCTGAAACTGCGTCTTTCAGCGATGGTCGTTCATCCGAAGCACAAACGAGGGCTGGCAACGATTCAGGCAGCGGAGCCGTCAAATCGTCGAAAATCGATTGATACTCGAGGTATGGAGCCAAATCAAAATGCCAACCACTTGTTGGGTAGCGTTTTTGTGCACCCTCGAAATTCGCAAGTGCCAGCCCTAACTGTTTCAGATTGTTTGTACAACTCGCTCGCCGTGCGCCTTCTCGAACCATCTGGATTGCCGGAAACAGCAACAATAACAGAATCCCAATGATTGCGATTACAGTGATCAATTCTACCAGCGTGAAGCCACGCGGTCGGGTGATTTCCCTTCTTTTGCACTGAACGCCTATTGCAAGAAGAGGCCAGGATAACATCACGCTCGTAAAGTCGCGAGAATTCACAATGGCCTTCATCACGTTGGATCCAAACAATTACAGAATGGCGTTTTTGCACTTGACCCGATAGTGAGAATATACCAATGACCTGGCTCCGGTCAAATTATTCTGGAGCGGGCCGGCTTGGGCCAGACGAACTGTGGCGTGAAGCTGGCCATTACACACACACACACACACACGGAATTTGGGCAATTTTCATTTAGTGCAGTTGCCATTAAGAATTTTAAGGAAAATGATTTTTATGGGGGCGGGAATACCGGTCATTTCCGGGATGATGATCGCACGATTGACGTTTTGGTCAGCAATTCCATGTTTAACCGCGAAGCGCGACCGGCCTGGAGGGACGAGCTGCGCCGTTAAACGGGAATGCGATTGATAATCAGCACGAAGAAATCGTGCAACGTAGAGACTGGTCCGCACAGCGGACCCTACTGGTTCGGGTTGGTCCGCACAGCGGACCCTACTAAACTACCGGACGGTGATTTCGGAGCCTTCGGAGAGGATTCCAAACAGGTCTTCGGCGTCGGCGGTTTGGAATGAAATGGTGCCGGACGGTGGGCTGCCGGTTCCGGCCGCGTGAAGGGCCAGACCGGGTTGGCTGGTCTCCAGACAGAATTGACCGCAGGGGCTGCCCGATGACTGCTTTCGAGTGATCCGGCAGGTTCCACCAGCTAACGACGAAACATCTCCTGCCAGCCTGAACCGGCCGGCATAAAGTTCGTTGACGTACAACGTCAGTTCGCCATCAGACCTGGAAACCGAAGCGCGAAATGGACCTGCAATTTTCTTCAATTCGATGCCCGGTGTCAGCTGCGACGGATTCGGGATTCGCTGGCGGTTGACATTGTAAATCAGCTGAGCTGGAATCTGCCAGCTCACAGCCAGACTGTCCAGCGAATCTCCCGGCTGGACAATGTAGGGGGCCGCGTCGAAGCGGTGTTCCGTGGAGTAAATGACTTTGGCCGCCAGGGCGTCCAGCCAGGAGGTCAGCTGTTCCCGGTCAGGGCTGCCGGCACTGGTCCGTTCGTAATAAGGCGAGAGCTTTTCGAGTGCACCCCGAAAATTCCCGGCCCCTGCCATCTGCTCGACCGCAGGCCACGCTTCACCCAGTGGCGACGGGACCAGTGCCGTTCCCGCGTAGGAATTGCTGGCTGGTGGATTGATGGTCGCGGAGGAAGCAGGCGGTTGTGCCTCAGACCCAGGCGCGCCGAACCGCGTCGGTGGACCGTTGTCACGTGGCTTGATCGGTGCGAGGTTTGCGATCCCATCGCCAGGCATTGCAACTGAACTGGATGGTGGATTCGAAGGAGCGGGATTTGCCGGCGACTGATTTGTTGGCGCTGGGCCCGGCGAGTGGAAACCGGCGATTCCCGCTGGCGGACCGGCAGGCGGACTGTTTGCCATCGACGATGAAGCGACGTTTTGGGCCGGCGGCTGGGCGGCGGGTCTGGCGGCTGGTTGTTCGGGGAGTGGTGGCAGCTCGGGCGGAGTCGGCGCTGTGAACGAGGCGTTCCAGTCATCAGCCACGCCGGATTTCGGAGTTTCGGTTGCCGCCATCGGCGATGCATCGGCGGATGGCTCGACCAGTTTCATCAGGCCGACCAGCGGATCTCCGGTGTCTGGAGCGTTGATTACCTGATAAACACCGTACGAAACTCCCAACAGCAGGATGGCAACTACTGTGTTTTTGGCGGAATTCACTTCAGTACTCCATGACCGGGCTGAGCTTGCCGGACGCTCCGGAATCAGCCATCTTGGATGGCGACTGGAGAACCGCACGAACAAATTCAGGAATCCAATGAACTGGTCCAGCGACAACGAAAACGACCTGTTGGACGACGATGATGCACTGGCCGCATGCACCGTACCTTGCCCCAGTTGCGGCGAAGAAATCCATGAAGATTCCGAACGCTGCCCGGTGTGCGGTGATTACGTTGTGTTTTCCCGACGTCCGTGGTCGCACAAGCCGGTCTGGCTGCGTCGAATCGCAATCACGTTGCTGATTCTCGCGCTGGCCGGCTTCCTCGCCATCGAACTGCGCCACTGGCTGGGAATCCGGCTCGTGGAACCGGGCCAACCGACTGGCACTTTGCGGGTCGGAGATTAGAGAAACCGGTATCGCCGTTCCAGATCAATTCGGGAATGCAAGCATCGGGCTGCAAGCGGCGAGGGAAGCAAATGCAATTTTTCGCGATCGAATGGGCTGCGGTTCCACCTGGCAAAGCGCCTTGACCTGGCACCGATCGCTGGCGCGGCTTCGCCGCTTCAATCGTTCTTCGTTTTGACTCTTACCGCACGTTTCCACGTGCGGCTACGGGCTGGCGCGGACTTCGCCGCTGGGCAGGTGTGGAGGCCACTGCAATCCTGTAAAGCCTGTTGCAAACTACTCCGGCTCACCCTTCAATCTCTTCCGGATCTCCGCCAACCGTTTCGCGATCCCGCTTTCCGCACCCCGGTCGACCGGGTGATAGTACTCACGATCGACGCCCAGATACTCCTGCGCCGCAATTCCATCCGGCTGATTGTGGGAATACTGGTAACCCGTCCCGCGCCCCAGCGATTTGGCCCCGGAACTGTGGCTGTCCTGCAAATGTTTCGGGACTGGCAGCACATTCTGTTCCCGGACATCCCGTCGCGCCTCGCCAATCGCCGACGTCGCCGAATTGCTTTTCGGCGCACAGGCCAGCCAGGCGATCGTTTGAGCCAGGGCAAACTGGCACTCGGGCAGGCCGATCTGCTCGCAAGCCTGACTGCAGGCCACCGCCATCGGCAAGGCAGACGGGTCGGCGTTCCCAATGTCTTCGCTGGCCAAAATCACAATCCGGCGGCAGAGAAAGCGGATATCCTCACCCCCTTCCAGCATCCGGGCCAGCCAGTAAATCGCCGCGTCCGGATCACTGCCTCGAACACTTTTGATCAGCGCACTCGCACAATCGTAATGTTCATCGCCCGTATGGTCGTACCGCTGGGCCCGGGTCGCCATCGATTCGCGCAGCAGCTCATCCGTCAACTTCACCGGCGGAGCAGAACTCAACACCGCCGTCTCCAGTACCGACAATGCCCGTCTCGCATCTCCGTCACTCACACCCGCCAGATATTCCAGGGCACCGGGCCCGACATCGATCCGGAACCGTCCCAGCCCGCGCTGCGGATCAGCGATCGCCGACTGGAGCAGCTGCACAATTTCGTTTTCGCCCAGGGGATGAAACTCCATCATCTGTCCGCGACTGACCAGGGCAGGTGAGACTGCAAAAAACGGATTGCTGGTTGTCGCACCGATCAGCGAAACCATTCCGTTCTCGACGTCGGCCAGCAGCGCGTCCTGCTGGGTCCGGCTGAAGCGGTGAATTTCATCGACAAACAGCAGCGTTCCCCCGGCACCGGTCGCCAGCCGGTCCCGCGCCGCTCCGAGCACCTCCCGCAGTTCCTTTACGCCATGCAACACTGCATTGAGCTGTGCAAAGTGCCGCTTCGTTTCGCTGGCGATCAACTGGGCCAGACTGGTTTTCCCGGTCCCCGGCGGCCCAAAGAAAATCACGGTCCCGACCCGGTCCGCCGCAATCAACCGGCGCAGCAATTTCCCTTCGCCCAGCAAATGCTGCTGCCCCACAAACCCGGCGATGGTCCGTGGCCGCATCCGCGCCGCCAAAGGCTTCGCCCCCTCCATCTCCCGCTGCTCCGATTTTTCAAACAGGTTCATCAACTCGTTCCTGAATGCAACATTTCCATTCGGTAATTCTAGCAACCAAAACAGAACATCGCCCACGGGCACTCCTGGCGGACGGCGGCAGGCGGGATGTCCGGATGCGCCGTCAAAAATATCCGCGGCTCGTTAAACCGGTGTTCAACGTATCGAAGTCTCGCCTTTTCTTGCTCCCTCTCCCCCGAAAGGCTGGCACAGGATTGAAACCATTTTCAAAACACAATAATCGCCAGCTTTTGGGGGAGAGGGCCGGGGTGAGGGGGCCGAGTGATCCTCTTGTGGACGACTATTTTCTAAATTCTTAGAATTTGGCAATTGCGTCCGGACTCATTCTCTATTAAATTCGAAAAACAAATGCCTGGCTGGGATTTCGGCCGGACGTTTTACAATTCTGGAGCTCCACAACGATGGCTCGACAGGCCTCCGAACATCCGACCGAACTGGAACTGGAGATACTGAAAATTCTCTGGGCCGAATCACCCATGACCGTACGGGATATTCGCGACCGCCTTGCGGATGAGAGTCGCGATATCGCACACACCTCTGTCATCACCATGTTGAACATCATGTTCGACAAGGAGTACGTGGACAAACGCAAGGATGGCAAGACATTTCTTTACTGGCCGGTTGTTTCCGAGGATGGCGTCTCGCAAAAAATGCTTTCCGATCTGGTCAGTCGGGTATTCGATGGGTCCGCACAACGGCTGGTGCTGAACCTGATCGATGGAGAGGAAATTGGTGAAGCGGAGTTGTTGGAACTTCGAAAACTGATCAACCAAAAAGTTCGGGAGCAACGCAAATGAATCCAACCGTGTTGCTGGCTGAACTGACACTTCCGTTGAATCCTGAATGGTGCTGGCTGATTGCCATGTCGCTGCTTCATTCATTGTGGCAGGGCGCGGTTCTGGCAATTGTGATGGCCATCCTTGTTCGCTCCCGCGTGCTGTTTTCCGTTCATTCGCAGTTTGCGATCGCGTTCGCGTCATTGCTGATGATCGGACTGATGCCGGTTGTCAACTATTGCTGGCTGGCTGGTTCGACCACCCGACCGGATTCCGTTATTGCGGCGACAAAGCAGTATCGGACGGACGGTGGATTGAAGATGTTTTTGCTTAAGGATTTGCATAACGCAGATGTAGTTGGCGACGGGATGGAGCGATCGACTGTCCTGGAAGTGCGCCGTACGGAAGCTGTGTTATCTGCCCGTGAACCTGTGCGTTGGCCTGTGATTGGGGCTGCGTGCATAACACTCGCGTATTTGGCCGGTCTGGTTGTGATGTTGTTTCGGATAGGACGGAGCATCAATCGTCAGCGAAAACTGTTGCGGTTTTGCGATGGTCATGATCAACATTTACGGTCTCCCGAATTGGTTGTTGAAGCTGCTCGCCGGGCGGCATCGTCGCTGGGCCGAATTCTGCGCACATCGATCACCGTGTTCCAGGGGCAGGGTACCGCGCTGGTGATTGGATTTTTTCGGCCCGTGATTTTGATTAACGCAACGCTCGTCACCGGACTGCTGCCGGAACAACTGGAACAGATTCTCGCGCATGAATTGGCACACGTATACCGAAGGGACCCGCTGACGCTGCTAATACAGCGACTGGTCGAAGCGTTTCTGTTTTTCAATCCGGCTGCGTGGTACGTCAGCCGGGAGGTTTCCCGTCTCCGTGAATTGTGTTGCGACGAATGGGTTGCCCAGACCTGTTCGGGAGCGGGTTTTGCTTCCACTCTTTTGCGTTGCGTATCGCTTAATCATGGCACTTCTCCATCGTCGGCAACAGAACTCGCCGGATCGTCCGGATACTCCCTTGCGGTAACCGGAAATGACCGCAGCCAGTTCGCGTTGCGAATTGCTGCACTGCTGAATATTGATTCCGGTTCGAATACCAGACACGCATCCTCGTGGATCCCGACGACAAACTATGCGAAATCGTTTCTTGCCTGGAAGAGTGTCGCTGGATCGTTGATCGGCATTGCCATCACGGCTTTGCTCCTGTTTACCTCAACTGGCTTGATCCCCAATCGATCGCCATCAATCCACGCAGCGCAAGACGTCGATGTTCAAACGGCGAATACTTCGACCACCTACTCAAACCCTGAATGGCCGTGGCAACGGGTTGAACTTGCCGACATGGATGAATCACAGTTCCTGTTTGGCGGCAAAAAGCTCTCACTTTCAGAGAATATCCCCGACGGTGTCGAGGTCCACGCGATGGTCGATCCGGCGCAATGTGTATTTGCCCAGTGGGAATTTGGCGACGGTGCGTCCACGAAAGTTTGCATTGCCTGCGAAATTGATAACCAGAACAT
>Ga0163150_10003301_pt1 | contig 22941 bp, 25 predicted proteins | sample OliLakLV19P2IB_FD_148628 | JGI IMG/M metagenome (GOLD analysis project Ga0163150, IMG submission 148628) | Freshwater microbial mat bacterial communities from Lake Vanda, McMurdo Dry Valleys, Antarctica - Oligotrophic Lake LV.19.P2.IB | ecosystem: Environmental > Aquatic > Freshwater > Lake >...
AGCCCCCACCCCCTGGCGATCGGCACCCATGCGGGCCACGACGCTCTGCGAACTGCGCTTTTGACGCTCACCAGGCACTGAGCACCCCTCTGCGAGCCCAGCCTCGAACTGCGCTTTCTGGCAGACCACGCAATTCACGCAATTCACGCCCCTTCCGAGTTAGCCCGTTCTGTTTACATGTTTGCGGACGGTGCGAGCCCCTATCGATCCGCCCACTAATTTCCCTATGTAGAGCCCTAAACAGCCCACTTCGTCGCAGCCTCCCGAAAGATGAGTTGTGTCCGGTTATAACGAAGCGGAGGCGTCGATGGGGCACGTTCACGGCTTGCCTAGCTGCTTCAGCAGGTCGGTGACGGGCGTCTTCATCTTGGAAAGTGGGTTTGCCCTGTCCGCTTCACGCGTGAGCTTGCGCATGGCCGTGTGCGTGTAGATGGCCGTGCTCTTCGGATCCATGTGGCCCAGCAGCATCTGCGCCACGGAGTCGGGCACGTCCTCCTCCTTCAGCTCGGTGCCGTATAGGTGGCGCATGGCATGCGGGTGCAGCTGCTCGAGCGCGATACCCTCGCGCGTGCCGTAGCGCAGGATCATCTCGTTCACCGATCGACGATTCAGCCGCCGGCGCTCGCCGTGGTACTCGTGCGGCGGGCAACTCCTGTTGCGCAGACTAATAAAGAGCACGCGATCGCCCGTCGGAAGGTCGCGATCGATCGATTTCAGCTCCGGATGCTCGAGGTAGATCCTCAGCAACATGTCGGCCTCGCGCGGCACCGGCACCAGGCGCTCGCGATTGCCTTTCTCTTTTACTCGAATGTTCAGTCGACGATGACCATCCATCGAATCCTCGAGCACGTCGCCCTGGTTCATCATCACCAGCCCGCTCACGCGGATCCCGCAGCCGGCCAGGAGGCCCAGGATCGCGCCATCGCGCACGCCCTCGAAGGTGTTGAAGTTCGGCGCCCACATCAGTTTTTCGGCGTTGGCCAGCGTGATCACACGCGGCAGCCTTCGGCCGACGTCGGGGTACTCGATGCTCGCCGCGGGATTCCGATCGAGCAGCTTCGCCTGGTACAACCACTTGAAGAACTCGCGTACCGCAGCGACGTAGGTGCGGCGGCCGCGGGGCCCGATCTGCAGCTGTTTGAACAGCCAGGCGCCTGTGAAGAGGTCGAGGTCCTCGCGGCCGAGCTCGAGCGGATCCCGATCGCCGGCGAACTTCCCCAAGCGATCGAGCGCCAGGCGGTACGCCGACGCCGTGCGCTCAGCTCGGCCGCGGTTGTGGCGGAGCCATTGGAGGAATTCCTCGGCCAATTTCACGTAGCGCTCGGGGCCGGTCACACACCCCCCCAGGCAGAATTGACCGTGGATCCGTGGATCACCTCACCAGCGAGAGCTAAGTGTCTGACGCTGGAAGGAAAAGCCATCCACGGGCATCCACGGGATTGTGCCTTTTGGGGGTGCAATTCCGTGGATGAAATTTTCACCGCATGCCGAAGTCCGTGGATCGCGGTTTTGGCCGTGGCCCCTCTATTCTTCTTCTTTTTCTCTTTAAAAAGAGAGAGATATATAGAGAGGCTCGGCTCGATCGACGAAAGCACCGCCGTGGATAAACTGGGAGGTTCCGTGGATATTGAAGGCCAAAGCGTGGAGATTCGGGGTAAACCCGTGAGGCCCTTCCTCTCCAGCGTCAAGGGCTTAGGATAAGGTGGGCTTATTTTCCACCGGATTTCCGATCTCTCCCTGCCCCCCCGTTGCGAAAAGGCGACGCGGTGGCCTCCCCCCTTCAAGGAAGGGGTCTGCTCCGGCGGGTTTCCACTTTTGTGGGGGATGGGGGGGCGGACCATCAGCGGAAGCCCGGGGGCAGCGGCATCTGACCCGTGGCCGGCCGCACGGCATACAGGCCGAACTTCTCCATCTTGGTGATCGACAGGGCACCCAGGTGCGACACGCGCCGGCCGGGGTTGCCGTAGCCGTCGCCGCCGATCGTGCGCTCATGGTGGTCGCCCAGCATCACCTCGGCGATCTCGAGTTGCTCCTTCAGCGCTGTGCTGCTCTTGATCGGCAGGCCGTTCCATTTCTCCCTCAGGGCCATCGTCGACGACAGGTGATCCATCACGTGCGCCGGCCGCACCAGCAGGCACTCTTCCTCGGCGCCGGCGGGCGTCCTGACGCTGTCCCACTTGAACGGGTGGCGGAAATTGTTCTGCGCGATCTCGCTCAGCAGCGTCTCCATGATCCATACCCAGGGCTGGCGATCGCCGCTGGTCTTCTCTATGTGCTTGTTCATCTGTGCCAGGGCATCGGCAGCAAACTGGCCTTCGGAGGGGGCGAGGCCCGTGAACTCGCACAGCAGCCTCCAGGCGACGATCAGCGCGGCGTAGTTGTGCGCCATCCTCACCGCGCCGTCGTCGGCGCCGGAGGCCCTGCAGGACGCCATGCAGCGGCGTTTCTCCTCGTCGAACAGTGCGTGAATCCGATCGCGTGTGAAGCCGGCCAGGAACTGCAGCCACTGCCGCACCGGAAACCGCGGCAGGTTGTGCGGCAGCATCTCGCCCTTGCCAGCGGCCGTGAGGCTCGTGGCCACGAGCTTGCCGATCAGCGATCGCACCGGGACGTCTTCGCCCACCAGCAGCACCGGCGCGCAGATGAGGTACTGCGTCATCTCTGTGCCGCGGGCGGTCGTCGTGAACTGGTACGCCTCCTGCAGCATGCTCACCGCCTTGTCGATCACCACCTGGCCGCGCGCTGAGAGCTCCTCCCACCCGATCGGGTGCGACGTGTGCGAGATCGAGGTCAACAAACGGAACTCGGTCGTGAGGCTCTGCCCCGAGAACATCGTCATGGCCAGCGTGCGCTCGAGGTGCTTCGTCAGTGTCGACTTGCCGCTGCCTTTGGTCGCCTGCAGCGTCATGTGCGGCCAGAAGCCCAGCAGCGCCTTCAGGTGGCCGCCCAGGGCCCACACCAGTACCAGCGCGGCCGCATTGTTCTTGAACGTGCGCTGATAGGCTTGGACGACATTGCGCGCGTCGGCCGCCGAGCCCGTCGGGAATGTGAGGTTGTGGTATGGGCACTGCTGCATCGGCAGCGTGAAGTAGCAGTCCGCGCCCTCGTTCACGATCAGCTTTCCGTCGCGCCAGGCCAGGCCCACGAAATTGATCGCTTTGCGCGCGCCGATATCGGCCGTGCGCTCAAGAATGTTCACCATGCGGCGGAACGGCCCCTGCGTGAACACCGGCCCGAACTTGTTCCACACGTCGAGGTTGTGCAGTTTGTCGTCGTCGAGCACGCGCCTCGTGAGCGCCGCACCGTGCCGCGGCGATTGGACGCTCACCGCGAACATCACCCTGGGCTGGTCGTCGGGATCCCCGCTCATCGTGGCGCGCGCGCTCGCGATCGTGACACGCGAGATGCCGGCGACGCGAAAGCCGGCCAGGTTCTTGTTCTCTTCGTGCGAGCTGCCGTCGGCGTCGGTCTTCTTCACCACGAAGCTCATGAAGTCCGGCTTCACACGGTACCGGCCATACTCGGAATAGTCGTGCACCGGCAGCCACACGCGGGACTTGCGCGGCTTCGCCCCCTCCGGCAGCTGCCCGCCGTAGGGCTGGCCCGGGATCAGGCAATCCTCGATCAGTTTCAGCGTCGACTTCAGCTCGTCGAGCCCCTTGGCCTTGAGGATGTCGTTCACGTCGTTGTATTTCCAGCCCGACTGATCGACGAACAGCGCCGAGATATCCAGACTGGTCAGGATCTCGTGCAGCTGCCACGCGGCCTCGGGCCCGGCGCGGCGGCCCTTCTCGTCGGGCTCGTCATTGTCGAAGCACAGGATCACCTGCTTGCCTTGGAAAACGCGCCAGTCGATGCCGGCGATCGCTGACACCCCGCGCGTGGCGAACGCCGCCGTGAAGGGCATGTCGGCCGCTTCCACCGTCAACGCATTGATCGGCGACTCGACGACGTAGACCGTGTGCGCCGCCTGCAGGCGCTTCAGGTCCATGAACCATCCATAGCCGTGCTTCTCGCCCTGCGCCTGCGTCTTGGTGCCACCGTTGAGCTTCGGGTCGAGGTAGCGCATGTCGACAGCCACCACGTGGTTCGGGTTCATCGATCGCACGATGAACGCGACGGCCGGCCCGCCGTGGCCATGCCCCCCCGGCTCGACCTTCACGCTATGCCAGTCATTGAAGCCGACCGTCTTCCGATCAAGCGCGTGGCGGATGGTGGCGGTCGGAATCCCGCGGCTCTGCAAGTACGTCATCGCACGGTCCAGCTGGTCGTAGCACTTGTCCGCAATGTACTCGGCCGTCGTCTTCTCGCGCCGCGGCTCGGCCGCGCCAGGCCTCTCCGGCTTGATGCCGAGGAAGTCGTGGAGCTGGCGCATCGCCTCGGCCACGTCGCAGCCGCGCACGTGCATCACCAGGTCGATACAGCTGCCGTGCTTGTCGGCCGCGTGGTCCTTGAATGCCCAGCGTTGCTGCTTGTCCTTGTAGATCGAGAGCGATGGGTTCTGCTCGTCCGCTCCTGGTCGGAAATAATTTGCCTTTGCGCCTACACCGCGCTTTAAGCCGATCCAGTCGGCCAGGTCGTGAAGGTCGACCCTTTGTTTGATTTCTTCTGTCGTCGCCATGGGTGGGGTGCCAATTGAATAACCGGGGCCTCCGCCCGAGCTCCCCGGGGAAAGGAAGGGAGCTCGGGCTCGGGCGGCAGGGATTTAGCCCTCTAATCCTGCGTTGGGCGTGTGCGGCTATAAGCCGAGCGGGGTCTGGATCTCCTCGATGCGTTGCTGTTTGCGAACTTCCTTCTCGCGCACGGCCGCTATCGCCGCGGTCTGCGCCCCCCGGAGATCCTTCACGCAGCGCAAGAGACGATTCGCGTTTGCTGTGCTCGAGGTGCAGCGGACATACGTCCGGTACGCCGTCCACACAGCCCGTCGCAACGGTGCGGGCACCATGCGGTAGTGGCGCACACACATGAGATGCGCCAGCGGGCACGCCTCGCTGCAGCCTTCGGCCGCGCACTCGTGCGTCTCGAGCTTCACGCTGACGGCTTCAGGAAGAAAGTTCGCACCACCAGGTTCACCTCGAGGTGACACGACGAGCACTCGACGGCGCCGGAGGTGCGGAGGAGGAACGTGCGCGTCCCGCAGGAGCAGCCATAGAATCGCTGGCCTTTCACGTCTTGTCCATGAAGTGATAGCGCACCGTGCCGCCGGCGCGGATTGCCGAGCTCGCGGTTGCCGTGAGCAGCCGGCCTCGAGGATCCCTGAGGTGCTTCTGGTTCTTGCGGCGGTTGAGCTCGGCGCGCGCGAGCAGCTCGAGGTTGTCGATCCTGCTGTCAGTCTTGACGTCGTTCTTGTGCTTTAGCACCTGGCCGCGGCCGGGCTTCGGGTTGCCGGCCGACACCCACACCACCGTGTGCTCGTAGGCGTAGCCATTGGGGTCCGCCAACGGATGCCCGCGGCCGACGCGGATCCTGATGTAGCCCGTGCTCGCGACCATGCGATCGTTCCAGCGATGCTGCCGGTTCGCCTTCGGCTGTTTGCCGTGCGACGGCCGCCGCGCGGCTGGTAGGATTGGCTTGCTAGTACCCATCACCACACCTCACAGGGAGTTCACATGCCACGCGAATCTTTCCGGGTTGCAAAAGACGTTTTGACGACGCTCGGGTTTTATCGGGAGCACTACGCGTCCGGCCCCGACTATCAGACCCACAAAATGCACGTCGTCGGCATGCTTCGTAAGCTGGTTGAGAAGCCGACCGCCGATGTGAACTTTTTGACGGGCTTCGCAGACCTTCTAGAAAAGCACGGCTGACGGCCAGCCTCCGGCGCCAGCCCTCCGGCCAGGAAAGCGGGAACCTGGTCATTGGAGCCGTCCTTCCGGATCGTCAACCAGTGCCACGGACAGCGCTGTCGCGGTATTGAGGCTGCACGCGCACCTGGCGGTCGCCGGCGTCGAACGCGTCGAGCGCCTCCGGGCACGCGCTGCAGACACCCACGCGCGCGATCGAATCAGTGCGCAGCCAGTGGCACGCCCGACCGCTGCCGGCATCGATGCACGCGTTCAGGTCGTCGCAGCCGCAGGCAATGCAGACCGAGACCATGCTCAGAATGACGTGGGCTTGGCGACTGCGCGGACGAGCACCATGAAGCCTTTCTGCAGATCGGTTCGCCCGATCGCGACCCAGCGCGGATCCACGCCGGTCGGGTCTTCCTTGGCCGAAGCCGCGAGCTTGTTGCACAGAGCGCCACCGCGTTCGCCTTCTCTTTGATCTCGTTCATGAGGTCGATCTCGGCCTGCGTGAGATCTCGATACCCGGTGATTTTCTGATGCTGGTTGTCCATTGACTAACTCCCGTTGATCCTGCTGTGAGTGATTGATTGTTTGCCCGCGATCGCCGCGGCCATCCACGTCGGCGGAACCGCACGGCGGAATTTCGGTTTCTGCCAGTGGCGCTTCGCGCGCGCACGCAGGCTGCGCCTCGCAAAACGCCGCCCCATCGGTGAATCACGCCAGGGCAACTCGCCGTCCGCGGCCCACTTCATGAGCGTGGTCACCGAAACGCCAGCTTCCCGTGCCGCATCCGAGGGCAGCAGCCATCTGCCGGTGAACCGCTCGGGCTCGACCGGCCGGTGCTTCGCCGCCTTCAGTCGCTCGAGCATCGGCCGCGTGAGGTACAACCGCCGCCGGTCCCACTTCGCGACCGCGACGCGCACGGTGCCGTCCTTGATGCGCTCGCGCACCCACGCGACCGGCCGGCCGACTTCCTTCGCGGCCGCGCCGATCGTGAAGCCCTCCCTCGACTGGATGCGCTTGATCACCGCCTGCACCGTGAAGAGCGGGATCCCTTCAGCGCCGCGCCAGTTCACCCCCGCGAGGAGCGTGCGGAATCGCGCGACGCTCACACCGACGCGCCGCGCCGCCTCAACCTCGCTGAAGCCGATGTCCTCGCGCAGCTGGCCGCACTGGTGGCGCGACACGTAGGTGACGCCGCGCATCGCGCCGTGCGTCCCGGCCTTCGACAGCAGTTTTCCTTCGGCGATGAACCGGCGCAGCTCCGAGCGCTTGAAAAGGTAGTCCCGCGCCGCGACCTCGAGCGCGGTCCAGGACCGGTCGCTCTCGCCGCTCGCGCAGCGCAAATGCTTCCAGCGCGTCGCATCCGTGCGCGAGATGAAGAGCGCCTTCCCGGTTCGGGTCGCCCTGAGCCTTCCGTTGCGGATCGCCTGCCGAACGAGCCACACCGAGACATCGGCATGCTTGGCCACTTCGGCGAGCGTCATTCCCGGCGTCCACTTGCGGGTCAGGTGCCGCTTTGCGCCGTGCGCGAGCGGCGGGTAGCGCCGCGCATAGTCCTCGAACGTCTGCGGCGCGCCGGCGATGCCCCAGATCCCGGCGCACGTGCTGCATGCCTTCGGGTGCTGCCGCGAGGACCACAGCTTGAAGGTCGCCTTGAGGTTGCCCGCGTCGGGCTTGCCTTGCCAGGGCATCGGCCGGCCGGCGCGGCGGTCGGCCACCAGCTTCTTCGCCACCGGCGCGTCGACGAACCAGGTGCCGCGCGAAGTCGTGTGTGCCCCCCCGCCCACGGGGTTGCAGCGCATCGCGGTCGGGATGTGCCCGTCCTTCGCCCACTGCGGCAGCTTCGCGTTGCTGCGGATGCCCAGGGCGTCGCGAATCGAGGACAACTGCACGTACCCTTTCGGCGGCGCGATCCGCCGAGACTTGAACTCGGCCCAGGCCGCATGCGGGATGACGTAGAACTTACCCACCTTGCGCGCCCGCAGGCGCCCGCCTGAGATCGCCTGGACGACCGCCCAGTACGAGCCGAGCTCGTCTCCGGCCGCCTTGGCCGTGATGCCGCCCACCACGTCGGAGGCCAGCATGCCCACGCGCATGATCCCGTTCTGCACCGACTCAGCGGTGCGCACCGCGCGCCGGTCGCCGGTTTTTTCGCGCAGGCGCCGGGTAAGCACCCGCGCGATCGCCTTCTTGGGCAGCCGCCCCACCAGGCTTGCCAGCAGCGCGAGCTCCGGTGCTTGCCACCGGAAGGCACCCGAGTGACTCCGCCGCAGCACCGGCCAGTCCCCGTCTCTCGGCTCGCGACCGTGCCACAGGCTGAACAGCTCGGCGAACGACTTCCCCTTCGGAAGACGCTTGCAGGCGCCGCTGTACCTCAGCTTCACGATCTCCGCCTTGGTCCGGCCAAGCAAGGCCGCCAGGTCGAGCGCGTGCGCACGCCACCCGTGCGCCAGCACGAAGGCCTTCCAGTCGCGCTCAGCCGTCACGCACGCGTCTCCAGCTCGTCCTGCAGCGCGCGGTTGCCCGACAGCACCTGCTGCGTCGAGAGCCCGGCCACGGCCGCCAGGAGCGTCACCACGGGCTGCGTGAGCGCGTCCAACCGGCCGTTCGGCATCTCGCGCAGGGCGCGGTCCCACTGGCTGAAGGTGGAGGGCAGCTTCGGCGTGATCGCCTTCGCCTTCGGCGCCACCGCCTTCAGCGCCGCGGCCATCGGCATCGTGACCTTCTCGACCCCGCGCCGGGAAAAGCAGAAGAACTCACCCGGCGCCAGCGCCTGGAGATCGTTGAACTGGATCTTCGCCGACCTGAACAGGGGCGCCAGTGACGCCCAGGCGGTCGGGTCCTCCTGGTGCCCGATCAAGGAGAGGTTCTTCGTCCGGAAGATCGAGCGATGCAGCGATCCGGTGAACCCCGTGGCCGTGAGAAAGAGGTCCAGCGCCCGCTTGCGGCCGCGTTCGGCGAACTGGTTTACCAGGTCCGAGGCCTCGCCGATATCGTTCTGGCGTTTGCGCGAAGCGCTGAACACCTGCCCCTCGTCGATCATCACGAAGATCGGCTTTCGTTCCTCGTCGGCCGACTTGAGGATCGCGCGGCCATACGGGAGGAACTCGGTCGCGTCCTCCGCCGCGACGACGACGAACTTCTCGTCGCGCTTGGCCAGGCGCCGGTCGAGCGCGTCCACGCCGGAGACGGCCTTGCCGTACATCGACTCGATCTCGCCTTCCGGGTCCACCAGCACGCAGACCCAGCCCTGCTCGGCGAGTTGTTCGGCCACCAGCAGCCCCGCGTTGGTCTTGCCGATCCCGCTCGGTCCCACCGCCACCATGCGCAGGCCCATCGTCGCGTACTCGGACAAGTCGATCGCCGAGGTGCCGAAGTCGAGCACCGCGCTGGCGAGCTCGGTCCTCTGAATGACGGAGCGGCTCATTGGTCGTCCTTCGGCTGCAGCAGCGCGTCCTGCAGCCCCAGCACCTGGCCCGAGGAGAGCGAATACACCACCGCGAAATCGTCGATCACCTGGCGCGTGATGCAATCGAGCGTCCCGTCGCGCTTCGCGCGGGCCACGATCTTTCTCAGGCTCGACCAGTCGCCCGCGTCGGCCGGCCCCCCGTCCACCGCGCGGAGTTCGGTATGCAGCTGCGCGATCGTGTAGGGAGCGGCGCCGTCCCCGACGTCCGCGCGCATCCGATCGTTCAGGATCGCGAGCAGCTGCAGCCGCGGCATGTAGCCGTGCACCTTCGCGATGAAGGACTTGTCGGCCGTGGTGAACGGCCGCCGCACCGGGGCGGGCTTGCTCGCGACGTTGCTGCTCGCCGCAACGGGCGCGTTTCTCCCGTCCTGAATCGTGCGAATCGTCCCCGCGGCAGCGAGCGCCGCGACGTCGGGTTTCCTCAGTGGCCAGTTCATCGCGCGGCCCTCCGTGTCACCACCAGCGGCAGCGTCTTGCCGGCGTCGCGCACCAGAGCGGCCTCGACCAGGCGCGAGACGGGTATCGTTGCGCGCGTCCTCATGGCGCCGCCTGCAGGATGATCGCCAGGGCTTCGGACGCCGGGCGCGCCAACAGCATCAGCAGGGTTGTCACCGCCACCACGAGCCAGTTTGTGACGCTCATGCCGGGCTCCCGGCCGGCGATGGCGCGTAGGGCAGCGCCACCCCCATCCGTCGCATGCGCAGGCAGAACAGAAACGCGAGGAAGTTCGCCACGTGCGCCTCTTCTCCCGCGGCCAGGGGCACCGCCGCCATGTGCGCGATGCCGACGTTGTAGAGCTCGGCCGCGCTCTCGGGCTTGTCCCACCGATCGCGGCCCTCCATCGCTTTCTTTCGGAACTGCGCGCGCATCGCGGCCGTGAATTCCTGCAGCACCCCCTCGAACTTCGCGCACTCGGCGTCGACCCAAGCCGGGCTCGGCGGCGTTTCTGATTTTTCGAACATCGAATCCCCTATAGGTTGCGTGCGATGCCGGCAGCGAACGCCGCGCACAAGATGAAGCCGAGATAGAAAGCGCCGGTCTGCCGGGCAAGCCAGGCGGCGCGGAGAAAAAACGGTTGACCGGCCAGCCCGATCGAATAGCCCAGGAGCGCGGTCGCAGGATCCTGGGGAAGCAGCACGCCGAGCGCCCCGCACAGGAAGATCGGCCCCTGCAGCCACCAGTTCGTGCGCGGGCCCCGTGCGAGCGCCGCGCGCAGCCTCCGGTTGTCCTCGAGGACGTCGAGGTACGCGCGGCCGTGGACCGTGGGCCGCACCCGCGACACTTTGGCCACGCCCGACCGCGGCGGGTCCGGGATGCACCGATCGGCAGAAGTCGTCACGCGTGCTGCTCCTTCTTCCGGCGCCGCTCGAGTGCGTCCTCGACATCCCGGATGCGCAGCACGATGTCGCCGCTGCTGTTGGCCGCGTTCTCGATCAGGTCAGCGGCCGCGGCCTCGGAGGTCTTGCCGCGCGCGCGCGCGTACCTGTCGACGAGCGCGGCAAGGCTGTCCGTGACGATTACGACAAGGGTCCTCATGCCGCCTTCGCCTCCCCGCCTTCCTTGCGTGCGGCCCCGGCCCATGCGATCGCCTTCGTACGCAGCTCCTCCAGCGTCTCGGCGTAGATCCAGTGTGTGTAGCGCGACGACCAGGTCCCGATCGAACACGTCCCGTCGCCGTTCTTCCGCGGGATCGGTGTGGATACGTTGGCCAGGAGGCCGAAGATCCCGCTGTCGCTGAGGTGCTCGGCGAACACGCTGTTGTCCCAGGCCTCGTGCGTATCGACCTTCAGCTCGGGCGGCACCCGGTCGAAATCCGTATCCTCCCAAAACTGCGCGAGGTCACTGCTCTCGATGTCCGTGAGCGCGCCGGCGATCCAGATGAGTCGATCGATGGTCACGTGGGCCTCCCACAGCGCTACGTGCGCGTCGGAGTACTTCATCGCGGCTTCCTGCGCCGCTTCTCGAACCCGTACTGCGCAATGATCTCCTCGAAGATCCGCCCGCCGTCCTTGATGTACGTGTGCGGCTCGCGCAGGCCCCCGTCGTAGTGCAGCCGGATCACGTTGATCACGTGCTCGGCCCACACCGCGTCGATGAGGCCGATGTCCGACAGGTCGACCTTCACGCGCTCGCCGTTGTAGAGCGAACAGATCACGCTTGCGATGAAGCGCGTCGAGTTGGCGTGATGCTGGCGCACGAAGCGCACGCACGCGAGCAGCGAGTCGATGCACTTCTCGATCCTCGCGTCTTGCACCTCCTTCGCCTTCTCGTAGGTGTCCCCCGCCATGAAGGCATGCAGCTTCTCCAGCTTGGAGGCCTCGATCTCCAGCGTGACATGCCGCATCCCTTCCGGGACGTAGCGCGGGCGCGGCGACGCGAGATCGATACCCTGTGTCTCGTTCATGCGCACCCCCGCTCGGCAAACGCCTTCGCCACCCGTCTCGCCGGCACCCGGCCCCTGCCGTCGACCGCCTCGGCCGCGGCCAGCACGTCCTCTTTCGACGGCGCCGTGTAGATCCCGGTCGAGGCGATCGACGCGTGGCCGAGCAGCTGCTGCACCACCCCGCGCGGGTCCGCGCTCCCCGAGTGCTTCATCAGGTTCTTCGCGCGCGTGTGGCGCAGCCAGTGCGGGCTTGCCGACTCGATGCCGGCCTCGCTGCACCAGTGCGCCATGCGGTCCTGGTAGGCGCGTACGCTCATGCGCTGGTGCTTGCGCGAGAAGATCAGCGGCTCCGCGTGGTCGCTGGTACCGCCGAACTCGGCGCGGATATCGACGAGCGCCTCGAGCGCCTCGCGCACCGGCTTGGTCACCGGCACCTTGTGGTCGCGCGTGCCGCCCTTGCGATGCTTCTTCGGAATGAAAATCCAGCCCGTCTCAAGGGCGAACTGCGCGTCCCCCAGGCTCATCTTCGAGAACTCTCCGATGCGCAAGCCCGTGACCTTGAGCAGGCCGATCCACGCATGGTCGCGCCGTGCAAGCCGGTGCGACCTGCCCTTCACCGTCGAGAGCAGCCGCAGCTGCTGCGCGTCGGTGAGATACCGCTCCATCACTTCGTTCATGAAATACCCCCTGCGCTGGTTCGGTTAGTGGCTCGGGATCCGTCACCAGCATCTGGATCGCGAGAAAAAAAATGGTTGCCATCAGGCCGCGTGCGATTGCCCCCGTCATGTGCGCCCGTTCTTAGAGGTGCGCTGGCGGTTGATCCGCGCCTCGGCCGTGTTGCGCACGCAGATCTCGATCGCCGGGCTCTTGATCGCCTCCTCGAACGGGCGGTCGATGCCCATCTCCTGGAACACCTGGCGCATGTCTTTATCGTCCGGCATCACGCGCAATCCAAGGGCGGGCTGTCGGTGCTGGCAACGGGATCGGCGCATGGCGTCTCCTGGTCGTTGATGAAACGGTTGGCGATCTCGCGGCGGAAGATGAGCGCGAACTCGCGTGCGAAGCCGCCCGGCTCTTTGCCGGCCGGCACGTTGTCGGAGACGCGGGCGATCGGCAGCGGCCTAGCCACGCGACACCATCCCGCGCAGCCGCTGCTTCGCTTCAACGATCGCCCCCACCCACTCGAGCGATTCGCGTTCGATGTGCAGGTAGTCGGCGTCCGAGAGCGTCCCGTCGTCGAAGCCCTTGGCCAGGGCCGCGTGGAAGTGGCCGCCTTCGACGTAGATCCTGTTGATGAGCTCGACCAGCGCCCCGTCCGCGAGGCCGGTGTAGTCGGGAATAGGGAAGCACACGCAGTTGAGCGTGCGGCAGTACGCCTGCAGCGCCGCGATGTCGCCGCTGATGATCGTGATCAGCGCGAGGTCCTGCAGCGTGAGCTTGTGGTGCGAGCCTTCGCCCGGGTTCAGCTTGTTGTAGAGCGTGCCCGGCTGGACGGACATCTTCGCGGCGATCGCCGGCACGCCGTTGCCGGCCTGGTCGCGGTAGTCCTGGCAGATGCGCTGGGCGGCGGCCAGGACGTCGGGGGCGAGCGGGGTGATGTGTGGCGCGGAGGCGCCGGTTAACTTTTCGGCGCTGGCCTGGGCGGGGTAACGTTGCCTCATGGGGCGGACTCGCTATGCGAACTCGGAATGGACGTATCCGGCGAGAGGCGAAAGCTCGCCTCGATCCGATGCACGATTTCGGCGTTTTGGCTCCGGCGGTTTTCTTTGGCCGCCTTCTTCACCGCTGGGAGAATACCCCTTGGAAAACGGACGGTTAGCGGCATTTCGTCGCGGCGACGGGTGCTGTTTGTTGTTCTCAATTGAGCGCCTGAAATAGCTACACAAAGAACTATGGTTACACAATGAAGCTATTAGCGTCAAGTGGCAGCGTGGTTACACTCCGAAACCAGCACTAAATAACTATGGAAGTACGGATGTCTGAGACGAGCGGACCCGCCAAAAGAATCGGGCCGATAGACGCGAGAGGGGTAAACGACGAACCCGAGGTCCCAATGGCCAGAGACTCTCTTGTGCGCAATATCAATCCGTTCGGCCTGCGGCTACAGCCTGATCTGCGTCAGGCACTCACGCGGGAGGCGAGGATCAATAACCGAAGCCTGAACGCCGAAATCGTGACGCGGCTGAAGGACTCAGTGGATCAGCCAATGGTCGGGCGACGGCCAAACGTTTCGCCACCGATGGCGCCTGAATATATGAGCGATGGAGCTCGGGAGATGCTGGCGATTTTCAACCGGATGCTTCCAGAAAAGCAGCTGGCGCTGCTTTCCTTGTTCAAGTAAATGGAAATTGAGGTATTCCCTAAGCGATGGGGGAGCATGAGGCCGGCGATGAGCGATGAACGGGCAAAGGATCGCGAAGTTCGCGACGCGCGCGGTGCTGCACCTCCGACAAACCAATTTCTCAGGAAGCCCTGATCGAGCAGCTCCGCGCGTGTGCGCGCAATTAACGAAACCGGGGAGACAAAATGAACGAGCTCGAAAAGCTGGCGCTCAATCTCAACATCACGATGGGGCGCGTCACTGCCCTTCAAACGCTGGTCTATACGCTATTGCGCATCCACCACCAGCCGGCTGGGGCGGGGTTGAGCAATCTCAACGCGGCGATCGCCAAGGTAGAAGCGGACGCACTAACCACGCCAATACCCGAGCAAATGCTCGAGGAGATGCTGCGGGTGCTGAGGGACGGTCAGAAGATCCTCCAGGCGGCAGCGGCGGCAGCCCAAACCCCGAAATAAATCCGTTCTCGTCGATCAGCACGGAGCGGCGCGCAAGCGGTTCGGCCCTCATGCCCCAACCACCTCGTCATCGACCACCAGCGGCCCGAGCAACGCGAACTCCTTCTCCGATAAGCCCGGCAGCTGCTTTTCCTGGGCGCCCAGGGCGGCCGGCGTTTCGAGCGAGCTGAGCGGGATCGGCTGGCACGTGATGTCATCGATCGTGTCCTCGCACACCTCGGTCCATTCCTTCACGAAGGCCGGCATCTGCGCCGCCAACACCTTCCAGCCGGCCGGCTGCCAGCCGTCGGCCACGAGGTCCTCGTCGCCCTGGCGCACCTTCTCGACCTTCTTGCCGTCGATCTCCTTCTCGAAGAGCTCGACGCCGTGCTTCTTGATCAGCTCGTCGCGCTGGCTGGTGATCACCTTCGCCTGGGGCCCGAGCAGCAAGGCCATGCGCGCGACACGGTAGCGCCCCTTGACCGACATCGCGCGGCCTTCGCTGACGATCTTCTGCAGCACCTCGAGGGCGAGGACCAGCTCGCCGGCTTTCATCTTGATTGTCATTGGATCTCCGGTGTAGTGCGGCAGTGCCGCGGATTCTAATATTAGATAACTCGGTAGGTGAAATTGAACCAGATGTTATGGTTCAGTGTGATTTGAGCCTCGCCCTTGAACGCGAGTGGCCCCTCCCATCCAATCGTCGAGGGTTTTGTCGGTGTAGAACGTCAGGGGCCATTTCATGGGTGCGTCGTTCAGTGCCCCGGCGTCGATGCGATGCGCGGGATCACCTTGTTCTGCTTGGATCAGGATACGGATGGTGTTCATGTGCGGGCCTCCACGGTCATTGACCTGTCTATGGCTGAGGCTGTAAAAGTGCCCGCACCAGCCGCCTTACCTAGTCCAACCTTGTGCAAGCCAAAACCCACCTTCTTTTCTGCTCTGATCGGTAAGCTAAGGGCATAGAAATTTGTTGACGTAAATGAGGTTCGGGTAATAAAGGGCACTCCGTCTATGAAGGGGCAAACATAGTTATCATTCGTCCCACTGTTTTGAATCGTCGCCACGGCGTTGACTCCCAGACTGTCACCAACCACAAAGCATTCCATTTCCTCCAATTGGCCCGGTGATGCCGCCGGTGCTGTGGTGGTCGGACCGTTCGTAATCCCCCGCTGCACCAACCGCTGCACCACTTCCGCGCCGAGCCAGTTCTCGCGGACACCGCAGTAAGTCTTGATGCTGATTTGCGTACCGCCGTTATAAAGCGCGGCCAGCAGCGAGGTTGCATCGCCATTCCACAGACCGTACTCGGACAAGCTGCCGGAAGTGAACTGGGGCGGGTTGTTGTTGGTGTTGTAATAGGCGAGGTAGTCGTAAACAACGTCTGCGTTCTCACCTGCTGCGGCATCAGAATCACCAAAACTAATTTGATTGGCTCCGGATGTATTGGTCATCACCGCAGTTCCATCAACAGTTAAACGTCCATCCTTAAACCAATAAAAATCAGACCCCTTACCGGAAGTGTGCAGAACACTCATAGCATTTTTTAGGTCAAATTGGGGGGATGCGTTTAGTGCATTGCTTTGTGTCTCAGCAAAATACTCGCTCCACGATAAGAAGTTTGTTTTCGTGCCATCATAAATAAGCAACCTTGCAGCCGAATTACTTTTTGTGCTGGGACAAGAACTTCCACGTATTCTCATGGCCACTTGATAGCCGTTAGCGTTACTGAGAGACAAGGCCGCTCTTTCGTAATACCCTGTTTGTAGTGACGTATACCCGTTCTTGTTCTGGTACAGCTTCCCGCCACTTACGCTGAACGCCGCCGACTCAGTGGCGGTTCCAGAATAAGTCCACACAGGCGAATCCGCACTCGGCAGCACACCCATCGCCAACTTTTGTGTCCACGTAGGCGCAACAGCGAAACCACCGCCAAGCCACTCAGTTCCAAGCGTACCGAAAGCGGTGTCGAACGTAATGGTCTGCGAAGTCAGCGCAGTGCCGTTCGATACTCCGTTCACGTATAGCTGGAGAATGTCGGCCCCGTCGCCTTTCGCCCGCACCCTGATTGCGATGTTGTGATCGCCCGAGGACAGGTCCACGCTCGTCGCCGTGACCGTATGCTTGGTCCCGTCAGTCTCATACAGATCGACTTTGGCAAAGCCGGTGGTGACGTTGCAGCGGAGGACGATGCGGTCATGGTCCATCCCGTACTGCATTTCCCAGATCGTCTTGTTCTTGGTGAACGCAGTACCGCGCAGGAGAAGCGTGAAGTCCGTGGGGTCGAATCCCGCTATGTCACGCAGGTTGCGGCAGTAGCCGCCCGACTGGTTGAGCGGGGAGCCTTCGTAGAACACCAGCTTGCCGTCGCCGAAGATGCCACCCGATTGCAGGACGTTGCCTGCGGCGACTGGCTCAATGATGAAGTTCATTGCTGTGGTTGCTTGCGCAGTCCACGCAGGCGTTGCATCTCCGTACCCAGCGTTACCGTGCGGATACTTTTTGACCGAGCTCCTCTTGTAGACCCAGTAATTTGACGCATCCACCGCGCCACTGGATTTCATAACAACGTGGTACTGAGTTCCGGCGGTTTCAGAGGGTGGCGTAACAAATACGAAGCGATACCACTCTCCATCCGTCTTACTGGTGTGTAGCTTGCCGCTTTGTGCAGTAGCCGTGCCGCTTGTTACAAGCGCATTTGGAACCCCACCGGTGTCCGAATAAATGAACGCTTGTAGATTATTTGCAGGGTTGCCGACCTTGTACAGCTTTACCCAAATCGCCGCAATCGTTCCGGTTTGGCTAGCTTTGAACCCTTCGTATGCGTGAGTTAGTGAAGCCCCGTTAATAAACGCCTGCCCGCTGTCGTCTTCCACATACGAAGTCATTGCATCAAACTTGTGCATCACACCTGTCGCACCGTCCACGATCTCAAACGGCATCGGTGCGCCGCCCCATTGCTGATTGAAGAACGCGGGCAGGAACCCGGCCTTCACCAGATCGCGGCGGGTGGTTTGCACATGGGGATGAAGGTAGGAGACGAGGCGCTCCTCGGTAGAGTCCGAGCGGCTCGCATACAGGTTCGCGACCTTGGTCTTCGAGATCACGGCGAGCGGTGCGGTGCCGTCGGCTAGGGTGCTAGTGACCTGACCGCTGACACCAATTGTCCCCGTGATCGTCGCATTACCCGAAGCAAAAGTATCGGCGCCTATGTCTATCGCACCGAACCCACTGGTGATGCTGCCAGCGTTCAGGGTGCCAACGCTGGTCAGCGAGGACGTGACTACCGCCGCAGCGAGGGTGGTGCCAGTGAGGGTGGCTGCTGCCGCGGTGACGGTGATCGCCGATGTGCCGTCGAAGTTGGTCCCGTTGATGGCGCGTGCGGTGGCAAGGGCGGTTGCAGTCGAGGCGTTTCCGGTCAGCGCCCCAGTGACATTCCCCTCGATGTTCGCCACGAGGGTTGCAACGGCGTAGCCCGCGCCCGCGATGTTGACGGTGGTCGTGGGCTCTGCTTCAAGACCAGCGAACAGCTTGTATTTGCCGTCGGTCGCGTCGCGGAAGAAGCCCGTGTAAAGCGTGGTCGCTGCGGGCTGATAGAGCCCGTAGAAGCCGACATCGAGCACATCGCCCGTATTGGTGCGGGCGAGCTTCATCAGCGGATCTTCGACGCTGATGTTGTCCGTGTTGAAAGTGGTGGTGGTGCCGCTGACGGTCAAGTCGCCGTCGACCACCAGGTTGCCGGTCGCGGTCAGGCTCGTGAAGGTGCCGGCCGCCGGCGTGCCGGTCCCGATCGCGGCCGGAGAGGCCCAGGTCTTGGTGAGGAGCGTGATCGCATCGACCGCAGTCAAGCCGGAGCCTGCCCCGGTCGTGGTGAGCAGGGTTCCTGCAGTCGGCAGCGTAAGAGTCGTCGCGCCCGTCACAGTGAGGGTCGTGCTGAAAGCGCCCACGGTGGCAAGTGTCGATCCCTCAGCGAGGGTCAGCGTAGCGCCAGTGGCCGGCGCGGTGATCGTGACCTTGTTGATTGTGGTTGCGCTGGCAACGCCCAGGGTCGGCGTCGTCATCATCGGGGCGGTCAGCGTCTTGTTGGTGAGCGTCTGTACGGCCGTTAGCGTGGCCACGGCCGATCCGCCGACCGTCGCCGTGCTCGTCACCACCAGGCTCTCCAGCGAAGCCACGCCCGAGCTCGAGAGCGTCGTCGCGTGCACCTCGTCCGGCGTCGTCACACCGATCGCCGTGTCGTTGATCCCCGTGGCCGAGAAGAGCGCGATGTTCGTGCCGAGGATCTGCACGCCTAGCTGCCCGACGCCCGGCCGCCAGAGCCCCGAGGTCACCTCGCCGGCCGGCCGCATGCCCGGCGAGCCGAGCGCCCCGTCGGCAAACGTCACCGGCGCGCCGGCCCCGGCGATCGCCACCTCGAGCACGAGCATCGCCCGCTTGAAGATCGTGTGCGTGTCCAGGTCCCCAGGCTCGAGGTACGGGATCCCGAGCACCGGCGTGTAGCCGCTCTGGACGAAGTACGCCTGGCCTGCGGCGTCGGCGCCGGCGTAGACCTGGGTGAGCACGAGCTGCTCGTCGTCGAGCACCGAGCCGACGAAGTACGGCACCCCGGAGCCGAGGATGGAGAAGATCTCTCCGGCCGAGATGTTGGCCAGGAACTCGGTGCCAACGCCGGTGACGACGTTGTCCCCGAGCTCGACGCTGACGGTACCTGCTCTGTACTGGCCCATGATTGCCCTCGCTTCTTATGCCGCGTTCACTTCGGATGTCTCGCCTTCACTTCCAGGCAGGCCGCGGTATAGGCAAGCTCCTGGGCTTCGCCGGCGGCCTGCATCGCCGGGTCGCTGCTCGCCTTTTTGACCTGCGCATCGATGTAGTCCATCAACGGCGGGTAAGCCCGACGGCGTAACTCGACCAGCTCGAGGCCGGGCCTGGCATCCCACGTCTGCGTGTCCCAGTTCAGCGCGTGGAACGCGGAGGGGCGCGGGGGGATTTCGAACACCTTGCCGCCTTTGACGTAGTGCCCCGCGCAGGTCGCGACGCCTTCCATAACCCGCTCGCCCGCCGCCGCCTGATGCTGCAGGTCTTCGGCGTTGCACAGACCTGTGCGCAGGACGCGGCCGTCGGTCGCATAGACAAGGAAACTTTTCATCGCTTGGTTTGGAGCACAGTGATTGTTCCCGGGTTGCCGTTGGAGCTCGTCACGGCGAAGGTGAACGTACCGCCAGCCCCTGGCGTGTAGAGATGCACAATCGTGCCCCCGCCCTTGCGGTAGCCGGTCGTCCCCGTGAAGGCGTTGAACAGCGCGATCGCCTTGACCGGGGAGCCATCAACAGTGAGCGCCAGATCGTGCAGCGTCACGGCCTCGGTGAACACGTCGCCCCCCTCGATCACGCCAATGATCGTGATCGGGGATCCGGCGACAACGGACACCGCCACTGACGCCCCGTTGCTGCCGGAGCCCGACGCCGGAACCGTCACCGCGTTGCCTGCGATCTTCAGCGTCGTGATGTCGGCGTCTTTGATCACCGCCTGCGCGATATAGGTCACGCCGCCGGACACGATGAACGGCACGATCGCCGAAACCCCGGCAGCGGCAATCGCGAACCGGTCGGCACGCACCAGGAACGTGCTCACCGGCGTCCCGTTGATCGCCTCGCTCGCCAGGCCGAATCCCGTTACGTAACCGTTGTTGTCGATTTTGACCGTGTACTGGGTCGAGAGTCCGTTCAGCGTGGTCGCCTGGATCGAGATCGAGGCCGAGTTCGAGCCGACGCTCGAGGTGAGTGTCGTGACGCTGGCCGCCACCGCGTTGACCCCGAGCGCGAGCGACAGGTCCGCGCTCGCGCGGGTGGTCGACTCGCTCGTGATCGAGGCCGAGTTCGCGCCCACCGTCGCTGACAGGGCCGCGATGCTCGAGGCGAGCGCGGTGTCGGCCGTGGCGCGCGTCGAGGTCTCGGTTGCAAGAGAAGCCGAGACGCCCGAAACCGTCGAGGTCAGTGCGGTGATCGCGCTCGCGTTCGTCGCGTCGCCGCTCGCGCGCGCGGTGGCCTCCGTGGTGATCGACGAGGTGAGCGTCGTGTTGTTGGTCGTTACGGTCGACGTCAGTGCCGTGATCAAAGTGGACAGTGCGGTGTCCTGGGTCGTCCTGGTTGTTCGCTCCTCGTAGAGGATCCCGGAACTCAAGTCAGCCAGGTTGGTAATTGTCGTGGGGTCTACCGTCCCCAGCGTCTTCGATGAGACGAGCTGTCGAGCGGTTGCTTCCGCGCTGTCTGCAGTCGCACGTACACTGGCTTCGGTCAGCACCGACGCGGTGGAGGCCCCCGGCGCGTCACGGCCGACCGAGATCCAATCGACCTCGAAGTCATCGGCCGAAGTAGCCCCAAGCTCAATGCGCAGGTTCAGAATCGTGCTCGTGAGCCAGTCGGTCGTGCCGACCGTCAGCGCGGTCATGTCCCACGCAACAACCGCGAAATCCCCGATAGCGATTACCGGATCTGCGACGGTCTTGTAGTACGACGCGCTGAACCCGTGGCCGGCGGTCTTGTATTGGACCTTCCCCGACCAGCCTGCACCGGCCGTGCGTTTCACACGCAGTTTGACTGCTCGATACTGATTGCCCGTGACGCCGGGTGACAAGTCCGTGGTGAGCGCAATTCCCGGCGTCGTACCTGTGGAGTCGTAGGTCAGAAAGCCGTTGCTGTAGCCGAGCGTCGTCGTGCCGTCGGCCTGCCAGCCCTCGACACCGCCGTCGAAGTACCAGGTCTGGTAGGGATCGAACGAGCCCGCCACGCTCGCGAACAGAAGAGAAATTTCCGCAGCCATCGACGTGTCCTGCGCTACCCGCGCCACGCGCTCCGAATGCACGAGTCCGGAAGTCACGAGACTAAGGTCGGTGCCGGTGTAGCCGCCTCGCAGTTGTACTGCGAGGTCAGAGCGAATGTTCAGCTCTGTGGTATCAGCCGTCGCGCGCGTGAGTGCTTCGGCCGCGATCGCGGCGACGCGGTCGGACGTCTCTGTGACCAGCGCGGTCGCGCGCGCGGCGGCCTCGGCGCTGACGGCTGCGATGCGCGCGGCCGCCTCGACCTCGATTCGGTTCGCGACCGATCCGGGCGTCACCGCGTCGGCGTCGATCAGGTTGATGCGCTCGCCCAGGTCCTCGAAGAGGTGCGTCTCGCGGATCTGGTTCGCCGCGATGTCGGCGTCGACGATCTGCAGCACCGTCTGCGAGAGCTCGCCGCTCAGCGTGACCCCGGTCGCGCCGAACGAATCGAAGCTCGCGTAGCGCAGGTAGTAGGTTTCCCCCGCAATGCCATCGAGCTGCACCACCGGGTCCGGGCCCTTGTACTTGAGGTTGCCCGCCCCGGGCGTGAATCCCGCCGTCACGCTCATCCAGACGAGCAGCCCGTCCCAGTCCGTGTCGGAGGGCCGCGTGCTCTTGAAGATGAGCTGCTTGAAGCCCGCCTCCACCGACACCGCACCCGGCAGGGCCGGCTGCGGGTTCGAGACGGTGAGCTGCGCCGGCATCAGCGATCTCTGGTTGTCCCGGCCGCGCTGCCAGACCTTGATGCGGAATTCGCGCACCGGTGCGCCGTTCGTGTCCTCGTAGTTCTTCTCGAAAGAGTAGGTGTAGGTCGAGTTCGCCGCGCGGTCGTTCCTCAGCAGCGTGCCGTCGGTCTTCTCGATCCTGACCTCGTAGTACGCAAAAAACCGGTCGGCATAGCCGTCGCCGGCGCCAAAGCGTTCCGAGCCTAACTCCGATGCGCCGGTCGTCGACGACGCTCGCCAGGCGAACTTCGCGTCGCGCCCGGTAAAGGTCGTCACCGGCCCCTGGTTGAAAAGCTCGAGCCCCGTCACGTTCGGGATCGTGAAGATCGGATTCGCGCCGTAGACGCCCGCGCCGTACACGCCCGACCAGGTCGCCCACGCGCCCACCTGCAGGCCCACGCCGGCGACGCGCACGTAATTCACGCCCGGCAGGGCCGCGAAGGAGAGCCGCGCCGCGGTCGGTTGGCCCACGTCGATCCAGCTCGCGCCGTCGGTCGATTGCTGCACGAGGTAGTACTCGGCGCTCCTCGCCGGAAGCCATGAGGCGAAGATCACCGGCGCATCCGGAGTGCCGCCCTGGATCACGGTGAGGCCCTGCACCACCGGCCGGGAGACGTTGCCGGCCAGCACCATGCCCAAACTCGGCAGCGGCGCCGTGGTCTGGTCGGCCGTGTGCACGCGGTCGTCCTCGTTGATGCAGGTGATCTCGACCTGGTGGAGGCCGCGCGGGCGCAGGCCCACCACGCGCGCGAGGATCCGGTAGCTCTCGCCGGCGCCAAAGGCGACCAGCGTCTTTTCCCGGGTGAAGCCGGTGTCCGGGGTCAGGGAAGGCGCCGTGGCCAGGATCACCGTGGCGTCGTCCGCCCCCCTGGAGACCGCGTAGGGGCCCGCAAAGCCGCCGTCGCGACGGCGCAGGCCCACGTAGTGCTGCACGGCGGCCGTCCACACCACGGGCTCGGAGAGGGTCGCTGTGCGCGTTC
>Ga0163150_10003303_pt1 | contig 22922 bp, 16 predicted proteins | sample OliLakLV19P2IB_FD_148628 | JGI IMG/M metagenome (GOLD analysis project Ga0163150, IMG submission 148628) | Freshwater microbial mat bacterial communities from Lake Vanda, McMurdo Dry Valleys, Antarctica - Oligotrophic Lake LV.19.P2.IB | ecosystem: Environmental > Aquatic > Freshwater > Lake >...
GGTGATGAGCGTTGGGCGGGCGACAACTCGTTTCCTTTGATATTTGCAAGGCTAGGGCGGTTTGGTGGAAGCCGCGCCTGAGTGGTCGATGGCGTGGGACATTCCTATCCTTGCCTCCCCTAAACCGGCCGTTGAGCTTTTGGAAGCTTTTGCGGCGCGGACAAGCGGCATCGGCCGCGTGATGAAGCACCCGAGCAGACGAGGAAACGCCCGCAATGGCCACCGGCACGATCTCCCAAGTCATAGGTTCGACCTTCGACGTTCAGTTTCCCGACGACCAACTTCCGGGGATTTACAACGCCGTAGAGGTGAAGGAAAAGACGCCGTTCGGCGAGCTGGATCTGGTGGGCGAGGTGCAGCAGCACCTGGGCGGCGGCAAGGTGCGGGCGGTGGCGCTCGGATCGACCGACGGACTGAGCCGCGGGATGCGGTGCGTGGATACGGGTTCGCCGGTGCGGGTGCCGGTGGGAGAGCCGGTGCTGGGGCGCGTGTTCAACCTGTTGGGGAAGCCGATCGACAAGAAGCCGGCACCGGCGACGGGCAAGACGATGCCGATTCACCGGCAGCCGCCGGAGTTCAGCCAGCTTAACCCCAACACCGAAATCCTGGAAACGGGTATCAAGGTGATCGACCTGCTCTGCCCGTTCGTCCGCGGCGGCAAGATCGGCCTGTTCGGCGGTGCGGGCGTGGGGAAGACCGTCATCATTCAGGAGATCATCGCCCGCGTGGCCCGCAACTTCGGCGGGTACAGCGTGTTCGCGGGTGTGGGCGAGCGGACGCGCGAGGGCAACGACCTCTGGCGGGAAATGGGTGAGGCGGAGTACATCGACTCGACCGGCAAGAAGTGCCATGTGCTGGATAAGGTGGCGATGGTGTTCGGCCAGATGAACGAGCCGCCCGGCGCGCGTCTTCGCGTGGCGCTGACGGCGCTCACGATGGCGGAGAACTTCCGCGACGAGTCGGGGAAAGAGACGCTGATGTTCGTGGACAACATCTTCCGGTTCACGCAGGCGGGTTCGGAAGTGTCGGCGCTCCTGGGGCGCATGCCGAGCGCCGTGGGCTATCAACCGACGCTGAGCACGGAGATGGGCGAGCTGCAGGAGCGGATCACGTCGACGGCCGCGGGCGCGATCACTTCGGTGCAGGCGATCTATGTGCCCGCCGACGACTACACCGACCCCGCGCCCGCGACGGCGTTTGCCCACCTGGATGCGTATGTGGCGCTGGCCCGCGGCATCGCGGAGAAAGGGATCTTCCCGGCGGTGGACCCGCTGACCTCGACCTCGCGCATTCTGACGGCGGATATCGTGGGTCAGCGGCACTACGCGGTCAGCCGGCGCGTGCAGATGATTCTGCAGCGGTACAAGGAACTGCAGGACATCATCGCCATTCTGGGCATCGACGAACTGAGCGAGGACGACAAGAAGACCGTCGGCCGCGCCCGCAAGATCGAGCGGTTCCTGAGCCAGCCGTTCTACGTCGCCGAGATTTTCACGGGCTTTCCCGGTGTGACGAGCACGCTGGATGAGACGATCGACTCGTTCGAGCGACTGTGCAACGGCGAGGGCGACAACATCTCGGAGGGCGCGTTCATGTATGTGGGCACGCTGGACGATGCGAGGAAGAAGGCGGAGAAGATGAAGAACGCGTGAGTGAGCGATTGAGGGGTTCGGAGCGCCATTTCGGATTCCATGTGAGACTGTCGTCGGGGTACTATCTGTCATAGGAATTACCCAAGTTACCGCTACGGTACGAAATGCAGCGGAGCCCACGAAGGGGTGGGACGGGCTGTTTCTGGTTGACACCGGTGCGGTTGATTGCATGGTGCCTGCCAAGGAACTGCGAGAGCTCGGAATTCAACCGCGCGGTAAGCGTACATACGAACTGGCCGATGGAACCCAAACGTCCTTCGACGTGGGCGGCGCACAAATCGAGTTCATGGGCGACGTGGTATTCGTCACGGTGATCTTTGGGCCGGACGATGCGGAGCCGATACTGGGCGTAACCGCGTTGGAATCGGTCGGGATCGAGGTCGATCCGCGGTCGCAGCGATTGAAGAGGTTGCCGGCGGTCAGGCTGAAGCACAGCCGTCCGATCAAGTGATGCCGGCGATCACACCGGCCAAACCCTTCCAACTCAACTCCCATTTATCGAGTTGCGAAATGATGCGGGGCGGTTCAGACCGAGCGCGACCGGGGACGTGCCAACATGTCGGTGGGCCATCGACCGCTTGCGCGGTTCAGCTCCACATGGAGATTTCGACCGTCTGGGTGTTCGCACGAGAGCGCTGAGCAGGGATGGTTGCGGTAAGAAAGCTGGCCTGTGGGCGGGCTGGCGCGAAGGCGCTGATTGCAGCCGATAACCTAGGCTCGCCTCCTTGTACACAGCGCGCAGGTGGCACGGTTTAGTTCTTGGGGGGTCACGGATTGCTTGACATTCCCGTCCTGTCGGTTACTGTTGGTTCGCATGCGCCCCTTCACGCCGCATCTCGATTTGGCTTTGCCCGCATCCGCGGCGTGTTTGTGTTGTTGCGCCTGTTCCATCCCCGCGAGGCTCCGCTGTCGCTGCGGCTGTTGTCGGTCCTGATCTGAATCAGACCGAAACGTGCCAGATGCCGACCCGCGGGACCGATCCGCGGGTCGTGTTGTTTTCACACTTCAACGTTTGTCCTTTCGATCTTCCGTCCTACCCGGAGCCGGCTCTGTGGATCTGTCCGCCACCCAACCACCAGTTCTCCCCCCCGTAGATGCGGCCGCGCAGGCCCGGCTTGCCGGCGTCGATGCGGGCGGGCTCGAAGGGGCGGCACCGAGCGCGGTGCTGGAATGGGTGCGTGAGAAGTTTGCCGGGGGGCGCGGGAAACGTGCGATTTTCACCACCGGTTTCGGCATGGAGGGGTGCGCGATGATCGACATGATTGCCCGTGTGGATGGGGGGGCGGGGCGCGGCGAGACGGTGATTCACTACCTCGACACGCATTTTTTGTTTGCGGAGACGCATCGGCTTCGCGACAAGCTGGAACAGCGGTATCCAAGCGTGCGGTTTGTCAACGCGGGCACGACCCTGACTCCCGAGCAGCAAGCGGCGGCGTTCGGGCCGGCGCTTTGGGAGACCGATCCCGATGCGTGCTGCGGCCTGCGCAAGGTCGAGCCGATGCGGGCGCTGCTTCGGGATGCGGATGTGTGGGTGACGGCGCTGCGGCGCGAGCAATCCACGACGCGCGCGGCGATCCGCACGGTGGAATGGGATGAGGCGTTTGAGGTGATTAAGGTGAGCCCGCTGGCGTATTGGAGCCGCGAGCAGGTGTGGGCCTATGTGCGGGAACACGCGATTCCGTATAACGAGCTGCACGACCTCGCTTATCCGAGTGTCGGATGCACGCATTGCACGCGGCCGGTGGAAGGTGCGCGGCCGGAGGACTACTCCCGAGATGGTCGGTGGGCGGGGACCGGAAAGACCGAGTGCGGGCTGCACTTTCGCGGGCGTTCGCAAGCGAACGTTCGCTTGAGCGTCGAAGGCAAGGGCGAAGGCGAAAAGGGGGTCGAGTGATGTCGGTGACGAGCGAACAACGTGAACTGGCGAAGTCGCAAGCGATGAAGCCGGAAGCGGCTGAAGAAGAATCGAAGGTCGAAGCGACCAAGCGGGCAAGTCATGCGCTGCGCGGAACGATCGCGAGCACGCTGGCGGATTCGACGACGAAGACGTTCAGCGATGACGACCAGGTTCTGCTCAAGTTTCACGGGATCTATCAACAGGATGATCGCGACACCCGGCGCAGCGAGGATGGGAAGACCTATTCGCTCATGATCCGGTTGAGGCTGCCCGGCGGAATTTTGACGGATGCGCAGTGGCTGCGGCTGGATGAACTGGCAGACACCTACGGCAATGGCACGCTGCGGCTGACGACGCGGCAGAGCATTCAGTACCACGGCGTGCTGAAGGACAACCTGAAGGCGACGATGGGCGCGATCAACCAAGCGCTCATTTCCACGATCGCGGCGTGCGGGGATGTGGGGCGAAATGTGATGGCGCCGGCCGCGCCGTTCGCGGATGGGCCGCACCGGGAAGCCCAGCGGATCGCGGATGAAATTTCGCGGGCGCTGATCCCGGCGACAAAGGCGTACCACGAGATCTGGCTGGATGGCGAAGCGGTGGAGTTCGAGTCGGGTGCGTCCGGCGCGGGCGCGATGGATGTGGAACCGCTTTATGGGCCGCAGTATCTGCCCCGAAAGTTCAAGGTCGGTGTGGCGCTCGACACCGACAACAGCGTGGACATTTATTCGTACGATTGCGGACTGGTGGGGATTGTCGAGGGTGGGCGCATCGTGGGGTTCAATGTTCTGGTGGGCGGCGGGCTGGGGATGACGCACAACAAGCCCGACACGTTTGCGCGGTTGGCGACGCCGGTGGGGTTTGTGCAGCCGGAGTTCGCGGTGGATGCCGTGCGGACGGTAGCGGCGATCTTTCGAGACCACGGCAACCGGAGCGACCGGCGACACGCGCGGATCAAGTACCTGATCGAAGCGTGGGGCGCGGAGCGGTTCGCCGCGGAGATTCGAGCGCGGGTGAAATGGGAAGTCGCGGAGGCGCGATCGCCGGAGTCGCTGCCCAAGCCGAGGGAGCACGACTATCTGGGATCGCACGAGCAGGGCGACGGCAAATGGTTTTACGGCGTATTTGTCGAGAGCGGCCGCGTGCTCGACCGCAACGGCGGGCCTTGGTATCGCAGCGCATTCCGCGAGATCGTGCGTCGTTTTCGGCCGGGTGTGCGGCTGACGCCGATGCAGAGCATTCTGTTCACCGACCTCGCGCCGGAGGCGACGGCGGAGGTCGTGGCGATTCTTCGGCAACACGCGATCAAGACGGTGGAAGAGCTGTCGCACGCGCGGCGGTGGTCGATGGCGTGCCCGGCGCTGCCGACGTGCGGGCTGGCGCTCGCCGATTCGGAGCGGGTGCTGCCGTCGGTCATCGATGGGCTCGAAGCGGAGATCGAGTCGCTGGGTGTCGGCGATGTGCCGCTCACGATCAGGATGACCGGCTGCCCGAATGGGTGCGCGCGTCCGTACAACGCGGACATTGCGTTTGTAGGGCGAAAGCCGGGTGTATATCACGTGTTCGTCGGCGGCGGCTTGGCGGGCGATCGGTTCGCGGATCTGTACGCAGCGGATGTTTCGATCGGCAACTTTGTCGCGGTGTTGCGTCCGCTGCTCGTGCGCTATCGGGATGAGCGGCGCAGCGGGGAAGCATTGGGGGACTTCTATCAGCGGGTGCTTCCGGCGAGCCAGGAGCGCGGGCAACCGCGGCGAATCCTGACGGGCAAAGAAGCGCCCACGCAGCAGTTCATTCAAGTCGGAGTGTCGCGTTGATCGTGTCGGTCGAGGCATTTGACAGGAGCGCGGGCAATGGCACTGAACGGAACAACCGAAAACCTCGTTCACAGGCGGATCTACGACAACCTTTCCGACTGCGTCGGACAGACGCGACTGGTGCGGCTCAACCGCGTCATTCCCGATGGCGGCGCCGAGGTGCTGCTGAAGCTGGAGTTCGATAATCCGCTGGCGAGCGTGAAGGATCGGATCGGCAAGGCGATGATCGAGGATGCGGAGAGCAAGGGGTCGATTCGGCCGCGCGGCGTGAAGTCGGAGAGCGATGCCGGCACGCACATCATCGAACCGACGAGCGGGAACACGGGGATCGCGCTGGCATTTCTGTGCGCGGCCAAGGGGTATCGCCTGACGCTGACGATGCCGGAGACGATGAGCATCGAGCGGCGGGCGCTGTTGAAGCACCTGGGCGCGGAACTGGTGCTGACGCCGGGCGACAAGGGCATGCGGGGTGCGGTGGCCCGCGCGGCCGAGCTGGTGGCGGACACGCCGGACTCGTGGATGCCGCAGCAGTTCGACAATCCGGCGAATCCGGCGGTACACGAGGCGACGACCGGGCCGGAAATCTGGGCCGATACCGGCGGCGACATCGATGCGATCATCTCGGGCGTCGGCACCGGCGGGACGATTACGGGGGTCACGCGGTACATCCGGCGCTTCAACCCTGACTTCAAGGCGATCGCGGTGGAGCCGGTGACGAGCCCGGTGATCTCCGGCGGGCAACCCGGGGTTCACAAGATCCAGGGCATCGGCGCGGGGTTCGTGCCGAAGAACCTGGACACGACGCTCTTGAGCGGCGTGGAGACGGTGAGCAACGACGAGGCGTTTGAGTGGGGGCGTCGGCTGGCGAAAGAGGAGGGGATTCTGGGCGGAATTTCGACGGGAGGTAACGTCGCGGCGCGGCTTGCGGCGCGCCCGGAGTATCGCGGCAAGCGGATTGTCACGATCGCGTGCTCGTTCGGCGAGCGGTACTTGTCGACGCTGCTGTTTGCGGAGGCGAGCGCCCGCTGAGGGCGAACATCCTTTGTCGGCAATAGTTCCAATGCTCGACCCACTCATCAACATCTCCGTGCGCGACCGCGACGCGATCGCGGGTGCGCGCCGCCGCGCCGGCGGCGAGCGCGAGCTGACGCGGCAGGTCGCCGAATCGGTGCGGGCTGCGGGAGCGCCAGCCGTGGTGGTTTCGACATGCGAGCGGTTCGAGGTATTTGCGGCGGGGGAAGGGAGCGCGATCGAGGTTTCGAGGATCGTGGCAGGCGTGGGGCCGGTGGCGGTGCGTCGCGGCGAGGCCGCGGCTGCGCACCTGTGTCGCGTTGCGGCCGGGCTGGATTCGCGGATTCTCGGCGAGACGCATGTGCTCGGGCAGGTGGCGCAGGCGCTCGCGACGGCGCGGGCTCGCGGGGATGCTTCGCCGCTGCTGACTGCGGTGTTCGAGTCGGCGCTTCTGACGGGTCGCCGCGTGCGAGCGCGGACGTTGCTGGGACAACTGGCATCAACGTATGTGGCGGAAGCGGCCCGGTACATCGAGCGAACGCGTGGACCGCTGGCGAAACTGAGCGTCGGAGTGATCGGGAGCGGCGCACTGGGGCGCGATCTGCTGGAGGAACTTCGTGGGCGAGGGGCGGCGCGCGTGCTGGTATTCGCGCGGCATCTGGATCGCGCGGTGGTCACGCTTGGGGCCGAGCTGGGTTGGGTCCGGCTGGTGCCGCTGAGCGTTCTTGGGGCTTTGCTGCCATCGCTCGATGTGGCGATCGCGGCGACGAGCTCGCCGTCGCTGCTGCTGGACGCGCAACATGTGGAACGGCGAGACAAGCCGTTGACCGCGATCGACCTCGGGATGCCGCCCAACTTCTCGGAGAACCTTCGGAGTTCATCGCTGGTGACCACGGTGTGCCTCGATGACCTGGCCGACAACAAAAGCATGTGCGCATCGGTGGTGCGCGCGGCCGAGGAGATCGTGGTCGGTGAGGTCGTCGCATGGCGCGCGATGAGAGCGGGCTGGCTGAGGAGCTCGGCAAGTGTCGTTCTGGAGGCCGTCGCATGATGAGCCGGAAAAGAATCATTCTGGCGGCCCACGGATCGGGCGATGGGTCGGTGGCGAATCGGCAGGCGTGCGCATGGGCGTCGCTGGTTTCGGCATCGCGGCCGGATACGGATGTGGTCGCCGCATTTCAGCTTGGAATGCCGCGGTTTCGGGATGCAGTCGAGGGCGTGGCGGAGGGTGAAGCGCTGGTGGTGCCGCTGCTCACCAGCGCAGGCTACTTTCTGCGACAGGTCCTACCGGAGCAGTTTGGCAGCGCGTGCTCGATTCGTGGTCGCGGCCCGCGCGTGACGACTCCGATCGGCTCACTCAGAAGCATTCGCGCCGAGTTCGTCGCGGCCGTTGCCGAGCTGGCTCGACAGGCCTCGGACGACGTGACGGTGATCGTGGTTGGGCATGGAACGACTCGCAATGCCGCGAGCGGTGCGGCCACGCGGGAAGTCGCCGGCCTGATCGGGCGCGCGATTCCAAGGGCGCTGGTTTTGGCCGCGTTTCTCGATGAAGCGCCGAGCGTCGAAGAAGTTGCGTGCATCGTGGCGACCGGTGATGTGATCGTTGCGCCGTGGCTGATCGGCGGCGGCCATCATGCGCGCGAAGATGTGGGTCGGCGGCTCGCGGGGCTTCGGCCGGGCACGCGCACGCATACCGGGCCGACCCTGGGCGAGTTGCCCGGCTTTGTCGCGGCCATTCACACGCTGATCGACTGGCACTCGCCCGAGCGCGAGTATCGGATCGGCACGCGGAGCAGCCCGCTGGCGCGTCGTCAGGCAGAGATCGTGTGGGCGGCGCTGGCGGCCACCGGGGTCCGTACGAGCGTGGTCGAGGTATCGACCATCGGCGATCGCGATCGCGAACGTGCTATCGACGCATTCGAAACAGATGGACCGTTCACGGATGAACTCGAAGTCGCAGTTGCGAATGGCGACATCGATCTGGCGGTGCATAGTCTCAAGGATCTTCCGCTCGACCGCGGCGATATCGGCAAACTGACGGCGATCGCGGCGGTGCTTGAGCGAGCTCCCGCGGGCGAGGTGCTGGTTTCTCGCGGAGGACTTTTGCTCGCCGAACTTGCTCCCGGGGCCCGCGTGGGAACGAGCAGCCGGCGACGCGCAGCCCAACTGCGGGCGATTCGGCCCGATCTGGTACCCGTGCCCATGCGCGGCCCGGTCGATCAACGGATCTTGCAAGTGTTGTCTGATGGTCCGGGCGCACTCGATGCGGCCATCCTCGCCGAAGCCGGACTCGTTCGCCTCGGCGCTTCGAGCGTCATAGCGGAGCGTCTCTCCATCGATGCGTTTGTTCCCGATCCGGGTCAAGGGGCGCTTGCGGTGACAGCGCGTGCGGACGACCATCACGCTGGTGAGCTGGCCGCGTCCATCGGACACGAGCCGACTCGCCGCGCGGTCACGGCGGAGCGCGAAGCTGCTCGGCTGATCGAGGCAGATGGAACGGTGCTGGTTGCCGCCTACGCGGAAGTCATGGGCGATGCAGCAGAGATGGTTCGTCTTCGCGTTCGTGCGGTCGATCGGGTCACGGGTGAGTTCCGCGATGTCGAGGTTCATTCGCACGATCCCTGCGACGCGGCGTGCGAGGCGGCCGCAGTGGTGATGGCGCAGCGCGGGGAGGTGCTGGTATGAGGGCTGTTTCCGGAACGGTGTATTTGGTCGGGGGTGGGCCGGGCGATCCGGGACTTCTCACGCTGCGCGGCGCGGCGCTCATGCGGGCGGCGGAGGTGGTGCTGTACGACCGTCTCGCGCCGCGGGCATCGCTGCGGCTGGCACCGGCGGGGGCGAGATTGATCGACGTGGGCAAAGCGCCAGGCGCGGCCGCGTTGACTCAAGAGCAGATCAATCAACTGCTCATCGCCGAAGCACTTGCGGGGCATGTGGTCGTTCGGTTGAAGGGCGGCGATCCATATGTGTTCGGACGCGGCTGGGAAGAGGGTGCGGCGTGCGCTGAAGCGGGTGTGCCGTGGCAGGTCGTGCCTGGTGTGAGCAGCGCGCTGGCCGCGCCGGCGGCGGCGGGCATTCCGATCACGCTTCGCGGCGTGGCGCGTTCGTTTGCGGTGGTCACGGCGCGGAGCGGCGAGGAGTTCGCGGCATCGGACGGACCCGATTACCACAGCCTTGCGGGCATCGACACGGTGGTGTTTCTGATGGCGAGGGAGCGACTTGCGGAGGTCGCGGCTTCGCTGGTGCTGGCAGGGCGCGATGCGGCGACACCTGCCGCGGTGGTGGAACGAGGAACACAACCGGGGCAGCGCGTGGTGGTGGGGACGCTCCGGACGATCGCCCGAGATGCCGATAGCGCGGGGATCGAAGCGCCCGCAGTGCTGGTCGTGGGGCCGACGGCGGCGCTGGCATCGCCGTCGGCGGCGCATGTGTCGGAACTCGCGGGGATGCGCATCCTGGTCACTCGGCCGCCGTATGCCGCGGCTCCGCTGGCCGCGGAGATCCGAAGTCGCGGCGGCGAGGCGATCGAAGCGCCGCTCATTCGCATCGAGTATGCGGATGTCGATCTGGGCTCGCTGAGATCGCACTCCTGGCAGTGGATCGTGTTCACTTCGCTGCATGGCGTGCGCGGGTTCTGGCGCGCGGTGGATCGGCATGGGTGGGATGCGCGGGCGCTCGCGGGAATGCGCATCGCGGCCATCGGTCCAAAGACGGCGGGAACGCTTCGCTCGCTGGGGTTGAAAGCCGACCTGATCGCGCCGGAGCATCGGGCGACTTCGCTGATCAAGGTGCTGGCTTCGGAGATTTCGCCCGGGGAGCGTGTGCTGTTTCCGTGCGGAACGCTCGCGCGTGAGGAGACGGCGCTGGGGCTGCGGCGTGCAGGCGCGGTCGTCGAGGAACTGGTGGTCTATCGAACGTCGCCGGTTGCGCCATCGGGAGCAGCGCTGCGGCGAATCGCTCGCGGGATCGACGCGGTGCTGCTGCACAGCCCGTCGGCAGTGCGGTCGCTGATCGAAAACGACGTGCCGATCGGCGACGCCGTCATCGCATGCATCGGGCCGACAACGGCGGATGAAGCGACACGGCTGGGTCTGCGGCCGACGGTCGTGCCAACGGTGTACAGCGATGCGGGGTTGCTGGATGCGCTCGAATCGCACCTGCAATCGACGCACGGAGCGATGGCGTGAGTGAAATCATTTCCACTCCGCTGGTTCGTCGCCCGCGACGCATGAGACTGACGCCTGCGCTGCGCGCGCTGCGGCAAGAGACGCACCTGCACGCGAGCGATTTCATCCAGCCGTTGTTCGTGGTGGAATCGCCGGCGCTCGCCGGACCCGTCGCTTCGATGCCGGGTGTGCGACGCTTCGCGCTCGATGAGGTTGCGGGCGCGGCCGCGGCGGTTCGCGCGGCCGGTGTGCGGGCCGTGCTGCTGTTCGGCGTGCCCGCGAACAAGGATGCACGCGGCCGCAGCGCCGCCGATGAGAACGGCATCGTTCCGCGGGCCATCCGCGCCATTCGGCGAGAGACGCCGGATCTGGCGATCATCACCGACCTCTGCCTGTGCGCGTACACCGATCACGGCCACTGCGGGCTGGTCGATGGCGGCAAGATTCTTAACGACGAATCGCTCGCGGTCGTTGGCGATGCGGCCTGCGCGCACGCGAGCGCCGGCGCCGATCTGGTCGCACCCAGCGGGATGCTCGATGGCGGCGTGCGGGCGATTCGCGGCGCGCTCGATGCGGCGGGATTTGTCGACGCGGGCATTCTCTCGTACGCGGTCAAGTATGCGTCGGCGTTTTACGGTCCGTTCCGCGATGCCGCGGCCTCGGCACCTTCTTTCGGCGATCGACGATCGCACCAGATGGACCCTGCCAACGCGCGCGAGGCGGTTGAGGAAGCTCGGCTGGATGTTGAAGAAGGCGCGGATGCGCTGATGGTCAAGCCGGCGCTGGCGTATCTCGACATCGTGCGAGCGCTCCGCGATGCCCACCCCGGCATTCCACTGGCGGCCTATCAGGTAAGCGGCGAGTATGCGTCGCTCATCGCGGGTGCCGAGCGCGGGTGGCTCGATCTGCGCGCGGCAGCGCTGGAAACGCTGGTGTCTATAAAGCGGGCCGGGGCCGACCTGATCGTGACGTATTTCGCGCAGCGGGCCGCGCAGTGGTTGAAAGAGCTCGAAGAGCAGGAGTCGATGCCATGATCGCTTCACGGAAGTTGTTCCAGCGTGCCCGCAAAGTTCTTCCCGGCGGTGTGAGTTCGCCGGTGCGGGCGTTCAAGGCCGTGGGCGGCACGCCGGTGTTCATCGAGCGGGCTGCGGGGTGCCGGATGATCGATGCCGACGGGCGCGAGCTCATCGACTACATCGGCTCGTGGGGCGCAGCCATCGCGGGCCACGCGCATCCGGTGGTGCTCGAAGCCATTTCGCGGGCGGCCGCGGATGGCACATCGTTTGGCGCATGCTCGCTAGGCGAGGTGGCGCTGGCGGAAGAGATCATCCATCGCGTGCCGTCGGTCGAGCTGGTGCGGTTCACCAACTCTGGAACCGAAGCCGTGATGTCGGCGGTGCGGCTGGCTCGCGCCGCTACCGGGCGCGACCTGCTCATCAAGTTCGACGGCAACTATCACGGGCATGCGGATGCCCTGCTTGTAAAGGCTGGCTCGGGTGCGGCAACATTGGGGTTGCCCGATTCACCCGGCGTTTCGGAGGCGTCGGCGTCGGCGACGCTGATCGCGCGGTACAACGATCTTGATTCGGTCGGCAAGCTGCTGAATCAGTACGGCCAGCGGGTCGCGGCGATCATCGTGGAACCCGTCGCGGGGAACATGGGTGTGATTCCGCCGCAAGCGGGGTTCTTGCGCGGGTTGGTCGACCTCGCACATCGGTGGGGCGCGCTGGTGATCTTCGACGAGGTGATGACCGGGTTCCGCGTCGCGCGCGGAGGCGCTCAGCAGTTGTACGGCGTTCAACCGGACCTCACCACGTTTGGGAAGATCATCGGCGGCGGGCTTCCCGTGGGAGCGGTGGGTGGAGGCAGGCGACTGATGAGCATGTTCGCACCGCAGGGGTCGGTGTATTCGGCTGGCACATTCTCGGGAAATCCGCTGGTGATGGCCGCGGGCGCGGCGGTGCTCGGGTTGCTCGATGATGCCGCGTATGCGAAGCTCGAACGGAGCTCGGCGAGGCTGGAAGCGGGGCTGAAGTCGGCGCTCGAGCATGCGGCGGTGCAGCGTGTCGGGTCGATGATCTCGGTGTTCGGGGGGATTACCGAGGCTGCCAATATGGATGACGTGCGTGCGGCCGACCACGTCATGTATGCGGCCATGTTCCGCGGGATGCTGGAGCGGGGCGTTCACCTGCCGCCGGGCGGGTACGAATCGTGGTTCGTGTCACTGGCGCACGACGACGCGGCGATCGACGCGACCGTCGAAGCGGCGAGGACGGCGCTCGATGAACTTCGGGAGATGGCGTTGCAGGTGGGGTGGTGATCGACGCGTCGCCATTGGCGAGCAGGCAGAGAAAGCAAAGGAGCATGCGCATGCAAAGAAGTACGATGTTGACGAGGTATCTCGTTGTGGTGAGCGCAGCAATGGCCGCAGCAGCGATGAGTGTTGTGGGTGCCGAGCCGCCCAAGACGGATGCGCCCAAGCCGGTGACGATTCTGAATGTGTCGTATGACCCGACGCGCGCGTTCTACGAAGAGTTCAACAAGGCTTTCGCCGCGCAGTGGAAGGGCAAGACGGGGCAGGAGGTCACCATCGAGCAGTCGAACGGCGGATCGGGAAAGCAAGCCCGCGCCGTGATCGACGGACTGCAAGGCGATGTCGTGACGCTGGCGCTGGCGTACGACATCGATGCCATTCACCAGCAGGCCAACCTGCTGCCGGCGGATTGGCAGTCGCGGCTCCCCAATCGGAGTTCGCCGTACACCTCGACGATCGTGTTCCTCGTCCGCAAAGGAAACCCCAAGGGCATCAAGGACTGGTCGGATCTTGCCCGCGATGGTGTGGGCGTGATCACGCCCAACCCTAAAACCTCGGGCGGAGCGCGGTGGAACTACCTCGCGGCCTGGAAGTACGGCTTGCAGGCGGCCGGGGGCGAGCGCGACAAAGCCATTGACTTTGTCAAGCGGCTGTTTGCCAACGTGAAGGTGCTGGACACGGGCGCGCGCGGCAGCACCAACACGTTCGTGCAGCGCGGCATCGGCGATGTCTTCATCTCGTGGGAGAACGAGGCGCTCTTGGTGACCAAGAGGCTTGCGCCGGAGCGGTTCGAGATCGTGGTCCCCTCGCTTAGCATCCTTGCCGAGCCCCCGGTCGCGCTGGTGGACAAGGTGGCCGATAAGCGCGGCACCCGCGCGGTGGCGCAGGGCTATTTGGAGTATCTGTATACGGAGGAAGGGCAGGAGATCGCGGCGAAGAACTACTTCCGGCCGCGGCTGGCCGTGGTCGCGGCCCGACATTCCCGCCTGTTCCCCAAGGTCGAGCTGTTCACCATCGAAGAGGCGTTCGGCGGATGGGTGAATGCGCACAAAGAGCACTTTGCCGAGGGCGGGGTTTTCGATCAGATCACGAATCGGTAGCCGAGGCACGTTCGTGCCAGTTCAGTTCTGTGAGAGCCGCTGTAGAAAGCGGCTCCACCTCATGAGCTCCCGAGCGCCGCATGTCCCGAGCCAAACGCGATGTCATCCCCGGATTCGGCCTGACCATGGGCTTCACGCTGGCCTATCTGAGCCTGATCGTGTTATTGCCGCTCTCGATGCTGGCGCTCTGGCTCTTTCGCATCTCGCCTGAGCGGGCGTGGCAGACGCTTACGTCGTCGCGCACGGTGGCGGCGTTCGGACTGAGCGCCGGCGGAGCGCTCATCGCTGCGGTCATCAACGGCGTCTTCGGCACGCTGGTCGCATGGGTGCTGGTGCGGTATCGGTTTCCAGGTCGGCGTGTGCTCGATGCGCTGGTGGACCTGCCGCTGGCGCTGCCGACCGCGGTCGCGGGAATCGCGCTGACGGCTGTGTATGCGCCGAACGGGATTCTCGGGGTGTATCTGGAGCGTATCGGTATTCAGGCTGCGTACTCGCGTCTGGGCGTGGTGCTCGCGATGCTGTTTGTGGGCGTGCCGTTCGTCGTGAGATCGGTGCAGCCGGTGCTGGCCGATCTGGATGCGGATCAAGAGGAGGCGGCGTCGGTGCTCGGCGCGAGCCGGATCAAGACGTTCGTGTACGTCCACCTGCCGGCGATCGCGCCCGCGGTGCTTTCGGGCGTGGCGATCGCATTTGCGCGCGGGCTGGGCGAGTATGGCTCGGTCGTGTTTATTTCCGGCAACATGCCAGGGCGCACCGAGATCGCGCCGCTGCTGATCATGACGCGGCTGGAAGAGTTCGACTACGCGGCCGCATCGGTGCTGGCGGTCGCCATGCTGGCGGTGTCGTTTGCGATGCTGCTGGCCATCAATTTTCTGCAGACGAGGAGCCGTCGCGATGCCATCGCCTGAGGTCGCCATCGCGAGTGTGGGGGGGCACGAGCGCCGACCCATCGAGCACGACCCGCGCGGGGATCTGTCGCCGACGCTGCTTGCCGGCGCGCGGATCGGGCTGTGCCTGGTCGCGGTGCTGTTCCTTGCGGGCGTACTCGTGCTTCCTTTGGCGGCGGTTGCATCTGAGGCGCTCGGAGCGGGCGTCGCGGCGGCATGGAAAGCGGTGACGGAGGCGGACGCGCTCGCGGCGTTCAGGCTCTCAATCGTTACGGTTGTTGTCGCCGTTTCGATGAACACCGTCTTTGGACTGGCGGCCGCGTGGGCGGTGACGAAGTTTCGGTTTCGCGGGAAGGCCGTGCTCGTTTCGCTCATCGATCTGCCGTTTGGTGTTTCACCGGTGATCTCGGGCATGATCTTCGTGCTGCTGTTCGGCGCGCGCGGGCTGCTGGGGCCGACGCTCAGCGACTATGGCCTGAGCGTGATCTTTGCTCCGCCGGGAATTATCCTCGCAACGGTGTTCGTGACTTTCCCGTTCGTCGCGCGCGAGTTGATCCCGCTCATGCAGGCGCAGGGACGCGATGAGGAGGAAGCGGCCGCCTCGCTGGGCGCGAGCGGGTGGCAGATCCTGCGGCGGGTCACACTGCCCAACATTCGCTGGGCCCTGGCCTACGGCGTGATCCTCTGCGCCGCCCGCGCACTGGGAGAGTTCGGGGCCGTCTCGGTGGTCTCGGGCCATATCCGCGGCCGCACCAACACCGCGCCGCTGCACGTCGAGATCCTGTACAACGAATACCGGTTCGCGGCCGCGTTCAGTGTCGCGTCGGTCCTGGTGCTTTCCGCGCTCGTCGTCATCATCGTCAAGTCGCTGCTCGAACCGCGCGTGGCGGAAGCGGCCGCCACACCCATCCGCAAAGGCGGCCCAACATGATCGAACTTCAATCCCTCACCAAGCGCTTCGGCGAGTACGCGGCAGTCAACGCCGTCGATCTCCACGTCAAGAGCGGAGAGTTGATCGCGCTTCTCGGGCCGTCGGGATCGGGCAAGACCACGCTGCTGCGCATGATCGCGGGTCTGGAAACGCCGACCGATGGGAGGATCCTGTTCAGCGGCGACGACGCGACGCGACGGCATGTGCGCGAGCGGGGCGTTGGGTTTGTGTTCCAGCACTACGCGCTCTTCAAGCACATGACGGTCGCCCAGAACGTCGGCTTTGGACTGCGGGTTCGGGCCAGGAAGTCTCGCCCGCCGCGAGCAGAAATCTCGGCCCGCGTGCAGGAGCTGCTCCGGCTGGTGCAGCTAGAGCACTACGGCGAGCGATATCCGTCGCAACTCTCGGGCGGACAACGGCAGCGGGTGGCGCTGGCGCGGGCACTTGCGGTCGAGCCGCGGATCCTTCTGCTGGATGAACCCTTTGGAGCGCTGGATGCGAAGGTGCGCGTCGAGCTGCGCCGCTGGCTGCGGCGGCTGCACGACCAGATGCACGTCACCAGCGTGTTCGTGACGCACGACCAGGAAGAAGCGATGGAAGTGGCCGACCGGGTGGTCATCATGCGGGCCGGGCGCGTCGAGCAGGTCGGCACGCCCAACGATGTGTACGAGCATCCGCGCACGCCGTTCGTCTACGACTTTCTCGGCAACGTCAACATCTTCAAGGGAAGAGTGCGCGCCGGTGAGGTGCATCTGGAATGCCCGGTCGAGGCTTCTTCGCGCGAGTCGCATGTGAACGGATCGGGCTCGAACGGAACCTACAAGCCGCATCACAACGCGGGCGGGGTAGCGACTGGAGGGGGGGGTGCCGAGGACGACTCGGTGCTGTTCATCCGTCCGCACATGCTGGACATCGACCCTCAGCCGCGAAATCCGTTCGCGATGCGCGCATGCGTGCGCCGGGTCAACGCGTTCGGCTCCAGCATCCGCGTGATTCTGCTCACGGATTCCGGAGCGGAGATCAGCGCGGATCTGTCGCGCGAGCGGTTCGAGGCGCTGCGGCCGCGACCGGATCAGGTGCTGTACATCAGTGCCCGCGATGCTCGCGCGTTTCCCAAGGCAGATGTTCACGCATCGATCGGCGAGGGGATCTGAGCAGCGCGCCGGGCGCACGACGTGCGGATCACTTGTCCTTGGCCGCCGGTTCACCAGGCGGACCCGGTGTGGGGTCACCCTCGCGAAACTTCCGAGCCAGGTCCGGCTTGCCTAGCCGCTCATATACCTCCGCGAGCAGACCATCCATTTTTTTCACGGCGGGGTTGACTGTTCCGCCCATAAGGCCAATGAATCCGGCGCGAGCGAGAAGGAACTCGGCCTCGGCCTCTTCGAGCCGATCGAGCTTGAGATAGCAGCAGCCGAGCACCTCGTGGCCGGCCGGAACCTGGAGTTTCTCGTGATCGGCGCGGGCGGTGTAATCTGCGAAGTCGGGTGCGAAAAGAGCCAGCGCTTCCGCCGGCCGATTCAGGCGGTTTGCGTAGAGGGCGGCCAGGCCTCGCGCCGACATATAGACATACTCGTGCCCCTTGGGCAACTGCGGACGGAGGCCGTTGACGACTTTGTCGAAATGGTCGGCCGCCTCCTGATAACGGGCGTGCCGGTCGAGCTCGATCGCCAGATCGAAATGCGCCATGTAGACCTGATAATGACGCTCGCCGAGAACACGCTTCATCCGCTCGATCAACTGCCCGAGCATCTGGATGCCTTCATCGAACCGGCCCAGAAAGCTCTTTGTCATCGCCAGCATCTGAAGGGTGCGGAGCGCCGACAGCGAGTCCTCATCGCCGAGTCGCGTTCGCATCTCGGCAGCCCGCGCGAGCAGATCGTGAGCCTTGACGAACCGATGATCGGCGACGTAGACGCCGGCGAGATCGGCCTCGGCCGCAAGCGTGACGCGGTGATCCGGCCCGAGCGCGGCCCGCATCTCCTCGACGATGCGCTCGACGGGCAAACCCGCTGCCGCGCTCGGTGCCATGTCCCACTCGATCATTGCCAGCACCTTGCGGGTCTCGAGGGTTTCGAGGGCCTGATCGCCGCGGTGCTCGCGGAGCAGCTCGATCGCCCGCGTCAACTGGGCCCGGGCCTCGGTCGTCTCGCCGAACTCCGCATACACGCCGCCGACGGTCGCGCGGACTCCCGCCTCGACCATCGGCTCGTTCTGAAAGCGCGGCCCGATCTCGCGCGCGGCAAACTTCACGGCATCGAGCACGGTCGCGTTTCGCCCGAGCAGTACGGGGTCGGCCGCGGTGAGGACGCTCTGGAGAAACTCGTTGGTGCTCTCGGCGGTGGTCTGGGCGCGCCGGGTTTCATGGAGTTGATCGCGCGCGATGGCCTCGGCGGCGACGGCGCGGTCGCGCTCGCGGCCGACATTGACGACATACCGCCACAGCCCGACAACCGACAGCACCACCATGGCCGTGGATAGCAGCAGGATCGCGGGATTGCGCGTGGCCCAGAGCGCGGCCGTGCGGGCCGGCCCCGCCGGACGAGCGGTGACGGATCGATGAGAGAGAAAGGCCGCGAGGTCTGCCGCCATCGCCTGTGCCGAGACGTAGCGATCGGATTGGGCCTTGGCCATCGCTTTGTCGCAGATCGCGGTGAGGTCGCGCGGCAGGTCGGGGCGCGCGCCCGCGAGGGGCGCGAGCTCGGCGCGGCGGACCTGCTCGATCACATCCCAACGGGCTTCGCGGCTGTGGCGACCCGACGGCTCGAACGGCAACCGCCCCGTGAGCGCGAAGCGAAGCGTCGCGCCGAGCGAGTAAATATCCGAGGCGGGGCTGGCCGCCTCGCCCGCGGCCTGCTCGGGGGCCATGAATGTGGGCGTGCCGGTGATCCGCCCCGCGCGCGAGAGCGTCGAGAGTGCGCCGGTGCTTGGGAAAAGTCCATCGGGCGGGCCTGTGTCCTTGCTTACGGTCAGGAGCGAGAGGCCGAAGTCGCCGAGCATCGGCCGGCCGGAGGGCGTGACGAGGATGTTCGAGGGCTTGATGTCGCGGTGGACGATGCCGCGCGCGTGGGCCGCGGCCGCGCCGCGGCAGACCGCTTCGAGGAGCGTGGCCGCCTGGCGCGGGTCCATGCCTTGCGGAGGATCGCTCGGGGCGTGCAGCGCGCCGACGACTGCCGCGAGCGACCGACCGACCTCAACGTGCTTGGGATCTTGCGCCGTGGGCGCGGGATCGCCTACGAGCTGGGTGTCGATGTAGCAGCGCGCGGCCGCATCGAGCCGGCCCGCATCGTGGACCTTGACGACGTGCTCGTGGTCGATGGAAGCGGCGCTCTTTGCCTCGCGCATGACGGCGGTGAGCATCCGGTCATCGCCTTCGCCCAGATCATCGGCCGGGAGCAGCTTGAGGGCGATGTAGCGCTCGAGTGCGTTGTCCCAGGCGCACCAGACCTCGCCAAAGGAGCCGGCACCGAGCCAATGGACGAGTCGGTATCGACCGAGCACGGTACCTGGTGCGAGTGACCCGGGTGCCGGGGTTGCAGGGGCCGCCCGCATCAACTCGGCAAGTTCGGAGACCGCTTCGATCTCGGCGGCGAGCGCGGGGAAGCGGCTCAGCAGGTCGGCGCGAACGTCGGCGGCAGGCTCGGAGCGCCGGCGCGAGCATTCGAGCATCAGGATTGCCCGCGCGGCTTCGGAATCGGCCGCGATAGTTGGAACGATGTGCTGGTAATGCTCGAGCTGCGAGGGCAGGCCGCGCTCCCCGCGCTGCTCGGCATCCTCGACGATCGCGTCGATCGCCTCTTGGCGACGGGTGTCGGGAACATCGCGCAGAATCGCCGCCAGATCGGCATCGCCCCCCGCAACGGTGGACCAGGCCATGCGGACGATGTCTGCGAGAGATCGACGATCGGAACCGGGATCCAAGTGGAGGCCTCCGCAGGAAGTGAGCGGAGGATAACCCGGATTGTGACGCGAGCGCGGGGTTTGTTGGATCAATTCCTGCGACGACGGTCGACCCGCACGATCGCGCCGCCGATCAACAGCACCGCCAGCCCGCCGGGGGCGGGGGCGACCGTCGAAGGCTCGGCATCGAAGTAGGCGTACAGGCCGTATGGGTGATCGGGCAACAGACCGGGGATGAGCTGGGCAATGTTGATGGAATTGGTAGAGTCGCGCCTCGCAGCAGGGCCGGGTTGTCGCTGAAACGCCGTTCGAGCCGCGCCCCCGCGGCGCGATCGACGCGCCGCGCGACTTCGAGGAGCGAGCTTGCGCCGCAACTCCACCCCGAACTCGCCGCACCCACGAACCGCTGAGGTTGAATGCGACCCACCAGGCAAGCAGCAGACACTGCGGCCGCGCCCAGCCCGATGGCGACCACGTGTACCATGAATGGAGCGTGCGCCAACTTCTGCCGCATAAGTTTTTGATTCACTCTCGCTTCTCTCCGCGCCCTTTCGGGCACGCGGGCGGTATGCCGCCACGCCCCAGATACGCAATCTGAGACTCTGCCGCCGTGAAGTATTTTTTCAGATCGAGAGCACCGCACCCAATCTCCACCCATTTGGGTGCCAACACTCGTGCGTGTGCAACTGAGTTGCTCCGAACTCACCCGGTCCGCGCAGTCGCTACTACGCTCCCACCCACCCCATGCTCCTCTCCGCGCAATCCATCTCCAAAGCCCACGGCCACCGGCCGGTCTTCTCCGATGTTTCCCTGAGCATTGTCGAAGGTGAACGGGTGGGGCTGATCGGGCCCAACGGCGCGGGAAAGAGCACGCTCCTCAAGATTCTCGCCGGGCAGGATCAGCCCGATGGCGGCCGGCTGACGACCGCAAAGGGACTTCGCGCGGTCTATGTCGCCCAGCACGACGTGTTTCCGGAGGGCGTTTCATCGCGCGAACTCGTCACCGCGGCCGCGCTTGCCGGGTCGGGTGGTTCGGCCGGAGCCATTCACGACCATCACGAGGCCGAGGTGCAGGGCGAACAGATCCTCTCGAAGCTCGGGTTCGATGAGGCCCACTCGGCAAGCCCCGGCATGGCGCTCTCGGGCGGCTGGAAGAAGCGGCTCTCCATCGCGTGCGGCCTGGCGAGCTGCGCGGGCGAGCCGGATCTATTGATGCTGGATGAGCCTACCAACCACCTCGACCTCGATGGCATCGCGTGGCTGGAAGATCTGCTCAAACGCCCGTCGCTGGTCGGCGGTGGACGCGAAGGATTCGCTTCGGTATTCGTCACGCATGACCGCGTCTTTCTCGAGAACGTCGCTACGCGCGTAGTCGAACTGAGCCGGGCCTACCCCGATGGTGTGTTCAGCGCATCCGGCAACTACACCGAGTTCGTGCGTCGCCGGGAAGAGTTTCTCGCCGGTCAGGCCAAGGCGGAACGCGCGCTCGCCAACCAGTGGCGGCGAGATGAGGCGTGGCTTGCTCGCGGCGCTCAGGCCCGGCGCACCAAGAGCCGCAGCCGCATCGCCTCCAGTTACGAGCGATTCGACCAACTCGCCGAGCTGAAATCTCGCAACTCCGCGGCCGACACGGGCGGCGCGCGTGTCGACTTCACGGGCACGGGTCGGAAGACCCGCAAGCTCTTGAGCGCGGTCGATGTCTCCAAAGCGATGGGCCATCCGCCGCGGCTGCTCTTTTCGGGCGTGAGTCTCGACCTCGGGCCTGGCGACTGCATCGGATTGCTCGGGTCCAATGGCAGCGGCAAGACGACGCTGATCCGTGTGCTCACGGGGGAACTCGCACCGGATGTGGGAGCGATCAAGCGATCCGACCCGCCGCCCCGCGTGGTCGTCTTCAGCCAGCACCGGCAGGATTTCGATCCCGCGCTCACGCTGCGCGAAGCCCTCTGCCCGGTCAGCGACCAGGTCCGTTTTCGCGGCAGCGCGATGCACATCACCGCGTGGTCGAGGCGATTCCTGTTCAGCGATGATCAGCTCGAGCAGCCCGTCGGTGCGCTCAGCGGCGGCGAGTTGGCCCGCGTGCATATCGCCCGCGTGATGCTCGAACCCGCCGATGTGCTGGTGCTGGATGAGCCGACCAACGATCTGGACATTTCTACGCTCGAAGTATTGGAAGAGGCGCTGGAAGAGTTTGCCGGGGCGCTCGTGCTGGTGACGCACGACCGGGCCATGCTCGAACGCCTCGCCACCGAGATCCTGTGGCTCGATGGACGCGGCGGCGTTCGGCTGGTGGCCTCCGTCGATCAAGCCCTGGCGGCCGCGGTGCAGCAGGAAAAGTTGCTCGTTCAGGCCTCTGCGCGGCGCGACGAAAAACCGACCGCCGCGCCGGCCGAATTAGCCGCACCACGAAAAAAACTCGGCTACAACGATCAGCGGGAATACGACGGATTGGGCGCGAAGATCGAAAAGGCGGAGAAGGCGGCGGCGGCCGCCGAGGCCAGACTCGCCGATCCCGCGATCGTTGCCGACCACGAGCGCATGTCAGCGGCGTGTCGCGCCCTGGGCGACGCGCACGCCGAGGTGACGGCGCTGTATGCCCGCTGGGAGGAGCTCGAGGGAAAAATCGGATAAGCTGTTCGACGGTTCACACATCACCAATCGTTTCAAGGAACGCCCCGCCCCATGCACCGCCTCGAAGGCATGTCCAAGCTCACCGGCGCCGAGCGCTACATCGATGACCTGAGCATCGATGGTTGCTGGTGGGGCATGACGGTTCGTTCGCCGGTGGCCCGCGGCCTGGTGAGAGGACTCGAGTTCGGCCCCGGTGTCGATTGGTCGAAGTTCGTCGTCGTCGATCACCGCGACATTCCCGGCCCGAATCAGACCTACCTGATCGAGAACGACCAGCCCGTCCTGGCAGGCGGCAATGTCGAGACGCGGCACACGCACGAGGCCGTCGCGCTGGTCGCGGGTGAACACCGCGAGGAGGTGCGGCACGCGGTGCGAGCCATCGAGGTGCTCATCGACAAGCGGGAAGCGATCACCGACTTTCGCATCGCGCCCACCGCCGCGCAGGTGCAGCGCGGCACGGACAACCTCATCAAGCACCTGGTCATCAACAAAGGCGATGTCGATGCGGGCCTGCGCGCGGCCGCGCATGTGGTCGAGGGGGTCTACGAAACCGGGGCCCAGGAGCACGTCTACATCGAGAACCAGGGCATGGTCGCGTGGATCGAAGACGGGCTGAACG
>Ga0163150_10003304_pt1 | contig 22921 bp, 28 predicted proteins | sample OliLakLV19P2IB_FD_148628 | JGI IMG/M metagenome (GOLD analysis project Ga0163150, IMG submission 148628) | Freshwater microbial mat bacterial communities from Lake Vanda, McMurdo Dry Valleys, Antarctica - Oligotrophic Lake LV.19.P2.IB | ecosystem: Environmental > Aquatic > Freshwater > Lake >...
GGTCGCGTACGGGCCCATCTCATCGACATCAATGTAAAAATGCCTGAAATACCAGAGATGGTTCATTCCGGTCTCGGTGATGTGGGGGGACTTTGGGGAGGCCTCGCGAGACTCAAACAACTTGCTTAGATGCGCGATACTGCTTGAGCGACTCCCAAAGGATGGGGAGTACTGATACGAAAATGATCCCGAATATTATGGGCGTGATGTATCCCTCGATCGCGGGAAATTGATCGCCCAGCACATAGCCGAGCGTGGTCACGCCAGTGGCCCACAGAAGCGCTCCAATGATATTGCACACCAAAAAGGTGCGGTAGTGCATGCGTGCGATACCTGCCACTATGGGAGCGAACGTACGGACTATCGGGATGAATCGGGCCATGATGATTGCTTTCGCTCCGTGTTTTTCGTAGAAATGCTGCGCCCGTGCCACATGCTCCTTTTTGAAGAATCGCGAGTCGGGCCTCGTGAAGAGTTTGATCCCGACTTTCGCACCGAACCAGTAGCCCGTGTTGTCTCCCGCAATCGCTGCTACTGTCACGAGCGGGATGAGTATCCACGGGCTAAAGAGCCCCTGTGATGCCAATAGGCCCGCGGTAAAGAGGAGAGATGCTCCCGGTAAAAAGAATCCAAAGAAAAGCCCGGACTCCGCGAAAATTATCGCAAACATGCCGGGATAGCCGACGAATTTGATGAGCTCCGGTAATTCGATGCCAAACATGGGTGGGGGAAAGTATACCCGAATTAGAACGACTCGGGGATGGGGAAGCGCTTACAGAGCTTCCGCACATCCTCTCTGATGCGCTTGAGTACTTTTTTGTTCGTACGATTCCCGAGCGCTTCGATCATAAACGCTGCCACCTGCGCGGACTGCTTTTCCTGGAAACCGCGGGTCGTGATAGCAGGGGTGCCGAAGCGAATGCCAGAAGGGTCCATCGGTTTACGTGCGTCGTCGGCGATCATGTTCTTGTTGAGCGTGATCCCGACTTCGTCGAGGAGCTTCTCAGCTTCTTGTCCCGTGATGCCGAGGCTGCCGAACACGTCAGCAAGGATGAGATGATTGCTCGTCCCTCCGGTGATCATCCGGATATTATTCTCTTGGAAAACGCCCTCCATGGCCTTGGCATTTTTGAGTATTTGCTTCGCATATGCGCGGAAAGAAGGTTTCAGTGCTTCCCCAAATGCCACCGCCTTTCCGGCAATATTGCTCATAATGGGGCCGCCCTGGAAGCCAGGGAAGACAGACTTGTCGATCTTCTTGGCGATCTCTTCGCTGTCGCGCGTGAGTATCATGCCGCCGCGAGGCCCTCGGAGCGTTTTATGCGTGGTGGTGAGTATCACATCGAAGCCTGCGTGGAAGGGGTTGCGCGCTGCTTTGCCGGCGATGAGTCCGGCGATATGGGCCATATCTGCAACGACGAGTGCACCGACCTCGCGTCCTATCTCCACGAATTTGTCGTAGTCGAGCTCGCGCGGATACGCAGAAAAGCCAGCAAGAATGACCTTGGGCTTATTCTTCTTTGCTACGGCGCGCATCTCGTCGTAGTCGATCTCGCCCGTCTCGATGTCTTTCATCTTATAGCGGACGAAATTGAATATCTTCGTGACGTATGTCACGGGATGACCGTGCGTGAGATGGCCGCCGTGAGAGAGATCCATACCCATGAGCGTGTCACCCGGTTCCATGAGTGCGAAATATGTTGCGACATTTGCCGGTGCTCCCGCGTGCGGCTGCACGTTTGCGTACTTGCAGTCGAAAAGCTTTTTGGCGCGTTCGATAGCGAGCGCCTCCACTTCGTCGGTATGTTCCTGCCCACCGTAGTACCTGCGTCCGGGATAGCCTTCGGAGTATTTGTTGGTCATCGTCGAGCCGTTGGCCTCGCGCACAGCTCGAGATACGTAATTTTCTGATGGAATGAGCTCAAGTCCCTCTGCCTGTCGATGGTCCTCACCGGCAAGTGCATCGTACACTTTTTTGTCCTGTTTCTTTATGTGTGAATAGTCCATAGGTACTTTTTATCCGATAAGAGAACGTCGCAGAATTACACCATATCAAGATTGTGTACCATGAAGCTTCTTGTTGTAGCCGCCGGCGACGGTGAGTTCGGCTTTTATGGAGGCGTGGGGGGCGTACCCATCGAGCAGGACGTACTCGGGCTTAAACGAATCGATTGAATCGAATTCATGCGAAAAGCTGATCGTTGGAAGTGGGTTCGGCTTTCTGGAGAGCTGCTCAAGCGCCTGCTCGCGATGATTTTCATAGATGTGCAGATCGCCGAACGTATGGATGAATTCTCCCGCTTCGCGACCGAGGACTTTTGCGATGATCGCGGTCAAAAGTGCGTAACTCGCGATGTTGAAAGGTACGCCTAAAAAGACATCAGCGCTTCGTTGATAGAGCTGCAGGCATACTTTGCCTCGCTTTATGTTTATCTGGTACATATTGTGGCAGATAGGGAAGCGAGCGCCTTCGCCAGCACGTGCCATTGCATAGAGATATTCCGGATTCCACGATGTTACAAGGGTATTGTGCGCGTCTTGATCCTGGCGAAGTTCCTCGATCGCCCAGCCGAGTTGGTCTACCGCGCGACCATCTCGAGCCGGCCACCGCCTCCAGCTTTCTCCGTAGATGTGCGGCAGTTCACCGTGCAGGGCCGCAAAGCTTGCATCATCTTTTATGCGTGCGATGAATTCGTCCTTAGTCATTGCGGGGACGAGTCCTTTCTCCGCCTTTTCTGCATATATTTTATGAGGATAGTCGTCCCAAATATGGACGTTGTTATCGACGAGATACTTGATATTGCTCTGCCCTGACATGAACCAGAAGAGCTCATGCAAAACGCCATTCCAATAGACTTTCTTGGTGGTGAGCAGGGGGAAGCCTTCGGAGAGATCAAAACGTATCTGACGGCCGAAGACGCTATAGGTCTTTACTCCCGTGCCGCTGTCTACCTGTTCCTCGCCCGTCTCCAAAGTTTCGCGCAGCAGCTCCAGATACTGATGTTCAGGGTGGGTAGACATATCATTTTCTGAGGACTCTTTTTTTCTTCGCCGGCACGAAATGTTTCCAATTGTCCTTCGCGAAGCGGCCCATCTTCTTGTAGTTGCGCTCGGGGGGCGAGGAGAGCTTGGAGAACGTGATCTGGGCTATCTCCATGCCGGGCCGCAGAATGATGGGAATATTGCTCTGGTTCGTGATCTCGAACGTGATGTGGAGGAAGTGTCCGGGATTGATGATGCCCGCCGTATTGTGGATCATAAGACCGATGCGTGCGAGCGAGGATTTGCCGCCCACTTGGATGAGAAAATGGTCCGTGCCGAAGTACTCCTTGGATAGTCCGAGCACGGACACACCAGGATGCAATACAAATTCGTCCCCGTCTTTGACCATCTTTTCGAGCGTCTTTGCGTAGATCTTGCGGGAAGGATCGACAAAGTGGGTACTGCTTGCGTCGTTCTCAATGAACTTATTGCCAAGAAGTATGTCGTATGAGGCCGGCTGCAATCGCGATGTCTCAAAAGGCTCGAGAGTAATCTCGCCGCTCTTTACCGCTTTTTTTATATCTGTGTCAGAGAGGAACATGGGGATTAGTCTACCTTAGATCACTCTATATTAAATATGCGGTCAGTCCCGTAGTACTCGGGCCAGTGTGCATTGTAGAAGGCGAACATGCGCTCCAATCTCTCCTGCGGCAACTCGACGACATCGATCTTGCGCATGAATTCTTCGATCTGTTTGCGCGCAGGATCGACCTCACTCGCATCATCTACGACGCGTTCGAATTCTGCGAGATAGCCGTACCCCGCGTTCTTATCGAGGCAGACCGTAAGCCCGTCGCACGAGTATTCTTCGCGTTCGCGGGACCATTTTGCCTGATACACAAAGCCGGCAGCAAGCACGAGTTCATCAAGCTCTACGAGTGTCAGCGGGACAGAAGCCTCAAATTCCATTCTGGAAACTCCGTTGGCGCTTGAGTCATCCCCGACAGAAGCTTTGACCACGAGAATGACGATATTATCTTTGTCGCGCGTGCGGACTGAAAAACTTTTTGCTTTTGATGCGAGGTCGTCGAGCTTCGTGCGCACGTCTGAAGGCACATGCGAGGCCATGATCTCTGAGAGCTTGGCGAGTGTACCGGCTTCGAAATAATGATTGAGTTGGCGATTTTGTGAGATGAGCTCCGTGTTCGGGTCCTGCGCTTTCAGCGCATCGCGCACTTTTTGCGCATTCTCTGGATTGCCCAAAAGCGCCTTTACTTCGACTTCGTATTTTTGCATGGCTCGTCATTATAGCCCTGCCTCCCGAGAGGCAAAGATTGCCCCAAAGGGGGAAATGAGGTGTGGTAATCTGACTTCATATATGGCTATTCACGAAACCTATCAGGGACCAGCAGACATGATCGCCGGGCTCAGCCGCCGTCAGATAGTCGCTATTGCTGCGATCGGTAGAAATCGTGCCCTTGGCAAGGAAAATAAGTTGCTGTGGCAGATCCCTGAGGATCTGAAGCGCTTCAAAGAGCTCACAAAAGGTCACCCCATTGTTCTCGGACGCAAAACGTTTGAATCTATCGTCTCGTACCTCGGGAAGCCTCTACCGGAGCGACCGAACATTGTTGTCACTCGAGACGAGAATTGGAAATACGATGGAGTGCTCAAGGCGATGTCTGTCGAAGAAGCCATAGCGATCGCTGAGCGGCTTGATGCAAGAAAAGTGTATATAGGCGGAGGCGCACAGATATATACGGAAGCGTTGCCGTACACGACCGATCTACAGTTGACCATCATTGACGACGAGAAGGAGGCTGATTCGTTCTTTCCTCCCTATGAAACAGAGTTCACACAGATCGTTGCGAGCGAGGCACATGAATCAAATGGGCTCAAATACCGGTGGGTTGATTTGTCGAGGTAGCCATATATCATGCGCCCATGGCACTCCGGATAGCGGTCGCGGCGACAGTGGAGGACGCGCGTGCAGAGAGCTTTTTGCGCACGCTTCGCGGCGTCTTCCCCAAAACAAAACTGCAATCTGTGTCGGTGACTCAGGCATATACGATAGACGCCACGCTTTCTGCTGTCGCACTCAAGAAGACTGCGACGCTCCTCACAAACGCACGTACGGAGCGATCTTCGACCACGAACGTGCTTGCACCGAAAGACTTTTCATACGCGATAGAGATCGGATTCCATCCCGGTGTCACTGACAATGTCGCGAAGACCGCAAAACAAACACTCGAGGACGCAGTCGGTAGACCACTGAAAGAGGGTAGTGATGTGTACACGTCGGTGTACGTCTTTCTAAAGGGTAGAATATCTCGCGAGGAAGCAGAAAGAATGGCGCGTGAACTCCACAACCCACTCATCGAGCGTGCTGCTATCTACTCTGCCCGCGAGATCAAGAAGCGGGCACCTCTTACGGTACCTAAAGTGGATCTACACGAATTTTCGGGAGTCGATACGGTGGATCTGGAGATATCCGACGAAGAGCTGACACGTATAGGAAAGGAAGGTATCGCGAACCGAGACGGAAGCAGGCGGGGGCCGCTGGCGCTCTCGCTGCGCTCTCTCCGGGTCATCCGAGACCATTACAGGTCAATAGGACGCAAGCCATGGGATATTGAATTGGAATCTCTCGCTCAGACGTGGTCGGAGCACTGCAAGCATTCTATCTTTGCGGATCCCATCGATGACATACAGGAAGGCATCTACAAGCGATTCATAAAAGGCGCGACTCAAAAGATACGGAAATCGAAAGGCAAGAAGGATTTTTGCGTCTCAGTGTTTACCGACAATGCCGGCGGGATCATATTCGATGACACATACCTCGTGACACACAAAGTCGAAACGCATAATTCGCCGTCCGCTCTCGACCCTTTCGGGGGCGCTATTACAGGAATAGTCGGAGTGAATCGCGACGCACTGGGATTCGGACTGGGCGCTAAGCCCATCGCGAATGTGTACGGATTCTGCGTGTCTGATCCGGCCGATACCACTCCAGTGTATCGCGATGCTGCAAAAAAACAGCCGCTCCTACCCAGTCGTCGGATTCTCGAAGGTGTGGTGCGCGGAGTGAACGCAGGCGGAAACCAGAGTGGAATTCCGACGCCGCTCGGATTTGTCGCGGTAGACGACCGCTACCGAGGAAAGCCACTCGTCTTTGCGGGTACCGTAGGACTTATCCCTCGAAAGGGAAAGAAAGGACAGATGCATCAGAAAGCTGCGCAGGCAGGGGATTACATCGTCGTTGCGGGTGGTCGCGTAGGACTCGACGGCATTCACGGTGCCACCTTTTCGTCGGAAGCTCTCGCAAGCGGTTCACCGGCTACCGCAGTACAAATAGGTGATCCGATAACGCAAAAGAAACTATCCGATGCGGTCGTTCGCGAGGTACGAGACAGAGGTTTGTACACGAGCATTACCGACAACGGTGCAGGCGGTATCTCGTGCTCGATCGCCGAAATGGCCAAAGAGTGCGGGGGCGCACTCGTGGATCTCGATAAAGTTCCGCTGAAATATCCCGGATTGGCTCCGTGGCAGATATGGATATCCGAGTCGCAAGAACGCATGACATTCTCCGTTCCGAAAAGGAATTGGATCCCGCTGAAAAAACTCTTTGATCGCCATGACGTCGAAGCTCGGGTCGTGGGTACATTCACGCGCTCAGGAAAATGTGTCGTACAAAGTCGAGGCAAGGTCATCATGGACATGCAGATGTCGTTTCTCCACGACGGACGCCCGGTAGAGCAGCAAAAAACGAAACGACCAGTCTATAAAAACATCGAGCCATCCCAAAGTGCCCGAAATACTCCCCTCCACGCTGCGCTCCTTGGTGTTCTCTCGAGCCCCAATGTGGGAAGTGTCGCTTTCATTTCAGAGCAGTACGACCATGAAGTGCAGGGGACGTCGGTCACCAAGCCACTGCAGGGACGGGGTCGCGTGAACACCGATGCTGCGGTGCTGCAGCCCCTCCCGACGTCTACAAGAGGAGTGGTTCTCAGCCAGGGATATTGTCCGTGGTATTCGGACATAGATACGAAAGCTATGGCGGCCGCCGCTATCGATTCCGCGGTAAGAAGCGCGGTTTCCGCAGGCGCTTCTCGCGATTACCTGGCCATCCTCGATAATTTTTGTTGGTCATCGTCCCATACTCCGGAGCGACTCTACGAACTGAAGCGGTCTGCTGAGGCGGTACACGACGTCGCTGTCGCATACGGGACTCCGTATATCTCGGGGAAAGATAGTATGTTCAATGATTTTAGAGGCTTCAATGCGCGAGGTGAGAAGATCCATGTTGCTGCTCCCCCGACACTCCTTATATCGGCGCTTGGCGTCGTGGGGGATGTTTCCCGTGTGATCACCGTCGATCTGAAAGCTGAGAGCGACCGAATATATCTCGTGGGCTCTACCGACGATGAGCTCGGCGCTTCAGAGTATTTCTCGTATCTCTCTCGTGTGTCGGGCAGACGCGCTCTTGGTACAAAAGTCCCGAGAGTGCACACCAAGAAGAATGCGCGCGCATACGATGCGTTCGCGGCAGCTGTCGGTAAAGAACTCGTCGCTTCGGCACTATCGGTCGGACGCGGAGGTCTGGGAGTAGCGCTCGCGAAGGCATGCATCGCGGGGAAACTCGGCGCAATGATCGACCTGTCGAGTCTTCCTGGCAGTGCAAAAAAGCCGGATAGCATTCTGTTCTCTGAAAGTCAGGGGCGTATTCTCGTCAGCGTTCGCGCGGGCAAAGAGCAGGAGTTCGAGCGAGCCATGCGTGGTACGTCGACGACTCGGATAGGTACGGTGACAGGAGAGTCGCTCGCCGTTGATGTGGCAGGTACGCCGCTCTCGGTCCCTCTTTCAAAGCTTAGGACTGCATATCGCGCGCCTTTCCACAATTGGTAACTATGAAAAAACCCAACGTCATTATTTTTTCAGGGTATGGGCTCAATTGCGAAGATGAGACCAAAACTGCTTTTGAGCTTGCGGGGGCGCACGCAGACATCGTACATATCAACGACATCATCGCTCAGCCTTCGCTTTTGAAGAAGGTGCAGATAGCCGCGTTCCCCGGGGGATTCTCATACGGGGATGATACGGGTTCGGGCAAAGCGTATGGCAATCGCGTTCTGCAACATTTGGGCGACGAGCTGAAAAGTTTTCTCGGGCGAGACACGCTCGCGATCGGTATTTGCAATGGATTCCAGATACTCACGAGTGCCGGAATCCTCCCCGGCGCCTTGATCACCAACGACTCTGCGCGATTCATCTGTCGTTGGGTCGATCTTCGCGTGGAGGGTCGCAGCCCATGGCTCACCGGTATAGAATCTCTTTCACTTCCGATCGCGCATGGTGAGGGAAAATATATTGCTGACCCCAAAACCCTGTCGATAATGGAAAAGGAGGCGGCAGTCGCGCTCCGGTATGAGAAAGGTCCGCTCTCGGAATTCTTCGATCTCGAAGGCAACCCGAACGGTGCAAAGCAGAATATCGCAGCGGTGACCTCACATGAGGGGCGTGTATTCGGGCTCATGCCGCATCCGGAGCGAGCGGTACGCTTTACGCAGCTTCCGCATTGGACCCATGAAAAACAGCGCTTCATTCGTGACGGTGCTCCGGTGCCGGAGGAGGGTCCGGGTATCGCCATATTTCGCAATGCGGTGGAGTACTTTGCATAGCGCGCTCGGATTGTTACTCTTTTCATTAGGAATGTTCAACACGGGAGGGTGGGATGCGAGAGATCTTGCAGAATGCCCGACTTGTGGCATTCGGTTTCGATAACACTGCGGCAGATACATTTGACCGAAGCCCCAACGGCATCGATGTGCATATCGCGTACGATCGTGCACTGGAGACTCTTTTCGGAGAGACTGAACTGCTCAAAGTTGTGGGCGGCCTCAAGAATAGAGCACCGACGGAGTTGGTCCACGACATTCTTCGCGAAAGACCGCCGCTGATGCTTGCAGGGTTGCGCGCATACGAAGCGCATCGAAGTAGGCTGTCCTCACAGATGCCGCGAGGGAAAGGTATACCGCTCTCCAGAATCGAGAACGGCAATCATATCGATCTGTTCGGCGAGTTACTCGTGCGTCTCAAGCTGGAGATACTTCTTGCGGAGATAGGACCCGAGTGGCCGCTACCGTGCGAAGGCGTGCTTGAGTTCATGGCAGAACTTCGAGCGCGCGATAAGCACGTGGCGATCATTAGCTCGGGGCATGACCTCTTCATCAGAAAATGTTTCTCGCAGTGGGGTTCGGAGTGTCCTGCCATCGTTCTTTCCGACGATGATCTCAGGCCGCAACCCGGACCGATGACGCAGAAAATGAAACCGAGTAAACTTCTGATAAATTACGTGATCATGATGGCGCATACCCGCGGCATCAGTGTCTCCTCGGCGGATATCGTGTATTTCGGCGATGATCTGAACAAGGACGGAGGACTTGCTCGGAATGCTTCCATACCGTTCGGGTGGTACTGTCCCGCTGGTCTGCCCAGGGAGAAAGTATCCGAACCGTTCGAATTCGTATTCTCGTGCTGGAAAGAGCTGAGAGCTACGTTGCAATAGTGATTCTGGAGGGGCCATCGTGCCCCTCCATTTTTTTGGTACTATGTCTCGCATGACCCCTCCACGATATGTCATAACGGGCGGCCCGTGCGCCGGTAAAACAACGACCCTCGATGAGCTCGGGCGACGAGGACATTTTATTCTCGCAGAAGGTGCGCGATTGGAAATAGAAGAAGGTCTTGCGCGCGGCCAGTCGCTCGATGAGATCCGCTCGGGAGATTGGCTTGAGCGAGTTGTACGTCGTCAGTTTGCGATGGAACAGGCGTTGCCGCCGGATACGGCCTGTTTCCTGGATCGGGGTGTTCCTGATAGTGTCGCGTACTATGAATTCCTTGGCGTCCCTGAGGAAGAAGTCTTAAAAAATGCGGTCAGCAAGTCGTCGTACCGAAAAGTGTTCATACTTGCTCTCGTATCCTTCGAGCAGGATCATGCACGCAACGAGTCGGCGGACGAGGCGCGAAAAATAGAGTCACTCCTCCGGAAGGCATACCAAGAACTTGGCTATGACATAGTGGATGTACCCGTGATGTCGGTAGGGGAACGTGCGGACTTTATTCTTTCCAACATGTAATAACCTAGTCTTTCATATCTCTATGCAGGCAGGAATCGTAATGGGATCGGACTCTGACCTCTCGCTCATGGCAGAAGCTGCGAAGGTCCTCGAACAGCTTGGGGTAGAGAGCGAGATGCGTGTGCTCTCGGCTCACCGTGTACCTGAGGACCTCGTGAAATGGATACGCGATATCGAGAAGCGCGGATGCAAGGTATTCATTGCGGGAGCGGGTGTAGCCGCAGCACTCCCCGGTACCGTCGCCGCGCATACGACACTGCCGGTCATTGGTATTCCGCTCACCTCTGCAAATTCTGCACTCGGTGGGATGGACGCGCTGCTTTCGATCGTACAGATGCCTCCCGGGGTACCGGTGGCCACCGTAGGTCTCAATGCAGGCAAAAATGCAGGTGTGCTCGCGGCGCAAATCATCGCTCTGACCGATGAGACCGTAAAGATGCATGTTGCCACGTATAAAGCGAAACAATCGGCCGATGTGCTTGCGAAAAACGAAAAGCTTATCGAAAAGGGGTACAAGAAATATCTCGAAGAGCAGAAATAGTATGCCTGTTCACACGAAATGACCTTGTTATGTTCTACGTGTATCTGCTGCAAAGTACAGTCGATAAGAAACTGTATACCGGTTACACTACAGACTTGCGGAAGCGTGTTTCCGAACATAACCAAGGAAAAAACAGATCAACGAAACCGAGGATTCCTCTAAAACTCATGTATTACGAAGCGTATATATCACAGGCCGACGCAGCAATGCGTGAGAAAAGACTTAAGCGCTCAGCGGGCGCTCGGACAGCACTGAGACGTCGACTAACTGATGGCCTGCAATCAGGTCATTTCGTGTGACAGGTATGGCCCAAAGCGCGTATGCGAAGGCCGGCGTCGATTACACGAAACTCGAGCCGTTCAAACACGCGATGATCGCTGCGGGAAAAAAGACATTAACATTCCCCAATAAACGCGATGTATTCATCAACAACGAAGTGCTTCACGCGCACGGTGGCGTCTTCGAGTATCGCGGAAAGGAAAAGCATCTGTGGTGCAACACGCAAGAAGGGCTGGGCAACAAGAATTGGATAGCGGAGTGGATGTATCAGAATGAGGGCACGGGTAAGACCTATTACGACAGTATCGCTATCGACGCTGCGCTTATGGCGGTCAATGACGTCATAGCGCAAGGCGCGATGCCCGTGGTGTATACGGACGAGGTTGCCGCAGGGGACTCGGAATGGTTTGCCGATGAGAAACGCGCGCAAGACCTTGCCGCCGGATTTCTTACCGTGTGCGAAGAAGCGGGCATGGCGCTTCCAGCTGGGGAATCTCCCGCCCTCAAATATCTCATAAAAGCAGAGCCGCCTGTGAAAAGCGCCCCTTCGCTCTCGGGCTGCGTGACCGCGATAATCGCGCCATCGTCGCGGCTTATTACGGGCACAAAGCTGTCACCGGGAGACAGTATCATCGGCGTCACGTCGAGCGGTATCCATGCCAATGGGATCTCGCTCGTCATCAAACAAGCCCTTGAGCTACAGGACCAATTTCTTACGAAGCTGCCCAGTGGCAGGACGCTCGGCGCGGAGACACTCATTCCCACACGCTCCTACGTGAAGCTCGTGGAGTCTCTGATCGAGAGTGGCGTGGATATTCATGCGCTTCTGCCGGGCACGGGAAGCGGAGTCGCTAAGATCGCTTTCGACAGCAGGCCCGCGACGTATCGGATACATTCCTGGCTCCCGGTGCCTCCGCTCATGGAATACATGCGATCTATCGGTATCTCTCTTGAGGATTGCCTCAAGACATTCAACTGGGGCGTCGGGTATTATGTATTCGTGCCGCGGACCGAAGTCGAGAGGACATTGGTCATAGGCAAGAAGGCGGGATACGAATTATTAGATATAGGTTCTGTAGAAGAGGGCGAAAGGAAGGTGATATTCGAACCGGAAAATATCATCCTGCCGCCGCCCGGTGAATAACATATATGGAAGTACTCAAAGAGACCAATCTGGATTTTCTCGGAAAAAAGAAGACAGGCAAAGTGCGCGATATATACGAGCAGCCGGAGAGACTGATTCTCATAACAACTGACAGGCATTCATCTTTTGATCGCATCATCGCGCATATTCCACACAAGGGGCAGGTGCTCAATAAGATAAGCGCTTGGTGGTTCGAGCAAACAAAAGACATCGTACCTAACCAAATGATCGCGGTACCTGACCCCAATGTCACGGTGGCGAAGAAAATGAAAATGGTGCCCGTAGAGGCCGTGATGCGCGGATACAATACCGGCGTCACCGACACCTCGATATGGACACGCTATAGCGCGGGGAAAAGGGATTTCGGCGGTGTCACGCTTCCCGACGGGATGAAGAAGAATACAAAATTACCATCGCCGATATTCGATCCGACGACTAAGGAAGAAACCCACGACCGCGCCATCACACCAGAAGAGATGATGGCCGAGGGCCTCATAACGCAAGAACTTTTCGATGAGGTACGCGAGACGGCCACAAAGCTTTTCTTGCGTGGCCAGGAGATAGCGGCAACTAAAGGCCTCATCCTTGTCGATACGAAGTACGAATTCGGCACCGATGCCGATGGTAGACTCGTTCTTATCGATGAGATACATACGCCCGATTCCTCACGCTACTGGCAAGTAGAGGGATATGAGGACCGCATGGCAAAAGGGGAGGAGCCGAAGAGCTTCGATAAGGAGTTCCTACGCCTCTGGTTCAAGGAAAACTGCGATCCGTATAAAGACGAAGTTCTCCCCGAGGCTCCGAGCGAGCTTGTGGAGGAACTCTCGCGCAGGTATATTCGCATGTATGAACAGATTACGGGGGAAGGCTTCGAGCCAGGGGAGACGCCCATCGAAGAGCGCATCGAAAAGAACCTCCGTGCATTTGCCGCTTGAGCCACTGACCGCGATAACGTCGATCGACGGGAGATACAGAGAATCTACCCAGGCTTTGACTGCGCATTTTAGCGAGAAGGCGCTCATGTCATATCGAGTCGCTGTCGAGTGCGAATATCTCATTGCCCTGTCTCGTACGCCGAAACTTGGCGTGAGGCACCTCTCTTCGAATGAAACGGAGATCTTGAGACGCCTTCCTCATATATCGCTGGTAGATGCATCGATCATTAAGGCGATCGAAAAAGTCGGATACGGCAACATTCCAGCCACGAATCACGACGTAAAGGCGATAGAGTATTTTATTAAGAATAAGCTTGCGCGTACGACTCTCAGAGATGTTTCTGAGTGGGTTCATTTCGCACTTACTTCAGAGGATGTGAACAGTGTGGCCCACGGTATGGCGCTCCGCGACTCTCTAGAGCATGTGACTTTGCCTGCCCTCCACGGCGCAGTGATCGCCCTCGACTCTCTTGCGAAAGATCACGCCAAAACGGCCATGCTCGCAAGGACGCATGGACAAAGCGCAACACCTACGACGTTTGGAAAAGAAATGCGGGTATTCGTGAGGCGCATAGAGAGACAGGTGGATCAGCTCAAAAAGAGCGAGATACTCGTAAAATGGGGTGGGGCGACGGGGAATTACAACGCGCACGTGATCGCTGCACCTGAAGTGAATTGGATGAAATTCGCGCGAAGCTTTATCTCTGGCCTGAATACCGTCGGTCAAGAGAAAAGGCATTTTGTCAGACTTGTGCTCAATGAGGTCACAACACAGATCGAGCCGCATGATTCCTATGCGGAACTCTTCGATACGATGAGACGCATCAATACGATCCTGCTCGATCTCTCACAGGATATATGGCGGTACATCAGTGATGGATGGATAACACAAAAGGCGAAAGCGGGAGAGGTGGGTTCCTCGGCAATGCCGCACAAAGTGAATCCCATAGATTTCGAGAATGCGGAAGGGAATTTGGGAGTCGCCAACGCGCTTTTCGAGCATTTCTCTCGGAAGCTTCCTGTCTCACGATTGCAGCGCGATCTTTCAGACTCTACCGTGGAGCGAGTATTCGGAACAGCGTTCTCGCATTCACTCATAGCATACAAATCACTCGTGCGCGGATTCGGGAAGATCCAGGTGGATGCGCGCGCGATGTTGGATGCACTGCATTCTCATCCTGAAGTCCTCGCCGAGGCAATACAGACCACCCTGCGCAGGGAAGGGGTAGCGGTCCCGTACGAAAAATTGAAAGAGCTTACTCGAGGCAGGAAAGTGTCGCTGGAGGATTTCGCACACTTTATTGATTCGCTCGATATTAGGCTCTCTGTGAAGAAGCGTCTCAAGACACTGCGGCCGGAAACGTATATAGGCCTTGCCCCTGAAATAGCACTTGATTCATGAAGTAAGTGGTACATATCGGCCACGTCAAAGCTGATATAAAGGTCGAGATGTCATTATCCGTGCGAATCTAGGCATTCGACCACTCGGGAGTCGACGCCTCGAGTGAAAGCCCAAGATTCGCGTGCATAGAAAAGGCCCGGATGATTTCCGGCCTTTTTCTTTTGTATGCTGCTACTGCTTGAGTCCGAGTCCCTTGCGAATGAGATACCAATTTACAGCGATGAGAACAGCGATGAGTGAGAAGAGTATAGCGACGGAGAGTGCGACCGGCACATCGGTGATGCCTAAGAAGCCGTATCGGAATCCGTTGATGAGATAGAAGAGCGGGTTTGCGTAGGTAATCGCCTGCCACCAGGCGGGCAGTGATTGCACCGAATAAAAGATACCTCCGAGGTACACGAGCGGCGTGAGAACAAACGTGGGCACCAGGTTGATGCCATCGAGCGATTTTGCGTAGATGCCGTTGACGAGTCCTGCAAGCGAGAACGCCACTGATGTGAGGAGCGCGAACGAAAGAATGATGAGGAGGTTGTGGACAGAAAGATGGAGACCGGTAAAGAACACAGACACGATGAGCACTATCGTACCGACAAGAATGCCTCTCACGACGCCCCCTCCTACGTAGCCGGCGATCATGACCCAGGGAGGTGTGGGCGACACCAAGATCTCATCTATGGAGCGTGCAAAGAATTTGGAGCTGAAGAAGGTGAAGGAGGTATTTGCATAGGCTGATGTGACTATAGCGAGCATCACGAGACCGGGAACAACGAACTGCATATAATCCACCCCCTGCATCTGCCCGATCTGGGACCCGAGGACCGTACCAAAAACAAGAAAGTACAATACCGAGGTGACCACACTGGGTAGGAAAGTCTGAACCCAGATGCGGAACATGCGCACCACGTCCTTGCGCAGCATGGTGTAGAAAGATATCCAAAGCTTGTAGGCATCCATACGAATTACTTGTCGCTCGTGAGCTTTATGAATACCTCCTCGAGTCTTCCACCGCGGTATCCTGACTGTGCAGGCAGGCCGTCTGCGCTCGGCTTGTCGTCATGCATCGCAAGGATCTCAGACATCGTGCCATTGGCTACGATCTGCCCTTTATTGATAATGGCGACATGGCTGGCAAGCTGTTCTGCTTCTTCGAGGTAGTGCGTGGTAAGGACGATTGTGAGGCCCTCGGAAGTCAATTTTTTCAGATAATCCCACATACCGCGGCGCAACTCGACATCGACGCCGGCGGTTGGTTCGTCGAGGATGAGAAAGCGGGGTTTATGTACGAGTGCGCGTGCGATCATCAATCGGCGCTTCATGCCTCCGGAGAGTGTAAGTCCATTCTGGTACATCTTTTCTCCGAGGCCGAGATCGGTCAAGAGTTGTTTTGCGCGCGGGATCGCTTCCGAGCGCGGTATGCCGTAATAGCCAGCCTGGTTTACGACGATGTCGAATGGCTTCTCAAAGGGATTGAAGTTAATCTCCTGGCCGACGAGTCCTATTTGGGCCTTGGCCATTTCGGTCTGCGTATCCGTGTTGTAGCCGAAGACTTCCACTGAGCCGCCTGTTTTATTTACCAAGCCGGTCACGATGCCGATGATCGTAGTCTTGCCGGCGCCATTGGGGCCGAGAAGCGCGAAGAAGTCGCCTTCGGGCACTTCCAGAGACACACCTTTGAGGGCTTGCGTGCCGGTGGCATACGTTTTCGTAACGTTATCAACCTTGAGAGCGAGGGCCATAGAGAGACTAGCTTAGCATTTTGGCGATGGATTCAAAGGTTTCATCGGGACCTGATACGGCTTGGGTCGGAATAACACCGATCACGCTTTCGTCGTTGCGTCCTGGCTCGAGCGCGTCACCGAAGTAAAGGCTGTCATTCTTTTGCCAAGCCATTTGTTCAATAAGTCGCGGAACGTGGAATCCTTTGTTCTTTCCGAGTAAGTAGATATCGAGGCAGGTGGTACCGCCCACGGTGATCTCTATACCATTCTCTGTAAGTTTTTGTACATCAGAGAATCTGCGCGCGAGAATTTCTCTGCGTTTAGAGCCGTGTGGATCGAATGCCTTTTTTACTTCCAGTCGCTCATTGTGTCCGACAAGACTGTAACTTATCTGAGAACCGCGAATCTCGACTAAGTCGGCCTCGTTGCTCACGGATAATGCCAGTTCGTCATGAATAAGGCGAATGAACTCCAGGACCAGAGCAGTCTGATCGCTCTTGAAGCGCTCGCTCCAAAGGACAGATCTATCCGGTGCGATCGCATGATTGCCGTTCTGTGTCAGCATGAAGTACGTGCAGTCTTCGGTCTGCGGGGGAAGCTGCTTCGACATTTGTGATTCTTGGGCTCCGGAAACAACGATAACGTCTCGGATGCGGCAGATCGCTTCAAAGAGTGGCACATGTGCGCTCAGCATCATCGATCGACTCGGTGTCAGGGTCTCGTCCAGATCGAAAAATAGATGTTTAGGCATTGCCGTCATGGAGCGGAAGCTCTCCGATATAGTCGCTCTTTCCAATGGCAAGACCATTTTTTCGAAGGATGGCGTACGCGGTAACCACGTGAAAGTAGAAATTAGGCAGCAGATACTCGCGCGCGTATTCATGCGCGAGCAAGTGCTTTTCCGGATAGTGCGAAAGGGTCACGCGGCGTGCTTCCTGTCCGACGACCTCGTCTTTGACCGTATCGAGGAAAAGTATCGTCTTTTCTATTCGTGTCCTGAGTTCTGCAAAGGTCTTTTCGGTGTCTTCGAATTTTGGAGCCTCTATCCCGGCAAGCCGTGCAGCGCCACCTTTGGCGTTGTCACACGCAATTTGTATTTGAGCGGAAAGTGGCAATTGGTCGAAAATTATGCGGTCAGCCAAAAGTGCCTCTTCGAAGCTGCGTCGAGATGTCTTTTTTGACTCAGCAAAAGCACATGCTTTTTCGAGAACTTCTGAGAGAGCTAAGAGCGCTTTTCTCATGGGAGGGATGGTCGTTGTGTAGAGATTCGTTTCCATACGTATGCGTTACTGGTAGATTTTGAAGTCTATATCCAATTGAGAGACGGTCGTTGTGGATTACTGGTTTTCCCAATACGTGGCAGAAGCCGCTACGTATTCGGCGACCCTGCGCTCGGCCGCTGCGGCCAGTTCGGTCACGAGTTTTTCGCGCTCATCCTCCGACCTCTTGGAGTGCATCCACGATTCGAGAGTTTGTATCTGAGCGGGGTCGGAGAGTGTAATGCGCCGGCCTTTGGCAGCCGCTCGCAAGAGAGTGGGGCCGCCAATATCAGTTTTCTCTATGACTTCGGCAGGCGAGGCACCTGCTTGGATCGTTTGCTCAAGCGGGTAGAGCGTAACATACACGAGGTCTATCCAGAGAATGCCTTGTGCCTCGATCTCAGGCGTGTCCGCTTCCGTGGCAAGAAGTCCTGCGTATATCTCACGGGAGAGTGTAACGACGCGGTGGCCCAGTATGGGCGGGCCGACAATTTCTGCGACATCTCTGCAGGCAATGCCGGAATCGTTCAAGTATTTCGCGGTACCGGCAGAACCGAGAAGTGACCATGCGTCATCTTTTAGAAGCCTTGCCAGATGCGAGAGCTGCTCGTCTTTCGTATAGCTTGCAAGCAGCGCCGTTTTCATGCACAAATCGTAGCACGCCTATCTTTTCGAGAAATCGACGGCTATTTCATTGAGACCCGCTTGCATATCGGTCTCATTTCCCACCTTCACTTGCCCGCGTACCCCGGGGAACAGCACGGCTACGGTTGTCCCGCGCCCCACGGCGCTGCGGATCGTGATGCGTCCTTGGTGCATCTTGATGAGTTCCGAGACGATTGCCAAGCCAAGACCCGTGCCGCCCGCACCTTTGGTTCGCGATGCGTCAGCTCTATAGAATGGCTCGAAGATGCGGAAAAGGTCTTTGCGAGCGATACCAATGCCGGAATCCTGCACAAGCAACTCTACTTGATTGTCGGGTGCGGGCTCGATAGTGACGCGAATGTGTCCGCCTCTCGGTGTGTAGGTCAGAGCGTTCTTTATCAGATTGCCGACAATTTGTTGCAGCGCTGTCGCGTTGCCCCAGACTTGTGCATCGGGGCTTTTACGCAAAGTCACCTGGTGCTCGCCGCGCTTCGCAAGCTGAGAGAATTTTTGAATGATGTCGGTTGCGATAGCGGAGAGGTCGACGGCCCCAAACTCCATGCGCTCCGGTTTCACGAGTGCAGATAGCGAGAGTAGGTTATTTATGATCTCCGAAATGCGGTCGAGTTCCTCAACGTTGGAGAGCAATGTCTCTTTCATGTCCGGCTTTACATCGTCGAGGAGTGCCACTTCTGTATTGGTCTTGATGACTGAGAGGGGAGTGCGAAGTTCGTGAGCGATATTGCCGATGAATTGCTTTTGAGACTCGAGGGCGCTGCGAGCAGGAGCCAAGGTGATGCGCGCGATTATGTACCCGAAAAGTATCGTCGTAAGCACGATAACGGTAATGATGGTCAGGAGGTTCTGTGTCTTGATGCGCTCCAACTCCTCGACAATCGTAAGCCCCAGAGTCCCGGGAGCTGTGCCCCCGAGACCGTCCCGCAATCCTTGAATGATCGTGGTAGAAATGTCGTGATAGAGCAGACTAAAAGATGCTCCGACGAGCCCGAGTATGACGAGTGCAAACGCCGCATGAAGAGCGACGACATGCATTTCTGTCCTTAAAAAAGGATCGTATCGGTACTTATTCAGTAAGTCGGTACCCAATTCCGCGGACCGTCTCAAGGACGCTACCACTGTTTCCTTCACCCAGCTTGCGTCTAAGGTTTTTGACATGAACATCAACTACATTGCTAAACCCGACATAATTAAAGTCCCACAGATGGTTCAAGAGATCTTCTCTGTTGACTACTTGGTTCGGATGGCGCATGAAGTACTCGAGGAGACCGAATTCCTTCAGAGTGAGCGGGATCTCTTTTCCGTCTCGCATGACACGTCTTTCGGCGGGATTCAGCTCGAGGTCGCCGAGCTTGAGATTCTCTGGCAGAGCTTCTGTCGGGCGACGTAGAAGTGCGCGGATGCGCGCGACGAGTTCGGCAAATGAGAATGGCTTCACGAGATAGTCGTCAGCGCCCGAGAGAAGCAGCTGTACCTTCGTATCGGTTTCGTTGCGCGCGGTAAGTACCAATATAGGGATGGTTATGTTCATCTCGCGCACCGTCTTACAGATCTCATAGCCGTCCATGGAAGGAAGCATGAGGTCAAGTATGATCAGGTCATAATCTGATCTATGGAGGGATATGCGGGTCAGCGCCTTTTTCCCGTCAGGAATAGTGTCTACGGTGTACCCTTCGAGTCCGAGGCCTTTGGAGAGGGCTTGTGCGAGCTTCTGTTCATCTTCGACGAGTAGTATCTTCATGGATGGTTTCTAATTGTTAATCTAATAAAAGCCTAACAGAATGTATATGAAAACTTCATGATGTCTATTATGAAGACGACCGGACGGGTCTTTTGTTACCGTGAGAAATGTGGCCTGGTGCGATAGCTGACTGCCTCATCTCTGGTGCCCTGGGGCGTGCTATTGTAGCCGCATGAAGGGGTCACGAAAGGTGGGCATTACAGCGGGCGCATTCGACCTGTGTCATGCTGGGCACATGCTCGTCTTTAAGGAGGCGAAAGAGGTCTGTGATTACCTCATCATTGCGCTTCAGGAAGACCCTTCCCATACCCCCGCCGATTATCGCGGCAAAAAAAAGAATACGCCGATCATGTCTCTCGAGGAGCGCCGTATCATTCTTGAGAGTGTGCGGTATGTCGATGAGATCGTGATCTACAACAGCGAACAGGAACTCCACGACATCCTCGTATCAAAGAAGCCCGATGTGCGAATCATTGGTGCTGATTGGAAAGGCAAGCAGTATACCGGGCATGAGCTACCAATCGAGATGTATTTCAATTCGCGCGAACATCATTTTTCCACAAGTGCTCTCCGTGAGCGTATCTATCTTGCGGAAGTTGAGAAAAGAAAAGGGGAGTGAGATCAGGCGTGCAGAGTGGTCGGGATGACGATATCGATTCCGTATTTCTTGAAGTCGCGGCGCGAGAGTGAGCGGAATATCACGTGATCGGTGGCGATGATGGCGGCATCCGTGCCGAGAAGTACGTCTTCGATCGCACCCTGAGAATAGTGTCGAGAGGGCGGATCGAAGGTGCGCACCTTTGCTCCGTATTTGAGGAGCGTATCGTAGATAGTGCGGGTGCCAGCTGCCGCGGTATCCGCCGAGAATCCCAGTAAGGCTACTACCGATCCTTGTAGGTGTTTGCGCTTGGCGCGGAGTGCCTCTATGAGGACTTTGAGTGTGTAGTTCTGAACCCCGTTTTGAACGCGGATGCGTCTGCGGATATCAGGGCGAACATCGGTTTCAAAACGACTGTCTGAGTGAGCATCTTTCATACGCTGTGGGTCGGCGATGTACTCCTTACAGAGGGGATCACGGAAGGTGCCGTATGCGCCGGGGAGGCCGTGCGCTCGGCGCTACAGCCTCCCCGGCTCGCATGATTATTTTCTTGAGAAATTCAGCGCTGTATTTCGCTGTGTGGTGCATGGAGCATCTTTTAGCGAGATCGGAGTACTTCCGCCGGGTAAAGTTATCGCTGCTAAACAGGAAGTCCTCGTGAGGGGTCTTGCGCCCCGGCTTTTTTCGCCGAGGCGGCCCCTCAAGGAGCTTCACTACGTACTACTCTATACAAAGAGGAGTGAAGCATCGATGAATGGTCTATACTCGTACATTGACAGTGTCGCAGAATAGTCGTTTACTGGCATTCGAATAACGATTCAGGGAGCGAAAGAGTGATTGTCACCACAGGAGTCCACGAAGCGCCGGTACTTGAAGCGCTCTTTAAAATGAAACCGAGGCCGCGTGCAGACGATGCGCTACGAGCCTTGCGGGATGAGCGCGTGAGAGAGGCTGCGGTAGCTGTCGCCGAGCGCATGCGGCACTTGGCTATGGAAGAAGACGTGCGGCGGACTGAAGTCGGCACACAAGGAGAAGTGGTGATCATTCATGCAAAGAGCGCGGCACAATGCCGCGCTCTTTTTTTCAATGCATCTTGCCAGCTTATTGCCAGCCTCCGAGTATCGCGCCCATGATGAGCATTGCGACGAGGTAGTAACCGGCAGTGATCATCCAGTAGGTCCAGGTCTTGTTCTCCCACATCACCTGAGCCATCGTGACCGGCGCAACGAAGCCGAGCCAGTACCAAAAGGCCGCCGTTATTCCGCCCAGGATGCCGAACGTCCCGGTATACGTGGTACCGAAAACGATCGCGTGCGCGAGTGTGTAGCTCATGATGAGCGCCATGACGACCTGAAGCACGTATGTCATCGTCATGTTCTTGCCTTTGACCGCTGCCATCGTTTCTTGTGTCCAACCCGCAAGAGGGAGCCACATCTTTCCAAAAAGTGGGCCATACCAGACGAAGCCGAGCACCATGTTCACCACTGCTGCCGCTATGACTGCGTAGTAATTGATAGGGATGTCCATAGATAAAGACTAGTGGGTAATGTGCCAATACTACGCCCGAGGCGCATTGGGGCACGCATGCTCGCGGGACACCTAGCGTCGAAGCAATATTCCACTACCGATACCGATGAGGAACGCGAGAATGCCTAGTATGAAGGCGAGCGTTACCGGTATTGTACCCTCGGCCGCCGCGGCGCTCGCGGCGACTTCTTCGACTGCTCTTTCGGGTAGCGCAGCGATCTCAGTCGTCCTCGGTGCGCTGGTCGCCGCCGTGCTCGAAATGGGGGCCAGAGCGGTAGGTGTTTTTGCTGGGGGCTTTTTTATCACTGGTTTCGGGGCGGTGGGGATAGGTGCGGCAGGTATGCGGGGAGGATTATCGACGGGGGGTGCCGCAGGCGCTGACACAGTGAGCGATGCGCTCCCTCTATTCGTGAGTGTGTTGGCGTTGTTCTGGTCGAGGGTCTGGGCGCCGCTCGTCACGGAGAATGCTCCACTGCCCGAGGAGAGTGCTCGGAAGGAAAGTGTTCCGAGAAGTGTCTGGTTGACGAGACCGCCCGGATAGCCGGCGGTCTTTGTGACAGAGCCGGCACCGAGTGCGTCATAGCCTGGTTGCGTCAGTGGAAGCCACGACGGCGCATATGAGAAGCCTGAAGCTGAGACGATGTCCGCGGGGTATGAAAGCGTCAGCTTCGCGGTATATATTTTTTCGCCCGCTGCAGGCGTGACGTACACAGCGACCGTATAGTCGCGGCCGGCAGTGAGTGTCAGATTTGATGGCGACAGAGTGATCGTTGCCGCACCAGCAAACGTAGGCAAGAGGAGTGCAGTAATAATTGTGACAAAGAATGTTCTCATACGGAGAGGGTCCAGTTAATCATAATGCTGTTGAAGTCCAAAAGGTCCACGACACCGTCACCATTGGAATCGCTTTTCCCGCTTCCGCCCCACTGCACCATGAGGCTGTTGAAATCGAGCAGGCCGACCGATCCATCGCCGTCAGCATCTCCTTTC
>Ga0163150_10003309_pt1 | contig 22897 bp, 13 predicted proteins | sample OliLakLV19P2IB_FD_148628 | JGI IMG/M metagenome (GOLD analysis project Ga0163150, IMG submission 148628) | Freshwater microbial mat bacterial communities from Lake Vanda, McMurdo Dry Valleys, Antarctica - Oligotrophic Lake LV.19.P2.IB | ecosystem: Environmental > Aquatic > Freshwater > Lake >...
GGCCTTGGCGGCGGAATCGGCGGCCGGGTCGGTCTTTGCAGGCAGAAAATGAACCGTGGCCGAGAGCTCCGGGAACAATCGCTCATCGGCGTCGAGGATCGTGACCTTCACCTTGACGATGCCGCGCGTGCGGTCGCCCATGGGAATGATCTCGCGAAGGCGGCCCTTGTAACGACGATCGGGCGCGGCGTCGACGACCACCTCGGCCGGCTGCCCGCGCCGCAACTGGCCGAGAAAATCTTCCTTGACGTCGGTATCGACCTCCAGCTTGTCGAGGTCCGCGAGCGTGGCGACCGAACCGCGGCCCGAGGCCACGCCCATTCCGCCGGGCATGATCGTCTCGCCCACTTCGGCATCCTTGGTAATGATCGTTCCGGCGAACGGCGCGAAGACGTGCATGTTGCGAACGGCCTCTTCCGCCTCGCGGGCTTGCGCCTTGGTCAACGCCACGGAGGCCGCCAGCGCATCGACGCGGGCAGCAGCGGTGAGGTGATCGGTCTCGGCCGTTTCCAGCGCGGCGTCGGTGCCGGCGCCCCGGTCGTGTACGGCTCGCTCGCGGGCCAGGTCGCGTTCTTCTTGCTGCAGCGTATTCTTGGCTTCGGCCAACATTGCTTCGGCGTGCTGCACTTGCACTTTTCGCGAGGCCAGCACGGCGTCTAAGTCGGCGTGTTCGAGGACGGCCAGCAGGTCGCCCGACTTTACCTTCGTGCCTTCTTCGACCAGAATCTGCGCGACGCGGCCGGGCGATTTGGCGCCGACCGCGGCCTGGGCGCGGGACTCTAAGTATCCGGTCGCGGTCAACACGGTGTCGGCCCGCGAGAGCGACATGACGCGGACCGTTTCGGTGCGGACCTCGGGCAACCGAACGAGTTGGTCCTTGAAAGTGACAAACAGGGCCGCTGCTCCGCCGAGCAAGAGCGCGACGACCAAGCCCCCCAAGAGGATGGCCCGATAGCGCGACGGTTGTGCCACGCGCGAACGGTCAATCCGCAAGGCCGCCAATTCGTCGCGAAGATTGGTAGTGCTCACGTTAGCCCGTCGAAATATGGCCCCGTACGAAGGGTTTCGCCCCCCAATGGATCATAACACGTCGCACGGCCAGAACGAGGTGGCCCGCCCGGTGGCGCCCTGGATTTTGCTCGCGCCGGGGGCGGCTGGCGTCGTTTGGACGATGTTCGCGGCGGCTTCAAGCGCGGTTCAAAACCGCGGGAGCACACGCCAACCTGACACAACTCTCGCAACTTTTTAACCCAAATCGCGTGCAAAACGCTAGGATCAAGTCTCCTACCCGGCACAGTCCAATCGGCCGAGCGCGGCAGCGAAGAATGACCGCACCGCACGACCGCATCTGGGTAGGCATTTTTTCCTTTCAATCGGTATACAACTTGCGTAGAATTACCCACTGGGATTTGATTTTGAATGAATCGGCCGCCCAGGGAAGGGACTGCGTTCCGGCCCGCTAGGATGGGCTACCACTTGGGCGTGCCGTGCCTTCGCAGCCGAGTGCGAGGGGTTGAGAGTGCGGCGTGTTCCATACCTCTGAGTCGAGTCTTGGTAGGGACTGTTTCCTGACTCAGCATGAGTACGTTCAACCTCGATACGTTTCTTGACCTGGTTCGCCGCAGCGGCCTTGTCGAAAAGGAACAGTTGGACCGCGCGCTCTCCGCATTGGAAGAGCGTTCGCCGACTAGCCCCGTCAGCGACAGTGGAGTGGTCTGCTCGCACCTGATTGAATCCGGGCTGCTCACCGAGTGGCAGACCGACAAGCTCTTGGAAGGTCGCCACAAGGGATTCTTTCTCAAGAAGTACAAGCTGCTAGGCCACCTGGGCACGGGCGGCATGAGCACCGTGTTTCTGGCCGAACACACGGTCATGCGGCACCGCGTGGCGATCAAGGTTTTGCCGCGGCGCCGCGTGAAGGATTCCTCGTATCTGGCTCGCTTCCATCGCGAAGCCCGCGCGACGGCCGCCCTGAACGACCCCAACATCGTCAAGGCCTTCGACGTCGATCAGGAGGGGGACGATCACTTCATCGTGATGGAGTACGTCGAGGGGCGCGACCTGCAATTGACCGTCCAAGACAAGGGGCCACTGCCGGCCGAGCTGGCGGCCGAGTACATCCGGCAAGCCGCCAACGGCCTGGCGCACGCCCACGAAATCGGGCTGATTCACCGCGATATCAAGCCGGCCAATTTGCTGGTCGATCCCAAGGGCGTGGTCAAGATCCTCGACATGGGCCTGGCCCAATTCGAGGATGACGAGCAAGCCTCGCTCACCATCGCGCACGACGAGAAAGTCTTGGGCACGGTCGATTACCTTCCGCCCGAGCAAGCGATCGACAGCCACAGCATCGACGGCCGGGCGGATATTTACAGCCTGGGCTGCACGCTCTACTACCTGCTCACCGGCCATCCGCCGTTCCCCGAGGGGACGACCGCCCAGCGGCTCTTGATGCACCAAGCGCACGAGCCTTCGAGCATCTTGAAGGAACGCCCTGAAGTGTCGACCGAATTGGTCGCCATCTGCGCCAAAATGATGGCCAAGAGTCCCGGCCGGCGCTACCAATCGGCCGCGGACGTCAGCGCGGTCCTCTCGCGCTGGCTCGAGTCGCGCGGCAACGCGAGCGAAGGGCCGTTGGGTTCAGGAAGCGGCAGCGGCTCGGGCATCTCGTCGTTGCGGTTGGCCGCGGCAATGGCTCGCGCGACGAGTCAGAAGCAGGGCGGCAGTGGCCCGGGCTCCTCGGTCGACGATGACGATTTAGGACTGGCGCCCTTGGACGACGAGCCGCAGTCGCCCAGCGGCATTGGCACGCCGTCGATAACGACTCCTTCGATCGGCGTCCCATCGATTGGTGCGCCGGGAATCGCTGCTTCGGCGGCCGCGCCGGCAGCCAATCCGCCGCGAGTTGCGCCAGCCACCGGCGCGCCGGCGAAACCCGCATCGGGCGTCGGCATGAAGCCGGGCATTAAGGCGCCGTCTTCGCCCGGTGTGAAACCGGGAAGTGGCGTGAAGCCCGGAAGCGGCGTCAGGCCGGCAACTGGAGTCGGCGCCGCGGGAGCAGCGCCACCGGGAGCAGCGCCACCGGGAGCAGCGCCACCGGGAGCAGCGCCACCGGGAGCAGCGCCACCGGGAGCAGCGCCACCGGCTGTGAAGAAACCAATTCCCTCCTTGCTAGACGATCCGGAGCTATCGGGCGAGTTCTCCGCGACCAAGTCCGACTCCAGCGAGATGCTACCCCGGGCGCGGCGCGGCAATTACGAACGACGGACCTGGCTCGACCGGGTTTCCGAATCGGAATGGTTCAACGTCGCCGTGGCCATCATTATGGGGATCTTGCTGATCCTCGCTGGCGTGTGGTACTGGTTCCACTCAATCGCGCGCTGATTCCAGCATGTCGTGTAGCCGAGGACGTCATGTAGCCGAGGACGTGAGTCCTCGGTAGACCGCGCACATTGCGCCGCCAGAGGGGAACCGCAGAGACGCAAGACCAAGGGCACGTACAGAAATGACTCGAGCAGTTTTTGGCCACGGATGAGGAGAACCACAAAGGGCACGAAGGCGGCGGGAAGGCAAAAATAGCCAATGTTCTTTCTTTGTGTTCTTCGTGTCCTTTGTGCCCTTCGTGGCTCTAGAGTTTCGTGGTTCTCATTCGAGTTTCGTCTGTACTACAAACGTTGACGTTGCACGCGCCGTGCGCGGATTTTGGCGTTCAAGATTTCCCTAGCCCAGGCATTTATGCCTGGGAAATCGTTGGCAAAGGATCTCGTTTTTCACGCCCTTCAGGGCGGAATGGCCGCAAGGGGTTTTGGCCCGCTGAAGCGGGCGGACGACGACTCCGAGGGGCCACGAAAACCCAGGCATGAATGCCTGGGCTAGGGAAAAGTAGCGATCGATGCGCAATCCACCAACCCTTTGGGCAACCAACCATTTGGGTTGCCCGGGCGTAGCCCGCGCTGGCTTTGATTTGTGTTCAGGCTACGGGCCTGCGCCCCTTCGGGTCGGATACTACGTGACAGTTCGCCGCAATACACGGCGACAAATCCCAAGACCTGCGGCAATCGCTAGCGCCATCGCAATCAGGGTCAGCCCTGCCGGCTCGGGCACGGCGGTCGCGCCCGCGCCGCTGACGGTCCAGTCCGCGGAAACCAAATTAATGTCGAAAATGTTGACTAACCCGTCTCCGTTGGCGTCGCCCGAGCCTCCGAGGTGGCCCCAATTGCTTGCGACGAGGTTGACATCGAAGATGCTGACGGTGCCGTCGCCGTTGACGTCTCCCTCGTACCACACAATGTTGCGCAGCGGATTCAAGTCCATGAGCATCGTGCCGTTCAGGTTGGCCGAGTCGCGGAAGTCGAGATGGACCTGGTTGAAGTAACCGTCGGGTCCCCCGAAGAGCGCCTCGAACCAGCCGCTGGTGAGCAGGTCAGAGCCGAAAATCCCGTCGATGGGCGGCTCGCCCGGAATGTCTGGGTCGATGTCGAGGACGCCGACGGTCATGTCCGTCCAGACGAGCTTGGTTCCGTCGAGCGACCGAACGGAGAGCGATCCGGCCGCCAGCACGGGCATGAAGACCGAGCCGCTAATGCCTTGAACTTCGATGAAATCGAGCGCTTCGTTGTCGAAGTTCCCATCCCCATCGGCATCGAGTCCCAGCGCCGCGGCCGTGGCCGTGGAGATGACCGAAAGCTGCGCCCCGGTGTCGAAGACAAACTGGCCGGGGACCGTATGGCCCGGCATGCGCATTTCGACGGGTATCATCGGCAGCGGCGCGGCCGACGGCAACGGGTCGGTGGGCAGGATCTGGCCATTCTGCGGAAAGTGCTTCAGCGTCAGCGGAATTTGAAACCGATCGCCGGCGGGCGACGGCGGGGCGTGCGAAAACGAAGTGACCATCAGTTCGACGTTTCCGCCCGACCAAACGGTCATGTCGAGCGAAGTCGTTCGCTCGATCATGGCCGGCATGCCCACGATGCCCATGTAGCTGCCAAAGCTCTGCGTCTGTTGCGTCGACATCAGACGAATGTCCTCGTCGATGGCGAAGGGATTGCCATCCGTACCGGCAAAATTGAACTCGTAGGCCGCCGACACATCCATCAGGCCCACCCCGGCAATCCCCAGCTCGTTGTATTGGGCCACGACCTGGTAGCCCTCGGCATCGAGCTCCTCGAAGGCGAGTCCCGCGACGAGCATGCTGCTCGAACCGGTGTCGAGCAGGAATTCATTGAACAGGCCCGGACCAAAGTTCCGCGGCCCGCCCGGAGCGTTCGCGTCGATCACGGCGACGGCCACGCGCGGTTGATCCAGCGCGAAACCGTCGGATGGTCCTAGGGTGATATAGGGGGCCGCTTGCACCGCCGCCGTCTCGAGAAGGACGGTTGGCAGGAGCAGGATTAGCAGGAGCAGCGTAAGTAGTAGGCTCGCGCCTCGCATGAACGCCCGGCAGCCGTTCTCCACGACAATCGCCCCAGCGGAGCGGCGAAATAACAAGGGCATAATGGACTCGCGAGATGAACCGGCCGGCCACCGGCGGTAGCGTTTGTTCTAGGCTGGAAACAGGCCTAGGTCAAGGCAATTGCGCGGGTGCGCCGCATCCATCAACCACTCCAACACCACGTCATTCCCGCGCAGGCGGGAATCCAGCGAAACGCAAAGCGGCCCTGCGCGACAAGTGCCGACAATCGTCGCGAGCAAGTCTCCTTCGTCACTGCCCTCCGCGCGTCTCTGGATTCCCGCCTGCGCGGGAATGACGTGGAGCACTAAGGATAGCGGCCCGCGGACCGGAGTCGACCGATCATCGGTCGTGCTTCAGCTCTTGAGGTCTGCTGGGCCGCAGCTCGTCGAGTTCGGCCAGGTTTTCGACCTGCACGATCTTGGCCAGATCGGTGACGGCCGCCCATTGGTCGGCGAGCAGGCCCACGTATTGCAGAACGCTGGCCGTCAGCGTCTGCTGCGTCGTGACGATGTCGTTGAACATCGCCTTATCGGGCTCCTGTTGATGCCGCTCGTAGACGCCGCGATACGCGCGGGCCTGGTCCGGCAGGATGCGGTCGCGGTAGTACTCCAAAATCGTCCGCGTGTTCTGGTACCGCTCGAACGTGCCCGCCAACCGGGCGACCAGGTTGTTGCGCACCTGTTCGACGTCTTGCGTTGCGCGCATCAGTTGCCCCTGCGCGTCGAGGATTCCACCCTGGTTGCGATACAGAATCGGAACGGGCACGAACGCTTGCAGATTCACGGTGGTCGCAAACGGAGGGCCCGTAAAGTCCTTCTGCACCGCCACGTACGTGTTCAGATCCGGAATGGGCTTCACCTGCTCGAAGCGGAGCATGTAACGGGCCTTTCCGATCTTGTTCTGGGCAGACAAGATATCGGTGTGCGTGTTCAACATGCGATCGAGCGCGACGTCGTAGCTCACCAGCGGAACGGGAATATCGGCCTGGCCAGCCAGCGCGGTGGGGGGCATGGCGGGCACGCCCAAGGTCGACGTCAACTGCATCCAGGCCGCCACGTGCCGGTTGCGGGCTTGCACCGCGGCCGCCCGAGCTTGGAACGCAATAACGCGGAGTTGGGCCGGCTCGTAGGCCGCCGCTTCGCCGCCGCGGACCTGATCCACTTGCACGCGGTAGGCTTCGTCGGTGAATTGCACCAGCGCGTGCGACACCCGCACCCATTCCTGGGCCACGAGCACGGCGAAGTAGCCGGCTTGCACGCTCGTGGCCAAATCGACGTCGGCCTTTCGCAACGCCAAATTGGCGTTACGCACGTCCATCATCGCGGCCGAGCGCGCCAGCTGCAATTTGCCGGCCGTCTTGATCGTCTGATTCCACAGGCCGCCCTGGTACCCGGCCGTGCCGAGCGTGCCGGCGTTGTCCATCTCGTACCCGAGTTGCGGATTCGGATACGCGCCCACGTCGATGGCCTTGCCGCGCGCCGCGACGATGTCGGCGCGGGCTTGCCTTAAAGTCGGGCTGCTTTCGCGCGCGATCTCGAGCAAGTCGTCGAGACTCAATGGGCGACCGTCGGGTCCTGGCGCGAACGGCACCGGCGGTTGGAGGCCCGGCAACTTCGGGAACAACTGGTCGATGATCGCCGAGCGCTGGTCCGGGCTGGCGCTCGAGGGCATCGAGAGCGGCGGTGCATTGGCGCCGGGAAGATCCTTGGGCAACGACAGGCCCATCGAGCTGGGCGACGGCCGAAGCGGCGGGACGGGCTCCGGCGGCGATCCCGCGAGTTGCGACTCTTGCCCCTGGACGAGGCGGATTACGGCCGGTTGTGGGTGGGCGCACGCGAGCGGGGCATCGGCGGGCCGCGCGGTCGCCGTGGAATCAGCTTGCGCGTCGATCGACGGCCCGAATGGATCGCTGGAGAAACTGTCATTGGCGGCCGGCAGTCGTACCACGCTCGGCGGCTGCGTCGTCGCCGCCGTTTGCGCCGGCTGGGGCCGCGGCTTCGACGGCTCGCGCGGAAGCTGGCAGCCTGCCGCTAGCACCAGCGCCAGCGCGCACGGCGTTATCGCAAACTGCGCAATGCCAAGCAGACGGCCGTAGCGAATATTCATGGAGCACCGCGGCGAGCGATCCGAGCGCAGGGAGAAGTCTGGGTCGTATCAGTGGTATCGACCGCAGCGGATGCGCCACTCGATGGCGCGCCGGCATTACCCCGAAAAACATGGGGGCTTTGCACAAAACTTGGGGCGTGGGAGATTAAGATTACTACCCGGACGTCATTCCCGCGCAGGCGGGAATCCAGTGAACCACATGTCGGTACTGCACCACAAGAATTACAACCGCCCCGCACGAGTCTCCTCTGCCGCCCCCTCCTCGAATCCCTGGATTCCCGCCTGCGCGGGAATGACGTGGTGTTGGGGAAGCGGTTCTAAAACTACCGTGCCGGGGGCAACTCGATCGCTCCGCGGAAGAGCAGACCATGCTGGTTTACAACGGCCTGGCCGACGCCGACGCCCAGCACCCCTTCCAACTCCTCGTCGGTTGGAAGGAGTCCTTTGATCTTCTCCATCAGGGCCTTGGTTCGCGCGAGCTCGGCCTTTTCCGCGGCGTCCAATTCCGCGGGCTGCTCGTCCGCACCCAGCGCCGCAGTTCCCGGTATGCCCAGCACGCCCCCGTTGGCCTGCGAGATAAACGTTTCCAACAGACTCACCACGGACTGTCGCCACGACTTGATCGACCGATTGTGGTCGTTCAGGCTGTAGAGGATGCCCGCTTCGGGCGTGAGCAGCGCGTTTCCGCGAGTCATTAGCGGACTCGATCGCAGGGCCGCGTCTCCTTCAGGCGGATTGCGGACCGTGGCCATCAGCGGTTCGACGACGTCTGGGCCAATTCCCAATAAAAGGTATCCGCGGCCGACGAACACGCCTCCTTCCAGCACGCCTTGCAGATTGAGCCGCAGCCCCACGAATCCCTGTTCTTCCGCGCCCTTGACGGCGCCGCCCGAAAGCGCGCCGAAGCCCGCGCCCAACTGCATCAGTCGCTTGAAGGCCTCTTCATTCTTCACCTGCCACACGACGCCCTCGCGCGACGAAGGGCCCAAGGGCACGACAACCGGCCCCGCCACGAGCGGTACGGCCGGCTCGGCCATCTTTGCCGGGAAGCTGACCATCGAGTGTTGATGACCCAACGATGACAGCAGCGTGGGCAAGTCGCTCTTGGTGGCCGACGCGACTTGTTGCTCGATCATCGCGAAACCCTGTTTGGCTTCGTCGCCAAATTCTGAAATCACCAGGTCGCGAATTTGCGCATACGTCTTGCCCAAGTCGAGGCTCAGATGGGTGTAGCCGATAACGCTCGATGGGACCCAGGCGGGCGGCTCGGGATCGAGTCGCGGCTGATCCAGGATGGTGAGCAGGCCCGTGCGCGGCTCGGGGGCCGACACGAAGAAGCCCGTGCGTAGCGCGCCGGCGTCGAGCGCGCTGCGCAGCGCGAGAGGGCCAATTCTGTCGATGGCCAGCGCTTTGAGGACCTTCTCGACGTTGGGGTCCATGCCCGCCACCAGCTTTAATAGCGGTTGCGGATCGCCCAGGATTTCCACGAGCGGCAATCCGCCCGGCAACGCGGCGGCTAGTCCTGGCGTGGCCATGACGCGGTCCATCATTCCGCCGGACGACGCGATGGCATGCGCGGCGAGAAAGCGGGAGAACACGCCGCGGACTTCCTCGGCGCCAGTGAGCGTCGCCAGGTCGGCCTTTTTGTCTTTGTCGTGGAGCGCGGCCCGAACTTCGGCATCCGATTGGGGGAACGTGTTGGCCATCAGCACGCGATTGCCGATGCGAGTCAGCAAAATGTGCGATTGGTCGACGACGACGCGCTTGGCGTTCTCGAATGCCTTGCGGCGGGCTTCATTCCATTTTTCGAGTTCCTCGCCCGAGGGAACCTTGCCGGCGGGGAAAGCGAACGCCGAGGAATCGACGTCGAGTCCCACCGACGGAATGGTCAGGTGGATGACCTTGTTGCCGGCCAGGTCCACATCGACGCGGGTCGTGGCGTGCTCTTCTTGCTTTTGCTCGTCGATGATTTTCTCGAGGGCAGCGAACATCCGATCGGCCAGATCGCCGCTCGGCTCGGCCCAGGTCAACCCAACGAATAGAGGCGCCCTCTCACCGCGCGGCTGGGCCACGAGGCCGAAGCCCAATTCGCCGTCGAACAGCCGCGGCAGGTCCTCGAGCTTCAGTTGGTATTTTTCCAGTTGCTTGACGACCTCTTCCCACTCCTTACCTCCCTCTTCCTTGACGACCTTCATCACGCGGTTGAAGCGGTCTTCGGACAAGATCGCCGCGCCCAGTTGTGTCCGCTGCCGCAAGGCGTCGAAGAACGCGCGGCCGTTGGGGATGCGGGCCAAGAGCACGGCATCGTCCGGCAAGCACTGACTGCTGGGCCGCGGCGCGTCGGCCGCGAGCGATCCACGACCGAGCAAGGCCGTAAGAACGAGTAGCGCCGCAACGGGTCGGGAGAAAATCCGTTTCATAGTCTTAGATCCTGGAGAAATTGCGAGGAAGTATTCACCACGGATTGAACCCAGCGCGGGCTACGCCCGGGCAACCCAACTTGTTGGGTGTCTGCGAACTAGTCGCTACTTTTCCCTAGCCCAGGCATTCATGCCTGGGTTTCTACCGCCCCCTAAATGTCGTCGTCCGCCCCCTTCAGCGGGCCAAAATCCATCGAGAAGTCTTTCCGCCCTGAAGGGCGTTTACAACGAGATCATTCTGGCCAGATTTCCCAGGCATGAATGCCTGGGCTAGAGAAAACTCGGATATCAAAATCCGCGCAGCGCACATGCAGAATCGACGTTTGTAGTACGGACGAAGTTGATTGCCAAGGCGTGCTGAGGAAGTTAGCCGCCTCGCTTGCGAGGCGCTTCGCGGCCGAGGGCCATCACACGTTCCCTCCGAATTGTCGCCCCACGAACTGCGACGGCCGAGCGCCTCGCAAGCGAGGCGGCTAACATTCTGTTGGCACACACGGCATTACGGCTTGGTCGTCGAGGACTTGTCGGACGTGCGTGCCATCGGTTCGCCCGCCTTCTCGTCCGTCGGCTCGGTTGCTTTCGCGGCTTGTGCCTGCGGATCTCGGAAGGGGGGCGGCAGGTAGGTTACGCCGTTTTGCGGTTGCGAGGCATCGTACAGATACGACTCGCGATGCTCCAGGAAATCGACCAGGTCCGAAGCCGGGATGCCAAACGCCAGGCCGTCGAACGACGTCGCGCCGGCGCAGGCAATGCCGACCACTTCGCCCCGCAGATTGAAGAGCGGACCGCCGCTGTTGCCGGGGTTGATCGAGGCGTCGGTCTGGATCAGCCGCAGGTGGCCCATCGTGCGCGTCGTTGAGCTCACGATGCCCTGCGTCACCGATCGTTCCAAGCCCAAGGGGTTGCCGATGGCAAAGACCATATCGCCCACGCGCAGATCCTCGTGATCGCAGATCGTGATGGGCTTGGGCGGGGCGCCGTCGATCTCTTTCAAGTCAAGCTGCAAGAGCGCGATATCGCGCAGCGGTTGCAGAGCCAGAATACGGGCCTTCTTCAATTCATGCTTTTCGTAGCCGCCTTTGGTCGGGCGGAACAGCGTGACGAAGATCTTGGTTTCGCCTTCGACCACGTGATAATTCGTAATCAGATGGCCCTGGTTGCTGACGATAAAGCCCGTTCCCTGGCCGATGGGCGTTTTGACCATGACCACGGCGTCACCATTGCGCCGTACGAGTTCGGGCACGTCGGCCGCTTCGAGCCGTCCGGTGGTGTACACGCCGCCGTCGCGCTTGGTCTGCACGACTTCGCCTTTGACCGAGCGATCGACCGAGAGCACGCGCTTCGCCGGAATTTGCACCACGTCGTGCCCCAGGTCGAGCACGACCCCCTGATCGTTCTCGCGGAGCAGCTCGGCGGTGATCTTCGCTCCGCCCACCAAGGACACGGTGGCTTGCTCAGCGCGAACCGACGAAGGCACGGCGGCCAACAGGCACGTCGACAATAGATACCACTTGACACACATTACTTTGTCTCCCGCGCGATATAGATAAGGAGCCGGTCCTGGCATAACAGCGCCAGATCTTGCCGCGAGTCGCCGTCCGCATCGAGCCCGACGACGGTGCGCGGCTCGGGCACTTGCGCGCCCTCTTGACCGCCGTAGGGATACGTGCGGTCCTCGAAAACGGTCCACGAGGAGAGCGGCTTCAGGCCCTGATCGGTTCGCCCCAACACGGTCAATTGATGTCGCTTGTCGTCGCATAATACCACTTCGTCATGGCCGCCGACCGAGACGTCGGTGGCCAGAATGCGGTGGATTGTGGCTTCCTTGACGCCGCTGGGACGGCCCACTCGGCCGTCGTGACTGTCGCGCAACGTCAGCTCCCAAGGCTTGCCCGGGCTGAGGCGCACAATGCGGTCCTGGTCCACAAGCACCAGCCCCAACACGGGGTCGCTCGAGAGCGCGATGCCATTGGGCGGTTTGATGGACTTGGCTACGCGCAGCACGCCGGCCGTGTCGGGCTTCAGATGATGGATGAATGCTCCGCCCTGTTCGAGGGCTAAGGCATCGCCGCCCGCGATCGGCACGAAGCTGGCCATCCGCTGCCCTTCAGACAACATCACCTGGTCCGAGGGTTGAAGATCGTCATTGAGCCATTGCAGCACGCCGTCAGTGAGCCGGCCCAGCCGCGGCGGACCGCCTGCGCCGAACAGTCCGAACTCGGCCAGGTCGACTTTGGCCAGGTGCGATGGCTCGGCGACCTTGGGCTTTCCGTCCACGATCGAGACCAACTTGGCCGCCTCGGAATACTCCTGTTGAATCAGCACGCGTTGCCCGCCGATCCAGGCAACGCGCTTCAGTTGCGTCCCCAGTCCTGCAAACCGCGTGCGTTTGGGTTCCGATTGCCCAACCTCCCAGACGTATAAGTCAAAGTCAGGACCGGCGCGCTGAGCCCACCAGGTAGTCGTTCCCACATTGCCCAGCGCGATAATCACGCGATCTTGCACCTCGGCCGATCGGGGTGCGACCTTGGGATAGGTCATTCGCCCGGCTTCCCAGCGAGTTTCGTACAGGTCGGCTGAGTCCTTAATCCACAACAACAGCGTGCCGGGCTTCGCGTGCAGCGCGGCCAATGCGCGGGTTCCGCCGATAATCGGAAAGCTCTGCTCGGTCAGCCAGCCGGTGTTGTCGAGCCCTTGCACCCGCAAGCGAGGTTGCGCGGGATCGACCGCGGCGATCGCCGGCTTGTCGCCCAACATCAATCCGCACCAGGCTGCCTTGGCGCCGCCGGGCATGGGCAGCGATTCTTGCCGGCCCAGCTCGTTCTCTTCGCCGCGTGCCAAAGTATAACGTCGCAGCAGTCCTTCTTGCGTGCCGCCCAAAAGCAGCAGGTCCGCCGGCTTGCCGCTCACGGCGATCACATCAACGCCGGCCGCGGATTGGTCGTACAGCACCTGCGCCGGCAAGAGCTTTTCATCGCGGCACTCGTACCAGCGGATGGTTTGTCGCGCTTGTTGCGACCATTCCAGCAGGTCCAAATCGCCGTCGCCGTCTAAGTCCAGCAGCTTGAATTTCAGTCGTCCGCGGCCTTCGCGCGGGCTGAGCCAGGCCGGTCGCCCGCCGGGCGTCATCGGCAGCACTTGAATGCCTTGGTCGCAACTCACCAGCAGCTCAAACTTGCCCTCCTTGAGCGGCCGCAGCAACATCACTTCGGGCTTGCCCGTGGGCGTGCCGGCCAGCAACTCCCACTGCGTGTTTTTTTTCCATTGCTTGGCGTCGTCTTGCTTATAGACGAGGACCTTGTTCGAGGGGGACGTCAAGATGATCAGTTCTGGCTTGCCGTCGGCGTCCAGGTCATGCACGATCAGGTCGAGGGGCAACTCGTCGAGCCCCAGCTCGCTGTGACGCCACTCAGGCGCGAGCGGCAATTCGTTGGGGCGATCGGCATCAGTCGAAACCGAGCTTTCGCGCTGGTCGGCCGGCAACCAGCGATAGAAGTCGAGCCGCGACAGCCGCGTGTTGACGACGATGAGCTGCTTGCGGCCTTCGCCCGTGAGGTCGGCAGCAACGATGCGTTGCGGAGCGCCCTCTTGCTTGATGACTCGCATCCCCTGCCAGCCGTCGAGGTCCGCCGCCGAGCCAGCCATGCATAGTGCCGTGCAGACGACAAGACTAGCCGCGACGCGAAGCGGAGCGCGGACAGCGGACCGCCATTTCTTTTTGACAGTGAATTGCACTCTCTGCACCTCTGGCTGAAACGTTGATCGCACGCGTACGACGGCCGGTCGCTCGCAAGAGCCAAATCTCCCAGCCCCCGCCACCGATAGACTTAACCACCAATATACCCTCGATAGGCAGAATCACGAAAGGCTTGTGGCAGTCTGGTTGTAAGCGTTATTCTGCCGGCGATAGGCGGGTTTCTGGAACCTTGGACTGCCCACGGGAAAATGACGTGGCGCCGGCGTGCCGGCCAGCGGCTCCAGAGACCCTCGACTTAAAACCAGCAATAGATGGCTCGAGAAGACTCACCAATTAGGAGCATCCCCATGACACAACTGCCGCCCAACGTCCAACTTTCCGGAATGATGACCGCGTATTGGACTTCGCAGGCCATCTACGTCATCGCCAAATTGGGACTGGCCGATTTGCTCGCCGCTGGCCCAAAAACGGCCGACGAACTCGCCCAGGCCACCGAAGTTCAGTCGGCGGCGCTGTACCGGCTGTTGCGCGCATTGGCCAGCCAGGGCGTCTTTGCCGAAGACGCCGAACACCGCTTTTGCCACACGCCGCTTTCCGAGTGCCTGCGCCAGGACGTGCCGGGCTCGCAGAAGGCGATCGCCATCATGATGGGCGAAGAGCACTTCCAAGCCTGCGGCGAGCTGCTACATAGCGTGCGGACGGGCGAAACCGGCTTTCAGAAAGTCTACCGTGCGCCGATCTTCGAATACCTTTCCAAGCATCCCGAGCAGGCCGCCATCTTCGACGCGGCGATGGTCTCGGTTCACGGTCGTGAGACGGCCGCGATCCTTGATGCCTACGACCTTTCCAAGGTTGGCTTGCTGGCGGACATCGGCGGCGGCAACGGCAGCCTGCTGATTGGCACGCTCGGGCGTCACCCAAGAATCAACGGGCTGCTCTTCGATATGCCGGGCGTCATCGAACGGGCCAAAGCGAACGTCGCGTCCGCGGGGCTGACCGAGCGCATGAAGTTCGTCGCGGGCAGTTTCTTCGAGTCGGTGCCCACCGGCGCCGACGTGTACATGATGCGGCACATCATCCACGATTGGAACGACGAGCAAGCGACGACGATCCTGCGGGCGTGTCACCGCGCGATGGGCGATAGCGCCCGGTTGCTCGTGCTAGAGAGCGTCATTCCGCCCGGCAACGAACCGTTCTTCGGCAAGCTGCTGGACTTGATCATGCTGGCCTTGCCGGGAGGCAAGGAGCGGACCGAGGAGGAATACAAGCGGCTCTTCGAAGGCGCGGGTTTCCGGCTGGCCAGCATCACACCGACGACGACTGAGGTGAGCGTGATCGAGGCGAGGAGGGTTTAGGAGGAATCGGAAAACCACTTCTCCGTTTTTACTTCCCCTCACCGGTCGTCAGCGCCAGTCCGAGTTGTCGCATGCGTCCGAAGCGTTACGTTGGTCGGGTCGTCACTACCGTCATTCCCGCGCAGGCGGGAATCCAGTACACCACGAGACGGCCTGCACGACAAGACTTACAACCGCCGCGCACAAGTCTCTTTTGCAACCGCTCTGCCCGAGTCCCTGGATTCCCGCCTTCGCGGGAATGACGTACGAGTCGCAAAGTTAGCGGTTTTTGGCCACGTGAGGTGGGCTACTGTCCTTTCACGCGCATCTTCACCGCGTAGAGTCCTGTCCGTGCGGTGATAAACAGCGTTTTGCCGTCGGCGCCGCCAAAGGTCACATTGGCCGGTCCCTCGGGCACGGCGATCGTTTCCACCTTCTTGCCCGACGCATCATAGACCACCACACCGCCGCCCGTCAGATAGACATTGCCCTGCTCGTCGCGCGTGAGGCCATCGGAGCCTTGCGGGGCGAAGAGCTTACGGTCGGCCAGCGTGCCGTCGGGCTTGATGGCGTAAACATACGTCTTGCCCGCGCCGGCATCGGCCACGTAGAGTTGCTTGCCGTCGGTCGTGCCCAGCACGCCGTTGGGCTTCACCAGGTCGCTGGTCACTCGCTGCAACTGCTTGCGGTCGGGCGATAGGTAATAGACATGGAAGCCGTCGAGCTCCAGGCCCTCCATGTTGCCATAGCGCGGGTCGCTGAAGTAAATGCCGCCCCGCGGATCGATCCACAGATCGTTGGGGCTGTTGAACCGCTTGCCTTCGTACTTGTCGGCCAAGACGGTTTCTTTGCCGGCCTTGTCGAACGACGCCAACCGCCGCGCGCCGCCCTGGCAAGCGATTAGGTTGCCCTGGCTGTCGAAGTACAGTCCGTTGGCGGCGCCCGAATCTTCGCGGAACGTGGTCAGCTTTCCGTCGGTGCTGTAGCGATGAATGCGGTTGTTGGGAATGTCGGAAAAGAAGACGTTCCCCTCACGATCGGCGGCCGGCCCTTCGGTGAACGTGAAGCCGCCCGCCAGCTTCTCCACCTTCGCGCCCGGAGCGATCAGGCTCGATTCGGCAGCAAAGGCCGGTGCGATGGGCGATACGACGGCCGTGAGGAGCAGAACGAACGATGAGCGGAACATGGCTTGTGAATGATTCATGGATGTCTCCTCGGATGAGTTGGCAAGTGATCGTATTGGGTTGACTTAAAACCTCTAGCTTTGCCGCTCGGACGTCATTCCCGCGCAGGCGGGAATCCAGGGACTCGAGGAGGGGGTGGCAGCGGAGCGTCGTGCGAAGCGGTTGTAATTCTTGCGGTGCAGGACCGGCTTATGGTGTACTGGATTCCCGCCTGCGCGGGAATGACGTGGTGTTGGGGAGGTTGAGTTAGTGGTTCTTAGGGTCTATTTGCTCGAGGCGACAAAAAAGGGGACAGGTTCATTATTCGGTTACTTGCTACGACCGTGTTGGAAGTCACTCCATCAAGCGAATTGCAATCGACGGCGATGTTGAGTCCGAATAATGAACCAGTCCCCTTTTTTTACACCGCCCTTCACTCGCCGAACACGTCATCCACTTTACTGCGGGCGCGGCCGCGTGGCGATCCTGAGTGGATTAACATCAGCTCGCCGACGTTTTCCAGCGTGACCAGGCCCACCAGCCGGCCGTCGTGGACGACGGGCAGGCTGGAGCAGCCCCCTGCGCGCATCCGCATGAACGTCTTGTCGAGCATCTCGCCGTCTTCGACCGTACCGCAATCGGCTTGCATCATATCGCGGACCCGCGAGTCGTGGTCGCCTTCGTGCAGCGTCTTAATCACGGCTTGCCGCGCGAGCATGCCGACCACGCGCCCGTTGTCGACCACGGGAAAGTCCTGTTGGCCGCCGGCTCGCAGCTCGTCGACGGCGGTCCACAGCGGGTCGTCGGGCGAGAGCGCGCGGATGCGGGTCATCATCGCCTCGCGGACCGGAACGCCGCGCACGAGCGACCGCATCTGCACCATGTGGGCTTCTTCCTGCGCGCCGAGATATACGAAGAGCGCGATGAAAATCAGAAACGGGCTCGATTCCATCACGCCAGGGATGCCGAAAAGACCGACGATTCCAAATGCGATCGCCATCATCTGGCCCACGTTGGCGGCGATCTGCGTTGCCCGGACGTAGTCGCCGGAAAAGTGCGCGATTGCGGCCCGCAGCACGCGGCCACCGTCCATGGGGAACGCCGGCAACAGATTGAAGACAACAAGGAATACGTTAATCAACAATAAATTGAAGAGAAACTCGCCCGGCTTGAGCGCGATATCGAAGCCCGCGACAGCCGCTCCCCCCAGTGCAATCAGAACGACAAACAGCACGGCTGCGATGGCCACGTTCACGGCCGGGCCGGCGATGGCGATCCAGAACTCCTGCACGGGATCTTCGGGAATGCGTTCGAGCCGGGCGACGCCTCCGATCGGCAACAAGGTAATGTCGCGCGTGCGGACGCCGAAGCGCTTGGCCGTCAGTGCGTGTCCCAGCTCGTGCAGCACGACGCAGGCGAAGATGGCCAGCACCAGCGCGACGCCGCGCGCCAACTCCGCGGCGGTCTCGCCATTGCCGACGCCCTGGAAGATCACCCAAGCGATGATCAGTGGGAACGTCCAGTGTACGAAGATGCCGATGCCCGCAACCTCACCCAACTTCCAGGACCATTTCATGGGAGGTTACTCGTGGAGAGCGACGGACAAATCGTGCGAGGAATCAGTTCCACCTCGTGACCGACATGACCGGAAGAGCCACAGCTCCGTAGGAGCGCAACATGTTAGCCCACGGCGCAAGCCGTGGGAAAACAAACAAGGGCGACTGGACAAGCCCCGCAGGGGCGGCACATGCTCTGCCATCTACTCGGCCTGGAAATTGACAAATCGAATGTGTCGCCCCGTTGGGGCTTTCAAAACGTCCGCTATGCCCGCGTCCCACGGCGTGGGCTAGTGCTGTGTCAAACCTTCGTTTGCGGGTAGCGGAACTCGTGAGAATTCCGTATTACCCTGATTCTGTCGCGAACATCAGAAGTCTCACGACTTCTGCTACCCAAAAGACTTCTGCTACCCAAAATCTGAGCATTGACAAAGCACTTGCATGTTTCGCCCCTACCGGGGCTGGCAACGATTCCTTCTACTTTGCCTTCTTCGCGTCGAGCTTGGCCAGGATGGCGTCGGGGTCTTTTTCCACGGCTTTCTCGCATCCCGCGCAGCAGATGAACACGTCTCGGTCCTTGACCTTCATCTTTGGCGGAACGCCCATCGACCCCAACGGCTCGTCACTGACAGGGCATACGCCCTGGGCTTCAGCCAGTTTGCGATCGGTATCTTCGAGCTTGGCCAGTGTCTCGCGGATTTCCTTGGCCTCGGCACTTTCGGAAGCGCCCGCTTTCGCCGCGGCGCCGCTCTTGCCGGCGTCGGCCTTGGCCGGAGTCTTTGGCTTTTCGCCGCAGCCGACAATCAACGTGGTGAAAGCAATCGCCAGGCCAGCAGAGATTACGAGGTGTCGACGGAACATGGAGGGGCCTCCGTGTGCAAGAATTGGGAATGACGCGATTTGAATCGCGCTTTGGTGCAACGCCCCATGAGAATACCCGAATTGGGCGGGGCGGCCTAGCGGCTGGAGGGACGGCTCGTGACCCTAGAAAACTGCCAAGCAATGGGCGGAATTGGCGGGCGCCGGACGCTAAGGGTTGGACCCATTAACGCGACGAGCTTGTTCGTCGTGAGAATCCTGCTGACATTCGCGGCGCCTACACTCTTTGCGGCAATCAGCGCGCACGCTCATGGAGGCACAGTGCCGACCCGCCGGTGCGGGGCACGACGAGCAGCCATCCGCTGCCTGGCGGCGCAACCGGGACAGGTCATTGCGGGACATATCATTGTCAGGACATCTCATTGCGAAGCGTCACGAGCAATTCCTCAGACTGCTCCAAAGTCCCTGGCAACCCCGCGATGATTAAGTGGAAATTTGTACGACCTTGAAACCCGTGCGCGGTGAGCCGATTGTCCGGTGTGTTCGCGGAAAGATATTCATCGCGATGAAGGACGATGTTCTCCAAATTGCTGCCACGCATCGCCTTTTCGCACCGCTTCAACGGTTCCGAATCAGGAGGATTGCCCCAAATCGCCCAACTGAGTGTGGGGTTGTCCACACTGGCCGAGTCGGCCGTCCCCAGGGTACGAGTCTCGTAGGGTTCGTCGTGGGCATTGTTCATGTGTCAACTCGTATTGGATGATTATTTCAACGCTCGATCCGCTAACGATTTCTTGTTTCCGTTTGCCGTCGCAGTGACCGCGCGGGGAGCGGTGCCATGCAATGTCGATGTCAATCGCGTCAAGGGCAGATCGTGCCCAGATTATTCCAGCCCGTGCATTCCCATGAACCAAAGAATTTTACGCAGGCTTTGCCCTCGGCCTTTACGCAGTTATTCAAAGTGCGGGTTAGTCGCACCATGGTTCTCACGTCGCCAGCCGTGCATTGAAACTCGGCTCTTGGATCGGACGCCGTGAGCCGCACATCAACGTCACAGTCCACGCCGCAGTCGATGCTGCCGACGATCCGGACTCCGTCTCCACTTACGGAGGCATCCAAGTCCGCACTGCAGTCGCCGCGCGAAACACAACTTTTCTGGCAGCAGCTGGTGCGTTGGCAACACGCGGTCGTGCGGGGACAATTGCGTCGCATACGGCAGCGCCCAAACGCTGCTGCATCGTCAACTGCGACGAACGTCATGCAAAGGAATGCTAGAAGGCAGGTGCTACGCAACATCGGTATTCTCCTAGGAAATGAGGATTTCTTTGAGCAGAAAGCAATTCGACAATTAGCGATACACTGACACTTGATTTGAACTACCAATGCCCGCCCGGCACCTGTTTGATCCAGTCGGCGTACTTGTCGAGTCGCACGTAAACGCCGCCGTCGCCGCACGGGCGCACCGACTCGGCCGTGGCTCGCGAAGTTGCACCCGCCACGAGCCACTCGTTCTCGTGCAGGATATAGACCGGGCCTCCGCTGTCTCCCTTGCACGTGTCGCGATCGAGAAATGGCGCTCCGGCAACCAGCTCGAGACCGGGGTCGCAACCGTGCCGTTCCTTCACTAAAGCGTGCGAGCAATCCGTCGTGACGATGCCCACGTCGACCATCCGTTTGATTCCAAAGCCGCTGACGCCGTTGGTGTCGGTCGTGCCAAAGCCCACCGCGCGGATGTAAAAGGCGCTGTTGATGGCTTCAGTGCTGGCGATCTTCCGCGGTGGGACCCCGTCGATATCCGCTTCGAGAATCAATACGGTGAGGTCGTTGTGTAGCCCGTCGGCGCCATACTTGGGATGCTGTACGGCGTTCTTAACGTTGACGATGCGTCCCTGGCCACCGACATTGTGGCCGACAAAAACCCGCGATGTGCATCCGCCAAAGCAGTGCCCGGCCGTGACGACCACATTCGGGGCGACTAGGGTTCCCGTGCAGCACCACTGCCCATCGCCGCCCACGGCCACGCAATCGCGGTAGTCGGTCGTCTCGCTTGCGCCGACCGCCCTGTTGCGCACGTCGGCGAGCAACTTTTTGCTGTTCTTGATAAAATTGGGATTGTCGTAGATGCTTTGCGAAATCAACTCGCCGGGCATGGTCGGCGGCGTGACGCGCGGCTTCGACGGAGGTGGCGCCGGTGGGCGCTGCGGAGCGAGTGTTGGCTCGAAAATGGGTCTCAACGATACATGCCCATCTTTGATGCTGACAGCCAGCTCAGGAGTCTCGGTTGCCGTGGGGACCGTCCGCACCGGTTCGACGGCGGAATTAAACGCCGACTGAAATACCATCACATAGCGACGATCGTCGTTGCCGGCAACTTTCTTGGCGAAGGCTTCGGCCGCTTCGGCGTACTGGCGAAGCTGAGCGTCGCCGGGCGCGGCAGATGCCTGCGACTTGGCGCGAGCCACTTTGCGCTCCGCCTTTTGTAGATCGAGCTTGGCCCTGTCGGCTTGGCCATCTGCGGCCTGGCCCTGTGCGGCCTGGCCATATGCGGCGCTGACGCCGACGCCCGCGATGAGGAAAACTGTCAAGAACAAGAGACGCGCGTTCATGTTGCCCTCCTGAGATATGAAAACAAACCAGGTGACCTGCCGAGTTGACGCCGCATCGTTGTCGTATTGACGAAGTACTGCCGCTAACCGCCCGGCGCCGGTGGACTCTCTTTCGTGCTCAGCACGCGGAATGGCAACGCCCAGATGAAATCGGTCTGGATGTATCGCGTGGCGCCGCGATCATCCTGGAACCAGCGCGTATCCGGCGTGCCCACCGCGCCCACCCGCACGCGAGCCGATGTGCCCGGCTGCGACAACACCTGCACGAACGTGGGCAGGCTATTTGGCAGGTTCGGATCGGCGACGCGTCCATCGGGCAGCGGCGTCGTCGTGCGCAGTCCCACCGTGGCCCGCGCGTGGCACGTGATGCACGACGACGTCTGCTGAAAGCCCCGCTCGATCTGCGTGTTGGCCAAGACGGTGGGCCGGCCCTGCGCGTCGGTGAAGTCGACTTGGGAGCCGCGCAGCCGGTAGTTCGCCCACTTCGAGCCGACGGTCTCGGGGCGAATGCCTTGTTTCTCACGGGGGATTTGATCGCCGCGTGTCGTCCGATCGACCGAAGGGAACTCGGCCATCGGCTCGTAGTCGACGTGCTCGAAGTCGCACCAGAACCAGTTCGGTAGGTCGCGGGTGATGATGTGCAAGCCCGTCAGGCCCCACAACTTGCCGTTCACAGTGCGCCAATGGTAACGAGGCTTGTCTTTCTCCTCGATGCGTTGCCATTGGGCCTTGATCTCTTGCGACGCGACGGGAAAGTCGATCTTGCGATTCGCTCGAAAGGTGTCTTCCAATCCTTCCAGACTGAACAGATTGTTGTCTCGCACGTGATCGTAGGTGGCGCGGTTCATCCGCACTTCCGAGCCATCCTCGGCCGCGGCCGTCGGAGAGATTCGCAGCAGCAATTTGACCTGCTCAATCGCCTCGGGCGAAAGTCCCACGCGTTGCTGGGCGGGAAGCGGCTCGAACGACTTGCGTGTCGCGGACGACGTCGGCAATTCATCCCAAGCAGCCGGCTTTTCTCCGCGGTCGCGGAACACTTCGCTCTGATTGGGGACTACACGAAAAGACCCCGAGCGCCCGCCGGATGAGAGGGCCCACGTCTCCCACACGACCGACTTGTCGGGGTCGTATTCCTTGATGGTGGGTTTCGCAGGATCCAGTTCGCCGCGTTTGCCAGCGAGCGCTTGCCGGCTTAGCGACAAGAACAGTTGCCACGCGAACTCGTCGGGTTCTTGAATCGCTCGAGCCGTGTCTTCGGGCCGACCACCGGGCAGCGGATTCGGATCGCCACCTTCGCGCAACTTGTCGGCCTGGGGTTGGCCAGCCGGCGGTTTGTCGACACGCGGCAGGCCAGCTTGCGCCTGTCCAACCTGCGCCTGTCCTCTCGATGCCGATATGCTGAGTCCTAGCGCGACAATCAAAACTCCGACGCCAGTTTTCCGACAAGAACTGCGCACAGCCAATGACATACTCCACCCCCCTGCATGTAAGAGTTTGTCGATCCCGTAGACAAAACGACTTGTGTCGCGAGAGTCGCCGCCCCCTCGGGCGTGTCTTCCGCGCACGCGATGCCTTAAGCTCCCTGGCCCCTGAATCCTGAACCCTGGCCCCTAACCCCAGGGCGATTGCGCCATGCTGGGTAATCTGCGATAACTACGGTCCTGCGGTGGAACCGTGTGGACGAAGCAGTTCGTCAGGTTGCGTCGCGTGCGGCAAGGAGACGCGCGATGGCTCGGAACGTGAC
>Ga0163150_10003312_pt1 | contig 22893 bp, 23 predicted proteins | sample OliLakLV19P2IB_FD_148628 | JGI IMG/M metagenome (GOLD analysis project Ga0163150, IMG submission 148628) | Freshwater microbial mat bacterial communities from Lake Vanda, McMurdo Dry Valleys, Antarctica - Oligotrophic Lake LV.19.P2.IB | ecosystem: Environmental > Aquatic > Freshwater > Lake >...
GGTCGGCGATTGCCGTGAGAATCCGACGGCGTGGCGGGGGGGTTGAAGGCGATTGCAAAGTGCAAAGTTTGACCCCGTTTCGCCCCCCTCGGCGAGTTTGCGGTGGGTGCGACCGAGACCGAGGTGCGCCGCTTCTTTCGCGGATATGCGCCCCGGGCACTCGGCCGTGAAACCGCGATCTTTGCCGGGCGCCTGCAAGCGTCGCTGCCTTTCGAGATGGGCGAAAACGATCTGTGGATCGTCGCCACTGCGCTGCGCGAGCAGATGCCCTTGGTTTCCCGAGACCGCGTTTTCCCACGCATCCCGGGACTGCGCGTCATCGTCTACTGAAGCCCTCCTTACGCATTCCGCAGCCGCCCCGACCCGGAATTGAAGGACGATCGACGCTGGAAGAAACGGGGCTGATGTCTGAGGTGATACGACATTCCTGTCTGTTCCGTTCCCCCCGATTCCGTGGCCCAGGCGCAAACGACGCCAAGCGCAGTCAATCCAAGGGACAGACAGGAATGTCTGTGTCACCCCGGGCAATCCATTCGCCGCTTTCCTTCGCCGCCTTCCACGTATTACGTGATTTGGATCATGGTCGAATCCGCCGTCCTTAATCACGCCGCCCGCATCCTGACCGCTGTCGCCCAGGAAAATTGACTAAACCCCTCCTGGCCCAACCCCTGAAGATCCAGTTTCCAGCTCCAGCCGCTAAGCACAGCCGGCTCTTGTTTTGGCCCGGCAATCTGCAAACGTGCCGGCCATGAGCACCGCTGGATCCCCTCTCCGTTTCACCCTGCTGGCTGCCGGAATTCTCGGCCTCACCGGGGTCGCGCTCGGCGCCATGGGCGCACACGCACTCAAAGCGGCCTTGATCGAGCGCGGCATGACCGCCGCCTGGGACACCGCCTCAAGCTATCACTTGTTTCATGCGGTCTCGCTGCTCGGCCTGGCGGCGCTGTCCCACCCGCTGGGCGATCGCTCCCGCCGACTGCTGCTCTGGGCGGCCCGCTGCTGGTGCGCCGGCGTCATCCTTTTCTCCGCCTCCCTGTACTGGCTCGCACTGGGCGGCCCTCGCTGGCTCGGCCCCGTCACCCCCCTCGGAGGGGTGGCGCTGATGGCGGGCTGGCTGCTTCTCATCCTGGCCGCATCAGGGATGAGCCGCCCGGCTTTGTCCGCTAACGTCATTCGCACCCGCCCTCCGGAATGACGCCCGTCATGCAGATCCCAGATGATTTGCGCGCGATACTGGAGGCAGTCCGTCTCAACGGGCGGCCCCGGCTCGTCGGAGGCGGAGTGCGCGACTGGCTCCTGGGGATTGAGCCCAAGGATTTTGATATTGAGGTGGGCGGTTCGGATTTTGAAACCCTGCACCGCACGCTGCGACCCTTCGGTTCAACGGATATTGTGGGACGCAGTTTCGGCGTGATCAAGGTCCGCAGCCGCGCCACCGGTTCGGAGTACGATTTTTCCCTGCCGCGCCGGGAGTCGAAAACGGGCGCCGGCCATCGTGGCTTCGCCGTCGAACCCGACCCGATGCTGAGCGACGCTGACGCCGCCGCCCGGCGCGATTTCACGCTCAACGCCATCGCCCTCGATCCTTTCACCCATGAGCTCATCGATCCGCACGGCGGCCAACGCGATCTGCAAGCGCGCGTGCTGCGTCACACCAGCGCCGCCTTCGTTGACGACCCTTTGCGGGTGCTGCGCGGTTTTCAACTCGCCGCGCGGTTCAACTTCACGCTCGCGCCGGAAACCGCCGCGCTGTGTCGCACGATCGCGGATACGTTCACCGAGCTCCCGGTCGAGCGCGTCTGGGGCGAATGGGAAAAGTGGGCCTCGAAAGCCGTGCGTCCGTCCCGCGGCCTCACCGTGCTGGAGGAGACGGGCTGGCTGAAACACTTCCCGGAAATCGCCGCTCTGCGCGGCACGCCGCAGGAGCCCGAGTGGCACCCCGAAGGCGATGTTTTCACCCACACGCAACACTGCCTCGATGCCTTGGTCGCACTCGAGGAATGGCCATCCTGCGAGCCGAGACGCCGGCGCCTCCTGATGTTCGGTGTCCTCGCCCATGACTTCGGAAAACCGGCCGCCACCGCTTACGCGGAAAAACGCGGAGCCATGCGCTGGATCAGCCCCGGTCACGAAGCCGCCGGCGGGCCGGTCGCCCAAGACTTCCTCCGCCGGATCGGCGCACCGCTCGACTACGACCCGGCCATCTGCGCGCTGGTCGTTCACCACCTCGCACACCATCACGGTGCCGCGGAGTTTACCGACACCTCGGTGCGACGCCTTGCCCGGAAGCTTTCCCCGGCGCGGATCGATGATCTTGCCTTGGTCATGCGCGCGGATGCCAACGGTCGCCCGCCGTTGCAGTCTCCGGAAATCCACACCCGGATCAATGAACTCGTCGCCAAGGCCCACGCCCTCGAGATCGCTGATGCCGCACCCAAACCGATCGTGCTCGGGCGGCATTTGATCAGCTTGGGCCTGAAGCCAGGACCGGGCTTCAAGCCAGTGATCGAGGCCGCGTTCGAAGCCCAACTCGACGGGGCCTTTTCCGACGAAGCCGGCGGCGTCGCCTGGCTTAAAAACCATCTCTGAGTCCGAAGGTGACACAGGCATTCCTGCCTGTAGCTCGGAGCACCTACCGTCGGAAGAACGCCTCGCATCCCAACCAGCGTCGCCTCCCGCACAGCAACATCGCCACCCCGCAACCTCACTCACAGCACCAGCAATCCAGGCGCATACAGCTCGGCCGATCCAACGCGCAACACGCCGTCCTGGAGAATTTTCGCGCGCAACCCACCGTTGCCTTTCAACCACTCCTCCGCGCCCGCCCCCACCGCCGTGTTCATCCAGTAACAGGGCTTAGACTCCCCGCGGCCTTCGAATTCCACGCCACCCAGCGTAAACCGCGCTCCCATGAGCGCTCGCAAATCCATCCCTTCGACGATCACATTCCGACGAAACGCCTCGGGCTTCAGATCAGGCACGCCCAATTCCCGTTTCGCGGCCTCATAGATCTCCCAGGCGAAGAACGTCACCTGCCCGTTGTAATCGGGTTTGTAGCCAAAAAACCGATCGCCCTCCAGGCCGCATCCGGCCTGGCACCGGACCTCTGGCACGTCGATGATTGTATGCCTGCCCGAGGCTTGTCCGTGCCGGCCAAAAAAATTATGGCCGGGCGAAACGAAGATGTGGCGGATGACAACAGCGGACTGCACAGCCGAAACGAGACCACGTTGCAGGCCGCGGCGCAAATGCTCTCACTCGGGAAAATGACCCCGGCCATGCGCTGCCTACTCGAAACGCCGCAGACGATCAACCGCTCGCGCAGCGGGAAAGCGTTCGCCCCATGATCCGCGCCTTCCAGTGGGATCTCGGTCGCCAGGTCGAACGCCTCGACTGGCTGCTCGCACAGCTTCCCCGCTACGCCGCCTGGGGTTACCAGGAACTGTATCTGCATCTCGAGGACGCGGTGGAATTTCCGAGTCTCCCCGGAGTCGCGCGGGCCGGCGCGTATTCCACCCGGGATTTCGAACGCCTCGTCAACGCGGCCTCGGACGTGGGAATCCGCGTGGTCCCGATCGTTAATCTTCTCGGCCACACGCAGTACCTCATCAAGGTCCCCAAGCTGCGTGATCTTAACGAACTTCGCGCCCCCGATGGCTCGGCGCTCGAGCGCGGACAGATCTGCCCGTTGCACCCGCGTACGCTGGAAGTCGCCGGGAAACTCCTGCGCGACATGGCGCCGTTTTGCACGGCGGGAAAGGTGCACGTCGGCCTCGATGAATCCTTTCATCTCGGCAAACACCCGCTCAGCCAGGCCGAGATCGCACGCATCGGATTACCGGCGCACTTCGCCCATTACGTCGGACGCCTGCGCGAACTCACGCGGGCGCACGGTCTGCACCTTGGAATGTGGGCGGACATGCTGTATTTCATTCCGGACGCCGTTCCGCTCCTACCCAAGGATGTCGCGGCGTACGAATGGTACTATCATCCTTTTCGACGAAGTCCTCGCGTTGAGCTGTTCAACTTCGCCGAAACCGATCTCGGCGAACGGCTGCGAGCCCGCGGCCTCGAGTATTGGGGTTGCCCCATGAACGGCGCGTTTCGGCACGAGCCCATGCCGCACTTCACCGACCGTTTGGAAAACGCCCTCGCGTGGTGGCGCCGCTGTCAACGACTCAACGCCGCGGGTTTCCTGATGACCTCCTGGGAACCGAACCGGCTCGCTCTCGAACTCACCACGGTCGTGGACGCCGCCGTCGCGTCCCTGTGGCTCGAACCCACCCGAACGCCGGAGCCGCGCTGGATGCTGGAGCGTGGTTTTGAACGCGTCTTCGGAAAACGCGGCGCCCAGGCCGCCGCCCGGCTGGCCTGCAGCGCCGACATGTATCCTTTTTCCGGATATCCGCGATGGCAGATCAACACCAGCTGGTCAGCGGTATCGCGGCGCGAAGCCGTCGCCCCGTATCGCCGGGAGGAGCGCTTCTTCCGCCGCGCCGTCCAGACCGCCAAAGCCGAGCGTCTGCCCATCCCGCTAAGCGCGAGTCTCGAGTTCCGCCATTATCTGGCGGCCCGCGATGTCTTCGTTCGCGCTGGCGGACCGCAACCGGCAATCACCCCTGCCCTGCGAGCGGTCCGCCTCATGTGGCGACGCACCCGCGACCGACACGTCCGCAGTCCCAACGAAGAAATCCTCAAATCCGACGCGACCCGCACCCGCCATGACGGATGGCAGCTCTGCTATCGGGTGAACAACATCGCGCCCGCCCTCCAGCTTGTCGCCGTGGAGGAGCGCCAACCGGACGGAACGTGGAAAACGCTTCAAGCCTGCCACACCATCGAGTTCCAAGGCTGCGTCGCCCGACCTCGCAGTGGCCTCATTCGGGAACACGGCGCACCGGTGAACTGGGAGGAAGACCGCACTTCCTTTCCCGTTCTCCGCTTCGTCCTCCGCGGAATTGGTCAGGTGAGAATCGAACAGGTCGAGCTCCGGCGCGGACGTATTCGTTATAAGGTTACGCTGAGAAAAAAAATCCTCGGGCGCCCGGCGCCGCGGAAAGGCTGGCCCGACCTCGACTGGACCAAAATCCAGGCGACCCTCCCCATCAGCTTTCAAGCGAGACGCCTTCCTGATCCCGGCTAAGGCACGCTCAACTGCTCCGCAATAATCCGGCGCAGAATCGGCCGCACCACGCGCGCGAGCACCGGATTGGCGTAGCCGATCCAGGCGACCGGCGTCGTCGTATCGAGCGGCACCCGCAAGGCTCCGCCTTCCGGTCTCTCGATCACACAGCCCGCCTCCCGCGCAATCAGTGCGGTGCAAATATCATACGGGTGACAACAGAGCGACGCACTCGACAGACGCAACTTCGCGTAAGCCAGCGGACGCACGTCCCCCAGCATCCGGTCATGGCCCACGATCAATTCAAAAAGTTGTCCACCGGTGCAGATATATTGATCGTCAAACACCAGCTGCCCGCCGTTTTTCCCCCAAACACCGACCTCCCGCCACAACGCTTCCTCCACGGCCCCCAACAACGCTTTGCCTTCCGGAAAAAAACGCGCCAGCGACGCAAAGCCCTGTTCGAAATCGCGGGCCCGTGACGGCCGCGGCGTCCAGCGTCGGCGCTCGCCCCGCGCCAAGTCCACGCGCTCGGCCACCACGCCCGCGCCTCGTACCGCGCTCAACTGATCCGCCCGATCCTGCTTGCTCGGCGGCAACTCCGTCATCGCCGCCACCACGATGTCACCCAAACGCGTGCGAGGTCCCCGCTGCGGCGCCAGGCCTGTCAGGATAAACGCGGACCGCTTGTCATACATTAGCCCACGCGTGCCATCGATGGGATCAAGGATACATTTCCACACGGTCTCCGCGACCGGTACGCCGCGAGGGAAGGTCACGGCCTCGCCCTCTTCCAAACCCTCCATCACCAACTCCACCGGCCACGTCCGCGGCCAGTACTTCTCGAACCACGCGAGAATCGCCGCTTCGCTCAGGCGATCGACGTGATAAACCGTATCCGCCGCGGTGACACCGACCACCTGCGCAAACCGGCTTCCGCCTCGTTTTCGCGCCGCCACAATCGTGTCACGAATATGATCCTGCAGTGCGCAAAGCAACCGGCGAGCCCGCGTCAGAACCGAAGAAGTAAAAGCGAATCGCGACACGGTCAAAGCAGCACCGCGCCTTCACCAGTTTCCGCGTGCAAGACGTCCGGAGCGGAACCGAACGACCGCGCATAAGCGTCGGCCACCGGGCGCGCCTGATCGTATTCAAACTCTCGTGACGTCAACGCCATCACCGCACCGCCGAAACCGCCACCGGTCAAACGGGCGCCGTAAACATGCGGAAGCCCGACGAGCGCATCGACGAGAAAATCGAGTTCCGCAGTGCTGTTTTCAAACAGCCGCTGCGAACTGCGATGCGAAGCGACCAGCAGCTTGCCGACTGCGCCCAGGTCGCCTGCGCGCAAGGCGCTCACCGTGGATTCGACCCGGCCGATCTCTTCCACGATATGCCGGGCTCGCTTCGCCGCCACCGGCGACAATTTCTTTCCGCCCGCCGCGAGCTGAGCCAGCGAAACCTCCACCAGTTGGGCGACGCCCAGGCCCGCCGCCGCCTCCATGCATTCGCGATGGCGCTCCGCGTAGAGACCGTCGATCAGGGCGTGCTTGGTGTGCGTGTTGAAGATCCAGAAATGCGCTCCCGCCGGCAGCGGCACGGTGTCGAAGGACGGCCCGCGACAGTCGATGAACACCAGATGACCCTGTCGCCCAAAACCGGATACGCCTTGGTCAAGAATGCCGCAGGGCACGCCAACAAAATGATTTTCCGCGTGCCGCGCCACTTTCACCAGCACCTCCCGGGACGGACTCTCTCCGGTGCTCGCAACGAAGACCAGCGCCGAAGCCAACTCGATCGCCGCACTGCTACTCAATCCCGCGCCCACCGGCAGGTCGGAAATCGCCAAATAATCGAATCCCCCCGGGGTCCGCAGCTCGAACTCCGGCAACGCTGCGATAATGCCCAGCGGATAATTCGCCCAGCTCGACGCTCCGGAAAGCCGCTCGGGCGGAGCGACCGGAATCGTGATGGGCCCCGCCCGCTGATCGCTCGCAAAGCACCGCTGATTATCCTCACGTCGCGCCAGCGCCACCCACACGCCCCGGTCAATCGCCGCGCCGAGCACGATACCGCCATTATAATCGGTGTGATTCCCGATGAACTCGATCCGGCCCGGAGCGCGGGCGATGAACTCGGGAGCCCGGCCAAACGCGGCTAGGAATTTTTCGGTAAGCGCGGACTTCATGCAATAAAACGGACAACGAGAAGCCCCTCGCGAGCACCGGGAAAATCAAACCTCCGGGAGCAAGAGAAGGTTAATCAAGAAAGCCCACGCAACTCCGCCCCAGGTTTGAAGCGAATGGTCTTAACCGCGCGGATTTTCATGGGCTGCTTGGTGTGCGGATTGAAGCCGTTGCGCGCCGGCCGAACTGCGAGCGCAAACGTGCCAAAGCCCACGAGCGAAACTTCCTTGTCCCGGCGCAATCCGCGTTTCACCGCCGCCAGCACCGCCTCGGTCATGCGCCCAGCCGCCGCCTTTGACGTGCCGTTCGCCAGGATTTTCTGCACTTCATCAACCAGCGCGGCCTTGTTCATCGGGGTAATTGGGAACAAAGAAACGCAAGCGCCGAGGGTCAAACCCCAATTCGCCTCAGCCGCTCCCGAGGCGAAGAATTCCGTAGCGTTACGGTTCAGCCAGTGGTGGACTGGGAACCACGGACGGGGGCGGAGCGGATGGCGCAAATCGCGCCGGCACTTCTCCCGCGCGCCCTTTCACCAAAACCTCCAAAAGCCCTTTCAGGGCGGCCTCGCGCGAGAGGCCACGCTCCGCGACCAACTGGTCGGCGCGCTTCAATAACTGCGCGGCCATAATCGACGCCTGGGCCGGCGCCGCCCCGAGTTGCTGGCAGAGCTGCGTGAGTTGTTCGAGTTCAGTCATCGTGGATCCAGGATCGTGACCGTGGGTAGCGCCTGAGGACTCAACGCCAACTCGGATTGTCCGGCGAGATTGATCAGCGACACCATCGCCAACCCGACATATTCATCCGTTCCGTCCGCGACCACCGAACGAAGCTCCCCGACTTTCCGCTCGCCCCCATAGAGGGCGGCGCCAGGCATCGGCCGTGGACCTTTCCCGCGGATGCGAAGCAAGCGACGACGAACCTGTCCCATCGACTTGAGCCGGGCCATTACTTCCTGTCCCAAATAACAGCCTTTGGTGAACGAAATCGCTTCATCCTCCAAACCGGCTTCATTCGGCAAATCATTCGGACCAATATCCGCCGGCACCGCAGGGATTCCCGCCGAAATCCGAATCGTCTCCACCGCGTCCAAGTCCAGCTCGGGCAAATCCTGTAACGCGCGCCTCACTTCGCCCTCAACGTCACCCCGAAAAACCCATTCCACATTCGCCGGCTGGCTCCGTCGTCCCGGAAAGATAAACTCCGCGCCTCCGCTTCGCCCGAAACGCTCCAAGGGAACGGATCCGAAGATGCTAACGGCACCCCAATCCGACGTCTGGTCTTCCACCGTAACGTCATCCGCGATGATGAAGCTCTCCAATCGCTCGCGCAGCACAGCGGCTGGCGTCGTGTAGCTTCCAATCCAAAACTCTTCCGGCTCCGCGCCCGCCAGCACAAATCCGTCACCCAAGACCTTCCCTTTCAACGTCAGCCACAGGCCATAAACAGCCCCGTTGGCCACCTGACGCAGGTCGTTCGTGAACTGCCCTTGAAGGAAGCTCAACGCGTCCGAACCGGTGATCCGGAGCCAAGCCGCCGGCTTCCAAACGAAAAAAGCCGGCGAAGTAGAAACGGTGATAGGGTTCAAGAAGCCTTTGTTGAATGACTTGAAAAAAAAGTGATAGAATTTGAAACCCTGTGATTGACTAAAGGGTATCAAAGTGGCTTTGTCTGCCACATCAAGTTTAACACTTCTCCCGCTTAGCGGGAGTTTTGGGGTAACTAAGAAAGCAAAGGCCGGCCGCTTAGGGGTAAGCGGCCGGCCAATCTTTTTTACCGGGGTTCGCGAAGCGACCAAACCGGCAGCCAACGAATCATTCCGGTCTGTCCTGCGTGGCGGACGCTCGGCCAATGACCGGCCCATGAGCTCGCAAACGGAATTCGCCCGCATCCGCGCCCTCGTTGGTCGGGTTCACGATCCACAAAAGCTGTGCGCACTGTCCCTGGAGCCCGCGCGCGAGTGCGAGCTTGCCCCATCCCAGGGCCCGGCGCCACTCTGATCCTCCATGCAGAAAACGTCCGACATCAACGTCGTCGAAACGCGCGCCCTGCCGTCCCCTGCCGCCCTCCTCGCGGAGCTGCCCAAGACGGACGCACAAGCGGAATTCGTCACTCGCACGCGGCGCGAAATCCACCGGCTAATTTTCACGGATGAGAAGCGTTTCCTTCTCATCGTCGGCCCGTGCTCGATTCACGATCTCAAAGCCGGCCGCGACTACGCCCAAAAACTCGCCCAGCTGGCCCGCGAGGTTTCCGACCGCATCATGATCGTGATGCGGATCTATTTTGAAAAACCGCGCACCACCGTCGGCTGGAAGGGCCTGATCATGGATCCGAACCTCGATGGCTCACACGACATCGCCACGGGCCTCCGCACCGCCCGCACGTTCTTACGCGAGGTGCTCGACTTGGGACTTCCCACCGCGACCGAGTTGCTCGACCCGATCACTCCGCAATACATTGCCGACCTGATCTGCTGGTCCGCCATTGGCGCGCGCACCGCCGAATCCCAAACGCACCGCCAGATGGCGAGCGGTCTCTCCATGCCACTCGGTTTCAAGAACGGCACCGACGGCTCCATCGCCACCGGCATCAACGCGATCAAGGCCGCCGCCCATCCTCAAACGTTTCTCGGCATCAACCTCGACGGAGCCGCCTCCGCCATCGTCACCCGCGGCAATCCTAACTGCCACATCGTCCTCCGCGGCGGCACCGCCGGGCCGAATTACTCCCCCGCCCACATCGCGAAGACCGAAGAACTGCTGGCGAAGGCCGGCCTGCCCAAAGCGATTCTGGTCGATTGCTCCCACGACAACTCCGCCAAACAGCCAGCGCGCCAACCCGAGGTCGTGCGCGAACTGCTCCAGCAAGTTGCCGCCGGCAATACCTCCATCATGGGCGCGATGGTCGAAAGCAATCTCGAGGCCGGAAGCCAGCCGTTCCCACAGCTCAAAGAGAATCTCCGCTACGGTGTCTCAATCACCGACGGCTGTATCGATTGGGCCACCACCGAGGCTTTGATCCGCGAAGTCCACGCCGCCCTCGCACCGCGGTTCGCCCCGACGACACCCATTCCGGCTCAGTAAACACCAGGGTGCCCGCTTCTCACACCGCGATTCAAGGACGCCTCGAACCGCTCCCGCTTCACTCGCGCTCTCCCGTGTAGCCCGTTGTCTGGGCTTCCCTAATATTCCCATCTCTCCCGCATTTCTTCCGTGTCTTCCGGGCGTCCCGTGGACTAAAAATTCCCTTCCTATGAAAACCCCCATTCGCGTCGCTGTTACCGGAGCTGCCGGTCAGATTGGTTATTCGCTCCTCTTCCGCATCTCGTCCGGCGCGATGTTCGGCGCCGACCAGCCGGTGATTCTCCAACTCATCGAGGCTCCGATCGAAAAGGCGATGAAGGCACTCGAAGGCGTCGCCATGGAACTCGACGATTGCGCGTTCCCTCTGCTCAAGGGCGCGGTGCTGACGGACGACGCCAAGGTCGGATTCAGGGACGCAAACTGGTGCTTGCTGATCGGCGCCAAGCCGCGCGGTCCCGGCATGGAACGCGCCGACCTGCTCAAGGACAACGGCCGCATTTTCATCTCCCAAGGTCAGATCATCGACGCTGTCGCCGCCGATGATGCGCGCGTCGCCGTGGTCGGTAATCCCGCGAACACGAACTGCATGATCGCCGCGTCCCAAGCGAAGCGGCTCACCCCCGATCGCTTCACCGCGATGGTACGCCTGGACCAAAACCGCGCCCAGACTCAGCTTGCCAGGAAGGCCGGCGTGGATCTCACCACCGTCCGCAACATCTTTATCTACGGAAACCACAGTCCGACGATGTTCCCGGCCTTTGGTCACGCGACGATCGACGGCAAGCCCGCCGCCGAGGTGATCAACGACCAAGCCTGGCTCCAGGGCCCGTTCTGCGAAATCGTCGGCAAGCGCGGCGCCGCCATCATCGCCGCCCGCGGAGCGTCCTCCGCGGCTTCCGCCGCCAACGCCCTCACCGATCACGTCCGCAGCCTGGTCACGGTCGGTGCCGTCCACTCCATCGCCGTGAAGTCGAACGGCGCGTACGGTTTCGACGAGAACGTCTGGGCCGGCATGCCCGTGCGCACGACGGCTCCCGGCGCCTACGAAGCGATCACGGATTATGCCATGGACGACTTCGCGAAGTCGAAGATCGCCGCGACGAACAAGGAGCTCGTGGAAGAGCGCGCGTTCGTGGCCGAGATGATCGGCGCAAAGTAAGGCTCCCCGCACCGTAGAGCCTGCGCTTGCGCATGGCTCGTCTTTCGCGTCCGGAAGCACCTCCCCACGTCGGGAGATCTAAGAATTAGATCTCCCCAGACAGGGCCCTCCCCGTCACCCGATCAGCCCGGCCAGCGCCTTGCTGATCTGAAACGCTTCCCGCACGGCGAGAAAGGCGTCGAGCAACTCCGCCGGTGCTCCGTTGCGCGGAAACACCATTTCCAACGTCGCTCCGGTACAGCGTACGTTGGCGTCCACGTTTTCCACGCTGATCGTGCAGTCGCTATAATCGGACGGATACCGCACCGAGAGTCCACCCTCCCCGTCCAGCGCTTCGATCGCATCGATCACCGCCTCCACCTGTGCGCCCCGTTTCAATTCGAAAACGATCTCCGCAAACCCGCGGGCAAACACCCGCGCGAACCCGTCGCGGCGCGCCACTTCGAAATCCCGCAGCTCCCGCATCGTCGTCGTGACCACATATCGTGCCGGATCCGCGTCCTCGAGCGTGTAGCCAATCTCCACGCTGAAATCTTTCGCCACGAGCGTCGCCAGCGGTGCGGTGAGCGTGAGCGAAATGTCCTTTCGCTTGTAGCCCAGAGCCGTGCGCGCTTCCTGAAAGAGCCGCTCGGCTTCCTCCGCGAGTTCCGTCGCACACAAACGGCCGAGGAACGCATGGGTGGTCGCATTCACCGCGTCGGGAACGGAGTGGTGGCCTTTCTTAAAACCACCCAAGGTCTTCACGGCCCCGCCCGAGCGTCCCACAAAGGACATGCTCGCAATCACGCTGGAGGGAATGGGGCCGGCCATGGAAGGAGCCAGCAAACCTCCCCTCGCCGCTCCCGCCAGCACGAAATCAACGATCACGCGGTCCGCCGGCCACTCCGCTTGATCAAGGCAATCACCCCGATGATCGCCAGCACCGGCACCCACACCGGCGACAGCACCGCCAGCAGCACAGCCGAAGCAAGACAGAGCGCCCCGAGAACCGACACCCCGATCGCACCCAACGCGACCACCGCCACACCGGGCAGGAAACCCAGTGCGAGCATCGCCGGAAGCAGCTTCACCGCGATAATCGCGACGAGAATCAGCAAGACCACTTTCAGAAAACTGTTCATCCCGAATTAACCCGCCACCGGAAGAAAAGTTGCAGACAGATTAAAAGTGTTGCCCACGGTCCACCCGGACACGACCCCCATCAGGACCCAGGGACGCATCGGGGCGCTCTCGCGAAGCGCGCTAAAGCATTCACCAAAGTGTTCTTCGATCGGAAAATGCTCACATCCGGGCGGCGGACGCACCGACCCGGAAAGTACGGTTCCATCCTTGCCTACGTCAGGTAATCCCCGGTTCCCTCATGCGCTTGGAAACACGTCGCCCGATTGCCGTCGTCTGTGCCCTGATTATGGATACGGAAGGCCGCGTCCTGCTGGCCCAGCGACCGGCCCACAAGCACCTCGGACTAAAATGGGAGTTTCCCGGCGGCAAGGTCGAGATGACCGAGTCGCCCGAGTCGGCCCTGATCCGCGAAATCCGCGAGGAGCTCGCTTGCGAGATTAAGATCTCACGCGCGCTGCCTCCCTATCGCCATGATTACACCACGGTGGTGATCGAGATGTTTCCCTTCCTCTGCACGCTGGCCCCCGGCAGCGCGCCGCCCCATCCGCATGAACACATCGCACTGGCTTGGGTCGCGACGACGGACGTCGCGAGCTACGACCTCGCGCCCGCGGACCTGCCACTGATTTCACAACTAGAGTCCTGAACTGACGAAACGTGTTGTGCGCAGGTCAAGTTTTCCAAACCTAAGATTTTTAACCGCTGATTACGCCGATCTCGCGGTTAAGGCCGAGAATACCTCCAGCCATCCGCTCCATCCGCGAAATCCGCGGTTGATCGATGTTTGAACTGCAATGGTCCAAGGCTACGCCTCGCTCGGATAAATCAAACGCGGTGGTCCGGACTTCCGTTCTTCCGCGGCCTCCGGCTGTTCCGTAGCTCGTCCTCGTTTCCACGCTATCCGTTCCTCCTCTCGCTCGACACCTCGCGGCACCGCGGTTTACTGTTGCCGGATGGCGTCCTCGTCACTCCCGCTCGACACCGTTTCGCGTCTGCCCGCTCCCGCGGACAACGTCGCCATCGCCACCCGCCGAATCGAGGCCGGTACCGTGCTCGCGTTGGCCGATGGGCCTCGCACCCTCCAGCACACGGTCCTCGAGGGCCATCGCTTCGCCGTGCAGCCCATCGCAGCCGGGGAATTTCTCCTTTCCTGGGGACTCCCCTTCGGTCGGGCAACCACCGCGATCGCACCCGGTGATTACGTCTGTAATCAGTCGATGCTCGCCGCGCTGGCCCAACGTCAGGTGAGCGGCGCACAGTTTCCCGCCGAGTCGAATTTCGTCGATCACCTGGATGAATTCCAACTCGACGAGACCACCTTTCAACCGGGCCCGGCCGTCGAACGCATCCAGCCCCCGCGCACGTTTCTCGGCTACCGCCGTTCCGGCAAGCGCGGCGTTGGCACGCGCAACACCATCATCATCCTTGGCACGACCTCGCGCACCGCGAGTTTTGTTCGCCAGCTCGCCGCGCGGCTGCAACCGCTCGCCCGCGTGCATCCCACGATCGATGGGATCGTCGCGATCGCGCACACTGAAGGCGGCGGCACGAGTGAACCCAATAACACGCTCGAAATTCAACGCGCCCTGGGCGGATTCATGGTCCATCCCAATGTCGGCGCCGTGCTCGCCGTCGACTACGGGGTCGAGCCTGTAACCAATTTTCGGTTACACGCGTTCATGCAGGAACGGCAGTATCCGCTGGCGGATGTGCCGCATCACTTTCTCACGTTGAGCGACGGTCTCGCCGCCGGACTGGCCGAGGGCGAGCGCATCGTCCGGCAGTGGCTGCCGCAGGTCGCCGCGGAACGCCGCACGCCCGAGCCGCTCACCCAGCTGCGAATCGCGCTGCAGTGCGGCGGATCCGATGCGTTTTCCGGCGTATCCGGAAATCCCCTCGCCGGCTCAATCGTCCACGAAGTCATTCGCCACGGCGGCACCGGCGTCCTCACCGAAACCGACGAGGCCATGGGTGCCGAATCCTATCTGCTGCGCAACGCGCGCGACCTGCCGACTGCCCGCGCGTTCATGCACACGATCGAGGCGTTTCGGGAAAAACTCACCTGGCACGGCTTGACGCCCGAGAGCAATCCGTCCGCCGGAAACAAGTTTCGCGGCCTCTATAACATCGCCCTCAAATCGCTCGGCGCGGTGCACAAAAAAGATCCGCGCACGCGACTCGATACCGTGATCGAGTACGCCCAGCCCCTGCGCGATCTCACCGACCCTGGTTTCACGTTTATGAACGGCCCGGGCAACGACCTCGAGGGCATCGCCGGCCAAGTGGGCGCGGGCTGCAACCTGATCATCTTCGTCACGGGCAATGGCTCGATCACGAACTTCCCGTTCGTGCCGACCCTCAAGATCACGACGACCACGCGGCGGCATCAGTTGTTGATCCACGAAATGGACATCAACGCCGGCCGGTACCTCGACGGCGAGACCATGGAATCGCTCACGGCGGAAGCCTTGGATGTCGTGGTCGCGACCGCCTCGGGCGAGAAGAGCAAGGGCGAGCGCGCCGGTCATTCGCAGGTCTCGCTCTGGCGCAACTGGGAGCAAACCGACACCTCGCAACTCGCGGCGCTGCGCGCCCGCATCGCGCCTGATGGACAGCCCTTGGCCGTGATTTCCGCCGGCAGTAACTCAGACGCACGCGCGAGCCACCCGGAGCAGCCGGCCAGCGAGGTGATCTTTCCCGCGTTCCGCACCGCCGATGGACGACACGCGACGGAACGCGTGGCGCTTATCTTACCGACCAGCATGTGCTCGACGCAGATCGCGCGGCTGGCGGCGGAGCGGTTGAACGCGAAGCAAGTTGGACGCGAGCAGGGCATCTCACGTTTCGTGGCGCTGACGCACAGCGAAGGCTGCGGCTTCGGCGGCGAAACGATGTATCACCTGCTTCATCGCACGTATCGCGGTTATGTGACGCACCCGAATATCGCGGCGGCGTTGTTCCTGGAACACGGCTGCGAAAAGATTCCCAACGACGTCATGCGCTGGCATCTCGAAGCCGCCGGCGTTCCGCTCGATCGCTACGGCTGGGCAAGTGTGCAGCTCGACGGCGGCATCGAGAAGGCGATTGGCAACATCGGCCAGTGGTTCAACCAAGCCGTGGCCAAGCTCGCTCCCGCCGAACCCGTCGAGGCCACGCTGGGGGCCTTGTCGGTGGGTTTCGTCACCGCCGAAACCATCACGGATGCCACTGCGCAAACCCTGACGCAACTCATCGGCCGCGTGCTGGCCCAAGGCGGCTCGGCCCTCCTCGTTGAAAGCGATCCGCTGCTCGCCCACCCGAGCTTTCGCCACGCGTTGCTCGGCGACCGGGCGCCGCACGCGACGCTCGCCTATGGACAACCGCTCGTGCACCCGGGGTTGCACATCGTGGCGAGTGAAACGGAGCACTGGGTCGAGAACCTGACCGGCCTCGGCGGCTGCGGTGCCCACCTCGCGGTGACGGTGGTCGGGCCGCATGCGCAACAAGGTCATCCGCTGTTACCCGTAATCCAAGCCGCAGAACCGTCGCGTCGGGGGATGTTGCCGGCGGACGACATCGATCTGTTCCTCAGCGGTGTGCCGGCGGACGATACCACGATGCTGATTGAATGGGTCGCCGCCGTCGCCCAGCACCAGCGAACCCCGGTGGCGAACGCGCAAGGCTTCGTGGACTTCCAGCTCACCCGCGGTCTCCTCGGCCTCACGACCTAACGTAGGCGAGGAGCGATCCATCAAGCACCGGACCGACGAGTCCAAGCGCCGATGTGCCTCGGTTCTTCTCCTCTTCGCTACCCACTATTCGTTCCGCCCTCGCGTTCCGGCGATCATCGACCCACAACTCCTTCGCGACGTCTCCCTCGCAACGAGGCTCCTACGTTTGTGCGACGAAGGCTTCGAGTGCTTCCCGGGTGATCGCATGGCGCGCGCCGCAGCGCGGACAACGGATTTCGATCTTGGGGTCGCCCGCGAACAAGCCCTCGGGATCCAGCTTCATGGTGGGCGCCAACACCTCCATCATGCGCTCGTGGTTGCAGCCACAGTGCCAGCGATAGATGCGCCGCTCCATGAGCGTGAGCGTCTCCTCCTGTTCGAGGTTCCGCACCTGCTCTGAGGTCAATCCTTTGAACCACGCCAAGTCGCAGTCGGGATGCTCGGTTAAAAGCGCGAAGTCTTCCTCGCCCAGCTGAAAGTATCGCGCCCCGCGCTGCTCGCTCTGCGCGTAGAAACGCTCCGCCCCGGCAATCGCATCGGAACCCTCAAAGGTCACGGCACTCCGCCGCTTCGGCTGCGTGCCGCGCACCACATCCGCAAAAAAAAGATTCTCCGGACCCTCCTTCACGTTCTCATCGAAGACGCGGCCCGTGACCGCCCCGGTACCATTGTCACCGGTGAGAAAGATATTCACCAGCGGCTGCTGGAAATTGATCGTCCACGCCATGAGCTCGTTCCACGGCCGGGACGCACTGTGCAAGGTGAAGGCGACGAGCGCCCGCTTGAACATCGCGTCATGCTCGGGAGCGACTTTCATCTGGTTCGCACTGAGGTGCAGATAGTAATCGACAAAAAGTTCCCCGAACTCGGCCCGCGCCAACAGCGCATTGCGATTGCGCACATAGTAGGTGCGCACTTCCAAACCGGCGTCGGCTGTATTGGGCGGAGTCGTCTCAGGCATCATTTACCCTCTTCCGGAATCGGGAGTTGTCCACCGGCGCAACGGATTTCCGCGTGGATGCGCTACGTCCGGCTCCGCCGACGCTGCGCCATTCCCCGCGCTCCACGAGCCCATCAAATCGTGTTTTCCGGGGGCGGCAGCGCGGAGTCAGCCATGATCACGGGAAACGGGTTGACGCCCGCCGCACGATTGAAGGCGCGCGTCCCGGCGAGCGCGATGATCTCCAACCAAGCCGCGCGCTGATCAGGCGACGCTCCGAGATCGACCGGAGCGCGCTTCAAGCGGAGTGCGCTCCCGAGCTCGCTCGTTTCGCGCACCAACAAACCCCAGCCCGCCGGTACCTCCGCCTCGGCAAAGATTCCGTCCTCCACCACCAGATACAGAAAATCGGCACAGCGATAACGAAACATCTTCGAAAATTTTGTACCGCGAAGCACGCGGCGCTGGAGGGTCTCCAACTCGTCCAAGATTCCTCGATACGTGCGATGTTCCAGACCCGGGAAGCCCCAGGAATCGTACTCCGGCCACAATGCCTCGCCGCGCCGCAGATCGGGGCGGTGGACGGCCAGCAAAGTTTCGAGAACTCGACGGCGCTCGGTGAGTTCGAGCAACCGGGCGCGGGTCGCGGCCTCGGCATGCGCGTCCTTCAGCAAGTCCGCGCGCGACTGTTTGCACTCAAATACCACCGTCCGGGCCTGCGGGCCGCGGCCCATGGCGGCGACATCCGCGCGGTAACTACTCTTCGGCACCCGAACCTCGAGACCACAAATGACAAAGCCGTTGGTCTGTGCCCATGCGAGCGCGAGGGTTTTCAGCCGGGTGTGATTCTCGGTTTCTCCGCGCGTCATGGCGTATTCCCTTCAACGAGGCACGGAACCAATGATGGACGGCGCAAGGGCGGCTCGAGAAGTCGTCATCGACGCCAGAGCCACAGGAGCAAGGTGAGGATGAGGCTCACCACAATGCTCGTGGCGATGGGAAAATAGCATCGGATATTTCGCTTTTCCACGACGATATCGCCCGGCAGAAACCCGCCCCCGTTCCGGCCCGACCACCACAGCGCCGCGCCCGCAAGGGCGATCGCGAGTCCGATCAAAACGAGGGTTTTCCCGAGCGAATCCATGCCACGATTTTCCGCTCCTTTCCGCATTCCGCAACTCCGGCCTTTGCCGCGCCGCAGGGAATTCCCCACCCGGGAAAACCTTACTTCCGCTTGGCCCGCACCGCGAACACGCCTTTACTTCTTCCCCGCTGCCGCCGGGGCCGCCTTCTCAGTGGCGATCTGCGCCTTCAGTTTTTTCACCTTGGGTGCGATCACGTAACTGCAGTATCCAGCATTCGGATTCAGCCGGAAATAGTCCTGATGATAGGCCTCGGCGACCCAGAATTTCTCCAGGGGCGCAATTTCCGTGGCGATCGGATCGCGAAACGACGCCGCGGCAATAGCCCGGGATTTTTCCGTCGCGGCTTTCTGCTCCGCATTCGCGTAGAGAATCACCGAACGATATTGCGGGCCAATGTCGTTGCCCTGCCCGTTAACCTGCGTCGGGTTGTGCACCTGCCAGAAATACTCGAGGAGCTTTTCGAGCGATACGACCGCCGGGTCGTAATCGATTTTGATGACCTCGGCATGACCGGTTTTCTTGGTGCCGATCTGTTCGTAAGTCGGATTCTGAACATGGCCGCCGGCATAGCCGCTGACCACGTCCTTGACGCCAGGGAGGATCTCGTAAGCGGCTTCGGTGCACCAAAAGCAACCGCCGCCTACCACCAGGGATTCCGTTTTTGCAGAGAGAGTAGTCATCGATAAAACCGTGAAGGCCAGAAGGCCGGAGAAGAGGGAAACGCGCTTCATGCGTGGAAGACTCTGGCGACCCGGCGGAATTCCGCAACCGCAACACCATTGAAATTCTTGCACGGCCCCCCTCGGACCACTTGGCGGAGGTGCGTCGCGCATGCCGGCGCCGCCCCCGCTTGGAGAAAATGGCTCCGCGCCGGGAAGCTCCCGATATACGTCAACAAATGCGTAAAAGTACTACCTGGGGTATTCCCTGCACTGCAATTCCGCGCGAACCCGTTCCTGCTCGCATCCGACGACATGCCCACCGTTGGAAAATACTTTCCAGTCCTTTCCCGCCCCGGGGTTACCGCCGGGTTGACCCTCGTTCTCGGCCTTACCGTGGGCTTATGTCTGCTCGTCTCCCTCTCCCCCAAGCGCTTCGCCGATGCCGGACATCGCGTCCGAGGCGCGCAGCAAACCTTGACCGATGCGGCCCGTTTGCTGGAAACGATGAATGACGCCGAATCGATGGCGCGACGCTACCTCCTCACCGGAGATCTGACCGAGCTGAGCGCCTTCGGCGACGCCTTGCAGCGTTATCCCGTCGAGCTTGCCCAGCTGCACCGCGGTTACCTGAGCCGAAACGAGGGGAGTGGCCATTTCACGGCGTTGCAGGAAGCGCTGGCCGTGCACTTCAAGCGGCTGCAAACCGCCCTCGCATCCGCCACCTCCGAGGGCGCCTTTTCGGGTTTGGCGCAGATCGAATCAGGCTCGAGCGATCCCGTGCGAAGTCAAATCCTCAGCCTGATCCAAGCTCTCCAGCAGGCGGAACTCACCGCCTTGGCGAGCAGTTCCGCCGTGGTCGCCGAGCGCGCCGAATCCATTCAAGCGCTCAACATCGGCCTGATCGTTCTCGCCGCCACGCTCACCGCAACCGGTACCTGGCTGGTGATTCGCCGCGTGCGCGAGATCGAGAAACTCATCACCGTTTGTGCCTGGACCCGCCAAGTCCGGTGGCGCGGACGGTGGATCAGTTTCGAAGAGTACCTCGCCAAACGCTTCCGACTTCACTGCACGCACGGAATTTGTGAAGAAGCAGCGGAGAAATTGCTGATCGAAAGCGACAGTGCCTCCCCCTTCAGCTCGCTGGCATCCGACAGCTCCGCTCCCTTCAGTTCTCCGCCTTTTAGCGCCCCTCCGTTCCGAGGGACGCCGTTCCCCGGAAAATCGTCCGACGTCCACGGCTAGCCGAGTTTCTCGGCAAGCCAACGACATGCGCAGCTTCGCTGGGTCTGCATGGCACGCGGTTGAAAACCAAATCGAAGTCATAAGCCAACCCTTTTTCCAACGTAGCGACCGAAGCCTGCCTCGGCAGGTGCCCGGCACCTTTCCGACGGGTGGTGGGTCCGGCTCCAGTTGGACTGCGACCTTCGCAGGGCCCAACGCGAACTTGGCGCCCGCATCGCCCGGGAGGTGAAACCTCGCGAAGTGGCCGCCGCCTGAGCCCGGCCGCTTGGTGGAAGTCGTCTGACGGCAGCCCGATGAAGGGCCGGAGCGGTCCACTGCTCGTAAAGCTCCCGGACCTGCGGGCAAGGGCCGTCGCATGACGGCCGCATGACACCAGATTTCAATTACACGTTTGAACGTTCGCCCGGTGGCGTTAGTCGTCTACCTGCAACCCGAACACGTGTTTGCGAACCCAGCGGAAAAGCGCGGCTCAGGTTCAAGCCTAGTCTCGCAATCCAGAAAGCGGGTTCGCGTCGAGCCTCGTCCGGTCCGGGAACCTTCGCGGGCCCCCCCCGTCAGCCGCGTGCGAGTTTCCGGTACTTGATGCGATGGGGTTGATCGGCCTCCTTGCCTTTCCTGCGACGAAAATCCTCGAGATAGGCCGAGTAGTTTCCATTGAACCACTGCACGGTGCTATCGCCTTCAAAAGCCAGGATGTGCGTCGCAACCCGATCGAGGAACCAACGATCATGCGACACGACGACGGCACAACCGGCGAAATTCGTCAGCGCATCTTCCAGCGCGCGGATCGAATTGATGTCGAGGTCGTTGGTCGGCTCGTCCAACAGGATCAAGTTGGCGCCGCTCTTCAGCAGGCGCGCGAGGTGAACCCGGTTACGCTCACCGCCTGAGAGTACCCCCACCTTCTTCTGCTGGTCGGCACCGGTGAAACCAAACTGGGCGCAGTACGCCCGCGAGTTCACTTCCCGTCCAGGCATCCGCATGATCTCTTCGCCGTCACTGATCGCTTCCCAAATCGTGGCCTTGTCGGGGAGCGAGTCCCGCGACTGATCGACGTGGGCGATCTTGACGGTGTCGCCCACTCGCAACGTGCCGGCATCGGGCTGTTCCGCCCCCGTGATGAGTCGGAACATCGTGGTCTTGCCGGCGCCATTGGGGCCGATCACGCCCACGATGCCGCCTGGTGGCAGCGAAAACTCCACGTTTTCGAACAACAGGTTCTCGCCATAGCTCTTCGCCAGCCCGCGCGCCTCCACCACCAGTCCGCCCAACCGCGGCCCCGGAGGTATCAGCATTTCGAACTCCCGCTCTTTCTCGGCGACGTTTTCCTTCAACATCGTCTCGTAGGCGTTGATGCGCGCCTGCGACTTCGCCTGCCGCGCCTTGGCACTCTGCCTAATCCACTCGAGCTCACGCGCCATTGCCTTCTGCCGGCGATCCTCGGTCCGCTGCTCGACCGCCAGACGCCGCTGCTTCTGCTCGAGCCAGGAGGAATAATTCCCCTTCCACGGTATCCCATGCCCCCGCTCGAGCTCCAGAATCCACTGGGCCACATTATCTAAAAAGTAGCGATCATGCGTCACCGCAATCACGGTCCCGGCATACCGCGCGAGATGCTGCTCGAGCCAGTGCACGCTCTCCGCATCCAGATGATTGGTCGGCTCATCCAGCAGGAGAATGGCCGGCTTTTGCAGCAGCAACCGCGCCAGCGAGACCCGGCGACGCTCGCCCCCGGAGAGCTTGTCGACCAACTGATCCCCCGGTGGACACCGCAGCGCATCCATGGCCATCTCGACCTGTGGCTCCACGTCCCAAGCGCCCAAGGCATCGATCTTCTCCTGCAGTTCTCCCTGCCTCGTCATGATCGCGTCCCTCGCGTCTGCGGCCGCGTCATTCAACTCGTCCCACGTCGCATCATACGCCGCTGTGAGATCCGTCAGATGCTTCACGCCTTCCTCCACCGCCGCGCGAACCGTCATGCCCGCCGTCAGATGCGGTTCCTGTTCCAAAAATCCCACGTTGTAACCCGGTTCAAAATGCACGCGACCATCGATCTCGTGGTCGCGCCCGGCCAGAATGCGGAGCAACGAGGATTTGCCCGAGCCGTTGAGCCCGAGGACGCCAATCTTGGCGCCATAATAAAACGAGAGGGAAATATCCCGCAGGATCTCCTTGCGTTCGATTTTCTTCGAGACGCCGAGCATCGAGAAAATGATCTTGGGTGCTTCTTCAGATTTGGCCACGCCACTAAATCAAACGGCGGAAAATTTGACCGCAAGCTTCCACCCAGACTCGCTGAGCGTGCGCAGAGCGTTGCCCCTTGCTCTCCGTCCTTTTTCACCCCGGGTCGACGGGGCCTGGTTCGGTCGATTCAGGTCGGGATCGCTTCATTAGTCATTAAATCGCAAATAATTATCTTTCAATCGGTAATTTTCCCATGGGCCTTTCGGGAGGCAAAAACACGGAATGATTTTGCTCTAGCGCCCTGCCGCGCGTTTAGGAGTGGCGTAGGCGAAAGTCCA
>Ga0163150_10003313_pt1 | contig 22884 bp, 18 predicted proteins | sample OliLakLV19P2IB_FD_148628 | JGI IMG/M metagenome (GOLD analysis project Ga0163150, IMG submission 148628) | Freshwater microbial mat bacterial communities from Lake Vanda, McMurdo Dry Valleys, Antarctica - Oligotrophic Lake LV.19.P2.IB | ecosystem: Environmental > Aquatic > Freshwater > Lake >...
CCCCTGGCCCGCAGCCTCGATCCCCCTTCGCAGGAAATCCCCCCAGACGCCCGACCACGGCAACCCCGTCGCGGCCTGAAAACAAATCACGCCGCCCGCCGCGATACCGGCGACACGATGCAAGTCGCGCCAGAAACTTCGTTGCCCGGGCCCGCCGCGAACGCGCACTGCATCGCGAATGGATTTTGGCCACCAGAGGTAGACGCCGGAAATAAATAGAATCATCGCCCATCCCGCAATGCACTCGACCATTCTGTTTCCGATCACCCCGGCAATCTCGAGGTTGTGAAGCCGCTTGATCGTAAACATGAGCCGCTCGTTGCCTGAAATCGAACCAAGCACGGTACCCGTGTACGGATTTATGTATACGTTTCGAATCTCGTTTCTCTCGTTCAGAATCGTGAACGCGGACGATCGGTCCGGCGCGGCGGGAGGGAAATACGTGATGGGCTTTTCTCCCTCCCCTAGGCCCAGCGACGCCGCGCGTATCGCAGAAAGGCTCAGTGCGCGGGTGGATGCGGGCGCAACGAAAAAATACTCCCTGTATAGAATTTCCTCGATTTGTGTGTCGAATAGATAAATTGCGCCCGTTGCCGAAAGTAAGAGCAAGAACGGCATCGAGAAAAGGCCGGCATAAAAATGCCAGCGCCAGACGGCTTTATAGAATGAGCCGGACGTCACGCTTACCCACCCATGACTTCTTTATCATCCCCCACGAACAAAGTTTAACCAAGAAATGCAATTGGCGGGGAATTCTCTTTCCCGCAAAAACAGAACCCGGATAATTGAAGGACGATTTTACCCTCAGGATTCCGCGTCAGGGGAACGGCGAGTTTCAGATTTTCCCGCCCTCCGGGTTGAAAGCATCCTGCCCTATTTCGGTATTTCATTCTCGCAGTTGCAACACTTTGCGTAGTCTGGACACCGGTTCACGCCAAAAAAAATGAATCAGGGTCTTCCAAAAACGTAATAAATACGGTATTGTGGTGCGGAATGGGAGCCAACACACCATGGGTAAAACTGCTTTTGAATTGATGCCTATCGATCGGGTGCGCTATGTCGTGGAACGGGCCGCGTGGGATGCTGCGACCCGCCTCGGTCCGGGTGAAACGATCCGTCTGCCGGCTGAGTGGTGGCCGGTGTTCTACGACAAACAGAAGGCCAATGGAAAACTTCCGGCCTGGGTGCAGCGCGACGCGCCACCCGCCGGCCAACATTTCAATGGCCATCCGATTCTGTGGGTGCCGCGCTAATTCGCCGTTGCATTCGCCGCGTTGCGTAGCGTGCCAGTGGCCGCGTTGTCGACTACGAGATAACCGTCTGCGCGTGTCACGCCCAATAGCACGTCGAGTCGTTGTTCCACGGCATCCGGCGCGGTATGGTTCAAGCGTTTCAGGACTTCCTTACGCAGCCAGTGATAGCCGGAATTCCACGAATACAAATGATGACCGTGCGGCTGGCCGTTCACCGTACTAATCGACTCGTGGAAAGCTGGCATGTGCGCGAGTTCCTTTTCCAATCGCCAAACGAGTTGATCATCCACCCATTGCGGATCCATTCCATGGATCAAGCCGCAAAGGTAGTTCGCGGAGTCATTGAGAAACCACGATCCGCCGAAAACATAAACTCCCGAATGGCCTTCGAGCAGCTCGCCGTTGGCCTTGGAAATCACGCGCATGCCGTAGGGCGATTGAATGCGCATCGTTGTTTCAAGATGTTTCTTCACGATGTCATCAGGCAATAATTTTTCGCCGAACACCGCATACGTAAGCACTTCGCCATACAATGAATCCTGGCCAATATGGTGCGGTTGCATCAGGCTCGTCTGCATATACCCGCCATCAACATTAAACATGCGCGCGTAGCCAGACTTGGCTCGCGCAATTTCGTCGTCGGTTATGGCATAGCCCAACTCACGCGCGGCGAACAGCGCGCCGCAATGAAACCCCTGATTCGACGATGGCGTGTCGCCGTCCTCGTATTCGAGTAAATCGTGGTAGGTGCGAAACCCTTTATGGTCCGGTTTCAATCGCGGCGGTTGGAACAGTCCGTCGCGTTCGTTTGCGCGCATGAAATGGTATGCGCGATCAACCGTGCGCATGTCGATGTCGCCACCCGCGCGTTTCACGAGCACCGCCCAGATCAAGTAGTACTGTGCATTATCTTCATACGCAATTCTGTCGTAAAATACTGCGTTGAACGCAGCCGCGTCGTATTTGGGATCATCCAGGCCGCGGCTCATGTAAAACCCATCGGTGACCCATTGCTTCCATCCGTACCCAACGCCGGATATGAATTGATAGTCGGATTCGGGGCGCAACAAATTGCGCCGTAGAAGCATGTACGAAGTATTGCGGAGGATCGCTTCGAGCGCCGAGTTGTTCCAGCCCTTTGCATTTGCCAGGCCGGTGTGTGCGCCCATTTGAACATCGTAGAGCGTTTTCGCCGGCGACGAAAAAAGCCACGTCGTGTAGGTCTGCGTCTCCCCCGCTTCAAGATGTTGCCAGCCATCGAACGTGGCCCGGTACACCGTCGTCGCGTCCAATTCACGCGGAATGCTGATAACGCGCTTCGCCGAGCCGTCGCCGTTCGCGAGGTGCAATGCGCGCGAGGCTGTGTCGAATGACATGAAACACCGGTTCTCCCAAAGACCGGGAGTGTCGCCGATCAATCCATACAGCATATCCGCATGGAGATACCCCACGAATGGAAAAGTCTGATGAGATCCGCCGCCAAATTCCGGCCCGCTGCAACTCGGAGTGTAAGTTTTAGTTTCCGGTTCTTCACCTGTAAATGAGTACAAGGCGCCGTCCTGCTCCGCACGCCATCCGAAATCCAGCACGTATCGGAGGTCGTTCGTGCCGGTCACCGTTACCGTCCGTTGAATCAGATTCGGAGTACGTTGACTAAACGTCTGCGTTATCGTGTAAACGTCCAGCAATTCATGCACGATATTCATAGCGCCGTCACTCGTGTTGATTTCGGTGATCGGTAGGGGAACATCCAGGGAAGGGGTGATGATGTGCAGGCTAGCCCCATTTATTGGCGTGAATACAGGCACATCCCCGTCCACGATGCTCACACTTGCGAACGGGGCCTCTCCCGTAACCAGCACGCGCATGTCTGCGTATGCGCACGCGGCAAGCCACAGGCAACTTACAATGCGGATGCAATTGGCGTACACGAAAATCCTCTCACAATACTCACCGCTAGCGGCGAAACCATCAATCAATGTTGGAACGTTTCATCAGCCGCCACAGCGTCGTGCGCCCTATGCCAAGCAGTTCCGCGGCCTCCGAACGATTGCCACGCGTGCGCTTCAACATTGCCCTGAGCACGTCGGGTGTTAGCTCCTGGCTCGGCCGGACCGAACGAAACGAAATGATTTCCTCGGGCAAGTCTTCAATTCCCAGCTCGCGGTTTGGCCCAAACACAACGGAATGTTCAATCGTATTGCGAAGCTGGCGAAGATTCCCCGGCCACGCGCAATCGAGCAGGGCTTGTTTGAACTCCGTTGAGAATTGGGCAGCAGGCCGATCATAACGTTCGCGGGCTTCTGCCATGAATCCATGCGCGAGCGGAAGAATACAATCGAGCCGGTCTCGTAACGGCGGCACATCCAGCCGGCCGATCGCGATTGCATAATATAAATCTTCGCGCAGTTTGCCTGCGGCCACCAACGCCAGCGGATCGCTTTGTGTCACGGCAATGACGCGCGCGTCAGCCTTCGCCGGTTCGCTCGCGCCAAGAGGCATGACGGTTTTTTCTTCCAATACTCGCAGCACCAATCCCTGCGCTTCAGTCGAAAGTTGGGCTATGTCATCAAAGAAAATCGTGCCTCGGTGCGCGCGCGCAAGCGCGCCGGTGTGTCCGCGCGACGCGCCCAGAAATGCGCCCGCCTCGAATCCCGCCAATTCCTGCACAAGTAGCGACGCGGCCAACGAACGGCAATCGACGATTTCAAAGGGTCCAGACTTTCTGCTGCTGGCGAAATGAATCGCGCGCGCCAATGTCGCCCGGCCCGTGCCCGGTTCGCCAACCATCAGCACGGGCACGTCCGACTGCGCTACCTGGCGCGTCCTGCGAATGACCGGCTGCATGTTTTCGGATTCGGCAACGAGGCTGTCAATGAGCAGGTCCGTCTTGAGGCGGCGGTTCAAACTGTTGAGTGCGGCCATTGATCGGCTGGCCGCTTCCTTGTGATGCGCGAGCTGCCCGTCCCGCTCACTCATTTCAGAGTCTATGTTCTCGCCCTTAAGCGCGTTTCTCGCCCAAGCCGCTTCTTCGCCCCATTCCGGGTCAAACTTGGCGATAATCCGGCACGGCGTCTTTCCAGACGCAATGCAGGTCTTTTCCAGTGCCAGCACCTGTCGGCCGATAATTTCACTGGTATGCCCCGAGATGTAACCGCAGCTATTCCAACATACGAAATCTGCGGGGTCGGTTGTCGCAAGACGGTGAACGCCGGCTTCCGGTGAGTTCGGAAGTGTCATTTCCCGGTAAAGTGTATTTGACTCAAGATCAAACTCAAAACGGACTGCGTCAGCGAACAGTTTTCCCGTCATCTGTGAGAATACCATTGCCGCTTGGAGCGCAAGCCGCACATTCCCATCATATTGCTCCAGGTGACGCAGAGCGTCACGGCGACCCTGTTCAAAACCAATTCGATAGTAGACCGCCCGGGTGCGATCGCGGCCAAAAGAACTCAGAAGCTGCCGTCGCTGGACGGCAGCAGACTCATGGTCCTCAAAAAAACCGGGCCGCCCCATAAACATCACCTTGCCCGCAGAGGGGTTGCTCTCAATCCAGGAAGACCGGGAGTTTTCAAGGTAATGGCCTAAAATAGGCGGCAATTCAAGAAAAACTTGTGCACTGAGACGGGTAGGACGCTTGATCATGATGATTCCCCCAAGCGTTGGAAAGTGTATCAGAGACCGTTCAGAAAATCAAGTGTTTCAAATGAAACAGATTTGCAATCAATGTCAATGCACGACTGCATCCACCGGCAGCAAAAACCGAATCGCTAGCTCGCAGCCGACTTACGAGTCATGTACCGCTTTTTCATCTGGTACAAAACGATCCAGAGCACTAACCCGATAACACTTGCCGCGACGGACAAGACCTGCTGATCAGACAACCCAAATATACGGACCGGATTATGGTCCGCACGGAGTTCTTCAATGAAAAACCGGCCTATACCGTAAAAAACGAAATAATAAGCGGCTGTCGAACCGTGGAATGGACGACAATACTTTCTTAGTGTAATTAATAATAAACAGAGCCCAAGCAAACCTAAGCTGCTATATAATTGGGTTGGATGGACATGAAATGACCACTGGTCGATTGTCGGGTTCAACCCGAAATGCCGAACGTGATCGATGTAAACTGGCGATCCCGTCGCAATCTCGGTCGTATTCATGGGCACGCGGGGAAAGGACATGCCGCAAAATAGTTCCGTTCGCGCACCATAACAACATCCATTGAGGAAACAGCCTAATCTTCCAATGCTATGTCCAAGCGCAAGCCAGGGAACGGCAAGGTCGGCGACATTCCAGAAACCCAGCTTATGCCGCCGGCACCACCATATTAGAAACACGATTGCGGGCGGAATGGCACCCTGAAAAACCAGTCCTCCCTGCCAGATTGCGAACCATCCAACGGGATTTCGCCACGAGAAATCTTCGGGAAACATGATAATGAACAGCAGGCGCGTTCCCGCGATGCACAGTAAGAGCAACCAAAACGCCGCGTCGGAAAGGTTATCCGGGTTAAGCCCAAATTTTGGGGCCTCCCTGCGGGCGAAAAACAATCCGATCAAAAAACCGAGCGCAAGCATCAACCCATAGGAGTGGAGTGGTAGCGGTCCGAGATTCAGTAAAACTGGATGCATCAGTCTTGCTTACAGCGAGCCGTGCTTTTCGATCTTGGATTGGCACTCGATGCAGTAACGGGCCGATGGAAAGACCTCAAGCCGTTTCGGGTTGATTGGTTTCTGGCAACCTTCGCAGTCGCCGAACGCGCCTTCCTTAATCCGTTCCAGCGCATCGGCTACATCTCGAAGGCGCACCGCCTCGCCACTTGCAATGCTCAGCGCGGTTTCCCGTTCAAAATTATCGGTACCCACCTCTGCATAACTCGCGATGTCCGCGGTTTGATCGGTGGAAGGCTGGTACAACGTTTCTTCCTCGAGTCGCTTGATGCCCGTGCTCAAGCGATCGCGCTCGTCGAGCAGCAGCTTCTCGTATTTCTTCGCGTCCTTCTTGTTCATCGCTCAACCAACTCCCAATTGTTCTGCGCAGACATGGCACAGTAGTGGATGGCCCGAAACCGAGCCGACCGTTTCGCGGATGTGCCAGCACCGGGTACATTTTTTCCCGGGCGCTGGCGCGACGGTCACCACCACCGGTTCATCGGCGCCGCTAACGTCGGCGGACACCGGCATAATTACTACATGAGACACGATCATCAGGTCATATAGCAGGCCCTCATACTTCGCGAGTACCTGCTCCGCCTCGGCGTTCAGAGGCGTAATGCGAAGCGACGCCTGTAGCGAAGAGCCAATCATCTCGGCGCGCCGCGCGTCCTCGAGTTGCTTCGAGGCGACCGCGCGGATGCGCAGAAGCGCATCCCAATCACCGGCCGTTTCGGCCGGAAAAACATAGTCCGCTTTCACCGCGGGAAACGCGGTCAAATGGACGCTCTGCGCTGTCCGCAGGTGATCCGGTAGATACCCCCACGCTTCGTCTGCCGTGTAAACCAGAATCGGCGCGAGAAGTTGCAACAAATCGGTAAGCAGTTCGGAGATGACCGTCTGTGCCGCGCGACGCGGTTTCGAGTCCGTTGCAAATGTGTACAACCGGTCCTTCAGAACATCCAGATAGATCGAGCTGATCTCGATCGTGCAAAAATTATGCAGGGAATGATAAACAATATGGAACTCGTAGTCCGCATACGCTTTCAGAACCCGCTCCTTCAACAGTTGCATCCGGTGCAACGCCCAACGGTCGATGTCCCATAAATCGGCATACGCCACGGCATCGGTCGGCCCAAAATCCGATACGTTGCCGAGCATGTGCCGGATCGTATTTCGGAACTTGCGATACGAGTCCTGCTGGCGCGTGAGGATTTCATCCGAGATACGCACGTCTTGCCGGTAGTTCTCGCTTGCAACCCAGAGCCGGACAATATCCGCGCCGTACTTTTTCAAAAGATCCGGGAGCGTAATATAGTTGCCCAGCTTCTTCGACATGGCCCTGCCATCCGCATCGACCACATACCCGTGCGTCAACACCGCGCGATATGGCGGCGCGCCCTTCACCGCGACAGCGGGAATCAATGAGGATTGAAACCAGCCCCGGTGTTGATCACTGCCTTCGAGATATAAATCCGCCGGCCACGCAAGGCCGGGTCGCAGCTCGCATACCGCCCTATGACTCGTCCCCGAATCAAACCAAACGTCGAGAATGTCTTTCTCGTGAACGAATTCTGTTTCGCCGGACACCGTGCATTTCGCGCCAGGAGGCAGCAATGCCTCGGTCGGCGAATCGAACCACCGATCAATGCCGTCACCCGCCGAAAGCGCAAGCTCTTCAATACGCTTGAACGATTCCGGCGTCGCGTACACTTCTCCGCTTTCCTTGCCATAGAAAACAGGAATCGGAACGCCCCACGCCCGTTGCCGGCTGATGCACCAGTCGGGTCGTTGGGAGACCATGCCGTAAATGCGCTCTTTGCCCCACTCGGGAATCCATTGGACTTGATTGATGCCCGCGAGCACCTTCGTTCGCAGTCCATCGTGGTCCATGTTGATGAACCATTGCGGTGTCGCGCGGTAAATAACGGGACCGCTGCACCGCCAGCAGTGGGGATAGCTGTGCTGGTACGGATGATGCGCCAGCAACGCGCCGCCTGACTTCAAATCGGCGACAATTTGTTGATTGGCCTTAAATACATGCTGTCCCGAATAGGAACCTGCTTCCGCGGTAAATACGCCGCTTTTGTTGACAGGGGAAAACGGCGCGATTCCATATTTGTTGCCAACAACATAGTCTTCGTGACCATGACCGGGCGCGGTGTGGACACACCCCGTGCCGGCCTCGAGCGTCACGTGCTCGCCAAGAAGCACGGGACATATTTTTTCTGGAAAAATCACGTGACGGTACGTAAGGTTTTCGAGGTCCTTGCCCGTAAATTTCGCGACGGTTTTATAATCCGTAATGCCGCAGGCTTCCAGCGCCGCGGGTGCGAGGAATGACGACATTATGTACGTCTCCTCCCCCACTTTGATCGCGCTGTAATCATAATCCGCGTGAACGCTCACCGCGAGATTGGCGGGCAATGTCCAAGGCGTCGTCGTCCATATCACGAAATAGACGTCGCCATTCACTCCCGGAACGGGAGATTCGGCCTTGAACTTTACATAGATTGAGGGCGAGGTCTTGTCCGCATATTCCACTTCGGCCTCCGCAAGCGCCGTCTCGCACGATGGACACCAATATATCGGCTTGAGGCCCCGGTAGACCGCGCCACTCTCATAGATTTCCGCAAAGACGCGGATAATGGTCGCGACGTACTCACGATCCAGCGTGAGATAAGGATTGTCCCATTCTCCCGAAACGCCAAGCCGCTTGAAATCCTTGCGGTGGATATCAACATATTTAAGCGCGAACGCGCGGCAACGCTGGCGGATTTCCACCTGCGACATCGCTTTCGCCTTACTGCCCAGATCCGTGGCAACCTTGTGCTCGATTGGCAACCCGTGACAATCCCATCCGGGGACATACGGCGCGTCCATGCCGGACATCTGACGGGATTTAACGACAAAGTCTTTCAATAACTTGTTGAGTGCATGCCCCGAATGCAGTTCCCCATTCGCATACGGCGGTCCATCGTGAAGTACAAACTTGCGGCGGCCCGCCGCCGTCTCGCGCATGCGGGCGTACAAATTCATCGCTTCCCAACGCGCAAGAATTTCCGGTTCCCGTTGCGTCAAATTTGCCTTCATCGGGAAGGCGGTATTGGGCAACAAAACCGTGTCTTTGTACTCCGCGCCGGGCGCAGGGGATTTTTTTTCGACGGATTGCACGGATCGGTACTCAGAGCCGCGATTTAAGGCGGGGAATGTAGCATAGGGTACAAGCAATGTCAACAGCATAATCTATAATTTACACAGTATTCGTAAATATTATCCTTCAAGGTTCGCATCGAATAATTCTTCTGACTACCCCAAGATGTTGCGGTATGAAATCAATTCGTGCATACTGATTGAGATGTGCTCAAACTGAAAGGCCGTGGATGATTCTCGAAACTACTCGCTTCGGAAAGCTGGCCATTGCTCCCGCTGACGTGATTACTTTCACGCAGCCTATCCTGGGATTCCAGGAATTTCGCCGCTACATCCTGTTGCCAGGACCCAGCGAACAATTGACTTGGCTCCAATCGACAGATTCAGGTGATTTGGCGTTCATTCTAATCGATCCGCGCACGGTCATGCCCGAGTATGAAATTGATTTGCGCCCGCAGGAATTGGCGGAGCTGGCAGTGGCCTCTACCTCGGAACTGCTAATCTTCACCCTCGTCGTCGTGCCGCACAATCCGGCCCAGATTCGCACAAACATGCGCGCACCCGTGTTGATCTGCAAAAAACACCGCTTGGGAAAACAAAGCATCCTCGAACGCAGCACATACCCAATACAATTCTATCTTGCGCAAGCGCGGGCACAATCCGGGACGGAGGCATCGCATGCTCGTACTCACGCGTAAAGAAGACGAGAGCATCATGATCGGAGACGACATCGTTGTGAAAGTCCTCGATCTGAAAGAACACCAGGTGAAAATAGGGATCGTGGCGCCGAAATCCGTTGCAGTTCACCGGCAGGAAATATACGAGGCCATACAAGCGGAAAACGCGCAAGCCGCGGCGCCTGTGCAGGTCGAAGATATTTCACGTTTCTTTATTTCGTAATGTGCAGACTCAAGACGCGGCAAAGGGGACGATGACATGGATGTCGTTGTAGACGGTAAGAAGGATTTTGCGTTGGCCACTGCCCCGGCGGATGTGATGGACGCGCTGGCGTCCGTCAGTGAATGGCTACAAAAACAGGATCGCTCTATTGTTTCTGTTTCGTTGGACGGCGAATCGATTGATTCATCGCGGTTGGTAGAAGCGCTCGGAGGCAAACCAATAGACGCCGTCCAGTGTCTTGATATTCAATCTCAGCAAACCTCACAGCTCGTCAAAGACGCGCTCGCGGAAATGGAATCGGTATTGCCGGAATTGCCCACCGTCTGCCGTGAGCTTGCGCGGGTATTTCAGGGCGCAGAGCCGCAGTCGGGATATGAGCCCTTCCAGCAACTCGCGGGGATTTGGTCGCACGTTAAGGGCAGGCAGGCAATGATCGCGCACGCGCTGGGTGTCGAAATCGACGCGATGCCCTACAATGGCCGGCCACTTGCCGCGGCGCACAAAGAGTTGAACACGATTCTTTCCGAAGCAGCCGGAGCATTGGAATCGGGCGACCTGATTCTGCTCGGCGATTTGCTGGAATACGAACTCGCGCCGCGCGCGGAACATGAAGCGGGCATCGCGTCGCTCTTGCGGGAAAAAGCAGGCTTGAAATAAGCCGGACGGTTCTGACGAAGCAATGACCAGTCCGCACGTTCTCACATTCAACTTTCACGAACCCTACCTCTGTCTGATGGCGAAGGCAGGCCTTCGCATCACCGTCGGTTTGTACGAAAAACCGCCCTACGCGCGGGCCTGGCAAACCAAATTCCGGCCGATTCCTCCCAATATTGCATTTGCCGAAGAAACAATCTGGCGGCAGGATCTGCGAGCCAGCAAATACGATGTCGTGATCGCTCACAATGAAATGAACGCCGCCAACATTATCGATGCACAAGTGCCCTGCATCTTGGTCTGCCACAACAGGCGCACCTTCCTCGAAACTACCGTGTCGGGCGATCAAGAACAGGGAAAACTGGCATACGAAAAATTGCTGGCGCGGTTGCGGGAAAAGTTTTCGTTCGTTTTCATTTCCGAATCGAAACGGCGTGACTACGGTTTGGATGGCGCCGTTATCCCTCCCGGAATCGACGCCGATGCATATGGCGGGTACACGGGCGACACAAAGGAAGTCTTGCGCGTAGGCAATGCGATGCGAACACGCGACCTTATGTTTGACGTTGATTTTCAGGAAAAGGTTTGCGCCGATTTTCCCAATCGTATCGTCGGCGAGGATGGCGCGATGCCCAATGCGCGCCCGTCACGCGACTTTGAAGACTTGCTCGGGTGTTACCGGAGTTTGCGATGTCTGCTGCACGTGACCCGCGAAGCCTTCGAGGACGGATACAACCTCGCCATGCTCGAAGCGATGGCCTGTGGAATGCCGGTGGTTTCATTGGCGAACGCCACCTCGCCTATTACCGATGGCACTGACGGATTCACATCACGTGATCCGGACGTGCTCCGCACGCGGATTCGGTCGCTATTGGAAGACCGCGACCTCGCGCGAACCATCGGCGCTCGTGGCCGCGAAACTGTTGCGTCGCATTTTCCAATGGATGCGTTCGTCGAAAAGTGGCGCACAACAATCGAGCAGGCCATTGAACGCCACAACGGCCGGCCCACGCATCGAAAACAGGACCTCGAAGTCATACCGCGCCTGAATGTCGTGCTGGAATATTGTTCCTCGCCATTCAGCACAGCCCGCTATTTCGAGCGCGCGCTACGCGAGGACCAGAACGTACTGACCACTGGCGCGCGCGTGCCTGATGCGTTGGTCCGGGATTGGGGATTCGACGGGCCTCCGCCTGTTCAGCATGTCCACGATTTTCCTCGCGAAATCGATGGGCCAGTATCCGACGTCTTCGCCTCGCTCCCAACCGGATTCGATCCGTCGCTGTATCTGTGGGTCGATTCCGGTGTAGACGATATTCCGCCGGACCTCGAATTAGTATCGATTCCGCGGGTCGCCTATGTCATTGATACGCACTGCGCCTTTGATCAGCGCCTCGCCATGACCCGCCGGTTTAACTTCACGTTTCTGGCGCAGAAATCCCGGCTTGACGACTTCGTCCGCGCTGGCGTACCGAACGTCGCATGGATGCCGCTGGGCTGTTCACCGGGCCTCCACAACGTTGGCCCCATGGATCGCATCTATGACGTTGCTTTCGTGGGAAGCATTCCAAATGATCCAAACGACCGCCGAAAACGATTGCTGGATGCTGTGCGCGAACGATTCCCAAACGTCGTGTTCGGCAAGTACTGGCCGGAAGAAATGGCCCGCATATATGCACAAGCCAAAATCGTCGTGAATATCAGCGCTGCGCGCGATATCAATATGCGGGTATTCGAAGCTATGGCGTCTGGCGCGTTGCTGATCACGGATGAGGCCGATGGATTGGAAGACCTGTTCGTCGATAGCAAGCATTTGGTGGTCTACCGGAATGACACGGATTTGCTCTGCCGAATCGAACAGTATCTGGCTGATAATGCCGCCCGCGAACGCATTGCCACCGCGGGAAAATCCCTCGTGTTGCGCGAACACACGTATCGGGAACGCGCGCGTAGAATAACGCTGATGGTTATGGAATCGATCGGCGCGCTCGGGGGATTGATCGGCGAATCACGCTTCAATCGCGGTGGATACTACCGGTCGCCGCGGCCCGAGTTGCAGGCCCACGTCCCGTTGCGGGCGCAACGTATTCTGGATTGCGGGTGTGGCGGCGGCGAATTCGGGCTAGCCCTCAAGCACCGTGGCGCGCGCGAGGTATGCGGCATCGAAGTCGTTGAACGCGCATTTACCATTGCAAAGCAACACCTCGATCATGCGATTTACGGCAGCATCGAAAATATGGAACTGCCGTGGGACGACGCATATTTCGATTGCGTCGTATTCGGAGACGTGCTCGAACATCTCATCGAACCCGCGGCAGCATTGAAAAAAGTTGCGCGCGTGCTGTCGCGAGATGGCGTAATCGTCATGAGCATTCCAAATATCCGGTTTTGGCAGACCGTTATGATGCACGCCAACGGACGGTGGCAGTACGAAGATGCCGGAATCATGGATCGAACCCATCTACGTTTTTTCTGTGCGCCAGACATGGCGCAACTCGTCCACGACGCTGGACTGGAAGTTCTAAAACTTCAGCCGCTGTCGATGTGGCCGCCGAAGGAATTACCGCGTGATGTACGGGGTTGCTTGCGCCTCGGAAAGTTGACCCTCGGGCCGCTGGATGACGCCGAATACCAGGACTTGTTGGTCTACCAGTACCTCGTCGTCGCGGCGAAGCCGGGGATGGACAGGCTAGCCGACGCGCGTCATGCATTGGATAATCAGGATTTTCAGTCGGCATATCAGTTTGCCGTTGAAGCGCGCGACGTCAATTTGCGCGATCAGAAGCGGATCATGGCAAAAGCAATGGCGCGGATGGGAGAGTTGGACAAGGCCGCTGCCCTTTATGCCGAGGCGCTTTCATTCGCGCCCGACGATGTGGACGTTGTGGCGGAACTGGGCCTCGTTCTGGTTGCAGCCGGGAAAAATGTCGAAGCCGAACAACATCTGCAGAGAACGCTCGCAACAGACCCGGAACATGATCGCGCGTTGGGCGGGTTGGGTTTGATCGCCCTGTCGGACGGTGAATGGGATTTGGCCATGAAGTGGTTCATCCGCGCCCTTGATGCGCGACTGGATAATGCCGCTGTCGTCCTGCGGCTTCTTGATTGCGCGGAAAGGACTGCGGCGTTCGAGCCAACGCTCACCGTGGTGCAACGCTACGTCGATTCATACCCCGGCAACACCGATGCTGGATATCGATTCGCGGAACTGTTGCACGCAGCCAACCGCCCGCTGGAAGCCGTTGAGCGCCTCGAAACCCTGCTAATGTTACAGCCTGAACATGCACAAGCGAATGCGTTGCTCGCGCGAATACGGGAAGCATCGCCGTGAAATCTGTGCGTGCGTGGGCGCCGGACCTCGCCACGGAGCCGTTGCGCGAAGGCATTGAAACGGAGCGCGCTCAAAGCGGAGAAACTACCGCGCGCGTGCAGGGCGTTTACCTTCACAGCCGGTACAGGCCTCGCGAAGAGGCCGCGCGGCTTATCGATGACGCCGGCCTATCATCCATAGTACGCGCCGTCTTGGTCGTCGGTATCGGGTGCGGGTATCACGTTGCGGAGTTGATTGCGCGTGGCTACCGGGTAACGATTTTTGAACCTGATCGCTGCGTCGCGAAAATTGCTATCGAGTCTGCACTCGCTGACAGCGATGTAATGCTGGCGATTGGAGACCCGGACCAGTTGATTGCTGATTCAGATTTTCTGAAGCTCACCCGTGCAGATTTGCAGATTCTGGTCCATCCGCCGACTGAACGATTGCATCCCGAAGTTGTCGCGGCAGTGCGCCGACATGTGGCTAGTATCCAGATCGTCAGTAAATCGCTTAGTGTCGCCGTCGTCGGACCCATGTACGGCGGATCGCTGCCAATTGCTTCGTACCTCGCCCGCGCGTTTGAACATCTGGGCCATCGCACACTGTTCGTGGATACCAGCGATGCATGGGATTTGTACCAGCGCGTGACTGGCACTGTGCGCTCGAAGAACGCATCGGGACAACTTGGATCGTTACTCGCGAACGTGCTCGAACAATGGGCCTACGCGCAAGTCGCCGAGTTTGCGCCCAATATCTGCATCGTGATGGCACAGGCGCCGGTAGGACCATCGTTCCCCGCTCGACTCTGCAAAGAAAATATAGTCTCAGCCTTCTGGTTCGTGGAAAACTGGCGGCACATGCCGTATTGGCGGCAGGTTTGCCGCGAATACGATTGTTTCTTTCACCTTCAACCCGGTGAGTTCGAGTTGAAACTGGAAGAAGCCGGGTGCCGGCGCCATACCCTTGTGCAAACCGGTTGTGATCCGGACGTGCACAAACCGGTCGAACTTTCGCATGCTGATCAAAATGAGTTCGGATGCGAAGTCGCCTTTGCCGGCGCCGGATACAACAATCGCAGCCAGTTTCTTCTGGGCCTCACCGACTATCACCTCAGAATCTGGGGGACGGAATGGAACGCGCGCGAATTGCAACCATTTCTCTCCCATCCTGAAGAGCGTTTCACACCCGAAACATTCGCGAAGATCGTCGCGGGCGCGTCCATCAATTTGAATTTACACTCCAGTGCAACGCATTCCGGCGTAGACCCGCGCTGCGATGCCGTCAACCCCCGCGTGTTTGAGATCGCCGCCTGCGGAGGCTTCCAGATTTGCGATCCCTGTAACGGACTCAGCAACTTCTTTGATTTTGAATCGGAGCTGCCTGTATACCGCGACCTTAAACAGTGCCGAACACTCATCGATCATTTTCTGAAAGCGCCGGACGAGCGCCGCGTGTTGGCCGATAATGCGCGCAACCGTGCGCTGCGCGAACACACATACACCCATCGCGCCCAGCAAATGCTCGACAACCTCACGTCTTTGTTCGCCGGACAAATGTTGGCGAAAGGCGTCCGCGTCCAACGCACCGTTTCGGAAATGGCGGAGCGGGCGGGAAAAGAATCTCCACTGGGACGTTATCTCTCAACCCTTCCGCCCAATACGCTATTTTCCCAAACCGCGTTGAATAATTTCATTCCGGTCATGGGCACGCCCCTCTCGCATCCCGAGGGGGTCTTTGCCTACCTGCGAGAACTCCGGACGTCAGCCGAACAATTGTTGGCGCTGTTTGATGGCGCGTAAACGGATTCTCGTTGCGCAGATGACGCGCATGGGCGACGTGCTTCAAACGTCGCCGTTGATCCGCGCGCTCAAGCAGCGCGAACCAGAGTCTCATATAACCGTAATGGTCCGGCGCATGGGCAAGTCCATCGCGGAATGCAATCCGGACATCAATGACATACTGGTCCATGAAGAAGACGAAGTTTTTCGTGACCTCCAAAGTGACGACCCCGACCGGCTATTGAAAGTCTACGGCCAGACCGACGCCTATATCGCGCAATTGCGAGAAGGACGCTATGACATTGCGTACAATTGTACACACAGCCTTTGTTCCGCGATGCTGCTCAAGCTGGCGGGCATACCGGAAGTCATTGGCGCGCACCTCAGCGAGGACTGGCGCTATGTGTGGCGGGGGCGTGGCCCGAATTATTTCATCACCAGCGTGTTGCACCGGGAAGCGAATGATCTAAATCTTTGCGACTCGTTTCGCCATTTCATGCAATCCCCTCCTGTTACAAACGGATTGGTGTTGGAAGTTAATGCCGTAGCACATGCTGAGGCCATGTCGATCCTGGCCGCAAACGGTATCGGCGATGACGGCTTCGTCGTATGTTTCCAACTGGGCGCCAGCGATCGCGACAAGCGCTGGCCGGAAGCACAGTTTGCGGCGCTGGCAAAGGTACTGGTCGCCCGAAACAACGCCCGCATTGTATTGCTGGGCGTCAGCGAAGAGGCCGCATTGGGCGTCGAGTTCGAACGCCACGCGCCCGGCGTCGCGGCGCATCTGTTTGGTAAAACGACGATCCCCCAGTTGGCCGCAATACTGAAGCGCGCTCGAGTTCTCGTCACCAACGACACAGGAACCATGCACATCGCCGCCGCGGTGCAATGTCCCATTGTTTTGGTTTCTGTTGGCTACGTTCATTTTCGCGAAACAGGTCCCTACGGCGCCGGCCATTATGCAGTCGAGTTGGCACGCGAAGACGTAGGCCGCTCGGACCTACGCGGACGCGATGCAGGTGCAGAACACCTCATTACCGATAGCCATGTCGCAAGTGCGGTTGAGTTTGTCGTCAGCAAGGACGATGTGCCTGTCGCGATGGTCCCTCTCGAAGGCGTGGAAGTGTTCCGGTCGGAATTCGCGCCGGATGGCTGTCTACAGTGGTATCCAGTCGCACGGCGCAATGCCACCCATTCGGACATCGTGCGAATGGCGTATCGTCCAATGTGGCTCGAAGATTTCCGTGGAAAATCGACCAATGAGATTGAACGCGACTGTCTGGAGAATCTTGCAAACCACTACGCAGCACCCGCGGATAGCGCCTGCTGGTCCACGCTAAATGACGCATTGTCGGGCCTGGCGAATATTGGCGACAGAGGTGAAACAATTACGCGGGAACTTATTGACACGCTCAGACGGCCCGGAGAAATGCGGCAGGCAAAGCATCTGGTGAGTATGCTCATGGCGTTGGATGAAGAGCTCCGCGTCTATGCCGAGATTCATTCGTCGTGCAAACCCCTCGTCGCCACCGCGCGATTCGACCGCGAAAACCTTGAAGGCTCGGACCCGGCGTTGCTCGCCGCACGCACCCTCGACATCTACAAGAGCCTTTGCACCCGCGCGCGGAGTGTTGCGGAAAAACTCGACCTTCTGCATGACGTTTTAACACGATAACACCTTCAACAAGTAGCTGCCGATTTCAGGGGACTGTCACCGGCAACGGGTTTATGTTGCCGGTGGCTGTCCCCGTGCACGCATGCTCACTCAAAACTCCAGCGGCACGCCTTCCTTCTGAATCGAGACATTGGTCTGGCCCGTGGATTCCAACGCGGACTTCAATGCGCCCATCGCTTCCGGTTCGCCATGCACCAACAACACGTGTTCCGCGCAAGTCTTGAAACGTTGTCCAAATGCAATCAGTTCCGCACGCCCGGCATGCGCGCTGAATCCATTGAGCACCTTAACTTCAGCATTCAACGGACGCATGACCCCAAAGATTTTGATCTCTTTCTCCCGCTCGACGATTCGCCTTCCCAGTGTATTCTTCGCCTGGAACCCCACTATCAGAATCGTATTGCGTTCGTCGTGACAGTTGTTGCGCAAATGATGCAGTATGCGCCCGCTTTCGCACATCCCCGACGCTGAAATGATGATGGCCGGCTCCCGGAGATCATTCAATTTCATCGAATCTTCCACGCGGCGGATATACTTTATGTTCTGAAGTACAAACGGATCGCCTTCCTGCGACATGAACCAGCGAATCTCGTCATCAAAACTTTCGGAATGCAGCCGGAATACTTCGGTGATGTTTACCGTCATCGGGCTATCGACAAATACCGGAAGTTTGGGAAGGTCTCCATTGGTTTCCAATCGCCGTAGTGCATACACGATTTCTTGTGCCCGCTCCAAAGCAAAGCTCGGAATAATTATTTTCCCGCCGCGCCCCGCGGTGTCCTTCACAATTTGCGCAAGCTTCTGATCCATTGACTCGATCGGATCGTGTTCCCGGTTCCCGTAGGTGCTCTCCATCATCACGACATCGGCATCCTCCGGGTCCCAGGGGTCGCGAAGAATCGGCATGTTCTTCCGGCCCAGGTCGCCGCCTTCAAGAAACCGTTTGCTGACGCCATTCTCCCGGCACTCTACCATGACCATCGCGGACCCCAATACGTGGCCCGCTTCGCGAAAAGTAATGCGGATTCCAGGAACGATTTCCAGCGGCATGTTGTACGGCAGCGAGACAATCTTCGACATGGTGTCGTAAACATCGTGGTCGTCATAGAGCGGCGCGACGAAGGCCCGTTGCTTGCGGGAAAGATACTCCGCGTCGCGCGCCTGAATATGCGCGCTGTCCAACAACATGATCGCGCAAAGGTCCCGCGTGGCGGGGGTGCAAAAGATGGGTCCCTCGTAACCGTGCTTTGGGAGCATTGGCAGCAGGCCAATATGATCGATATGCGCGTGTGTGACAACGACGGCATCGAGCGACTTGGGATCAAACTGAAGTTCGCGGTTGCGATGCTCCGATTCCTTTCGCGCGCCCTGAAACATGCCGCAGTCAAACAAAACGCGTTTGCCATTTGCTTCAAGAAGGTGCTTGCTGCCAGTGACGGTTTCGGCCGCACCATAAGACGTAATTCGCATGAAAGCTCCTGATTTATTCTGTCGCCGTCTTTTGCAATAGTTCCGCGGCGTGCCGGATGCTCACATCCGTGAGCGATCCATCAAGCAGCCGGGCGATTTCATGAATGCGCGGTTCTCCGTCAACCTTGCGCAAGCGTGTCGAAGTCCGCCCTTTCACCGTTGATTTTTCTACCGTAAAATGGTTTCTAGCCGCCGCCGCGATTTGCGGCAGATGCGTGATGCAAATCGTTTGATGCGTCCGCGCAAGTTCCTGCATCCGCGCCGCAATCTTGTTGGCGACCACTCCTCCCACGCCTGCGTCAATTTCGTCAAACACCAACGTTGGGATCTTGTCCGCGGACGCGAGCACCGTTTTGATGGCCAGCATGATGCGTGAAACTTCACCACCGGAAGCGACTTGGCGCAATGGTTTCGGTCGTTCCCCAAGATTCGCGGACAACAAAAACTCAATCCGATCAATGCCGTTGCGCTGAAGCGCTATCAACTCGAACCGCGACTCGAAAGCCGCGCCTTTCATTCCAAGGTCTTGAAGCGCGGCCGTCACTTTCTTGTCCAGCCGAAGCGCCGCGGCTTTCCGCTTCGCGGACAACGTGCCAGCCGCGGACTCCGCGGCCCGAAGCAACGCGCCGCGCTTCTCCGTCAGTTCAATTAGCAGATCGGCCCGATGCTCGAATGATGAAATTTCGTTCTGCGACTTTTCCCGATACGCAAGGATGGCGTCCACCGAATCACCAAACTTTCGTTTGAGATCGGAAAGTTGAGACAATCTGCGATTCAACGAATCTAGTTCATTCGGGTCATATTCCGCGGCTTGTGTGTAGGCCCGTATCTCCTCCGACACAGATGCAACGCCTGCACGCAATGCCAACAGGTTTTCGCTTAACGAACGGAACTGCGGATCAATCGCTTCCAACTGGGCAGTGGCATGCAGCGCTGCGTCCATTTGATCAATCGCCGTGTCGCTATCGCCTTCGTAAAGCGCACAGTACGCCGTGGTGGCGAGCGTGTAAACTTGCTCCGAATTGGTAATAAGATTGCGCCGCCCGCGAACGTCTTCTTCCTCTCCCGGCTGAAGGTTTGCTGCATTGATTTCGGCGACTTCGAATTTCAAAAACTCAACACGGCGCGCGCGTTCGCGGTCGTCGGATTCGAGTGTGGCGATTTGCTTTTCAACCTCGCGCAACTCTCCCACGAGCTCAGCAGTACGAGCAGTCTCTTTTTCCACTGATGCAAAACCATCTATTAGATCAAGCTGCCTCTCCGGTAGAAACAATGACTGATGTTCATGCTGTCCGTGAAGATCAACCAGTTCATCCCCAAATTGTGCAAGCTGGTTGAGGGGAAGTAGTGTGCCTCCGGCAAAAGCGCGGCTACGTCCATCGGCCGTAATAAGTCGCGACAGCAGCAACTCGCCGTTATCCAGTTCGACGCCATATTCTTCAAGCAGCGCCTGAAGCCGGCGGCTCGGTTTGACCAAACGAAACACGGCCTCAATCGTCGCGCGTGCCGCGCCGTCCCGGACGGTATCACTGGACGCGCGGGCACCCAGAATCAGGTTCAGCGCGCCCACAATAATTGACTTGCCAGCGCCGGTTTCTCCGGTGAGCACGTTGAACCCCGAATAGAATTCGACTTCGAGGTCTTCTATTAGCGCGTAGTTTTGAATGCGGAGCAGTTCAAGCATGATCAATCGGTGTTCGTCAGTTCGAGCAAAAACTCGCGGTTTCCGGCGGGTCCCAATAGCGGAGATGGTATTACACGGCCCGGCACAAACCCGATGCGGCCCGCGGATTCACGGATAGCCGAAATGACGGCTTGATGTACGTCCGGATCGCGCACGACGCCTTTCTTCCCCACGTTTTCCCGCCCGGCTTCAAACTGCGGCTTAATCAATACGATACCCGGCGCACGCGGCCCGAGCAAAGTCTTGAGTGAAGGCAGCACAAGCTTCAATGAGATGAACGAGCAATCCGCCGTAAAGAAAATTGCCTGTTCCGGCAAGGAATTGGCCTTCAAATGACGGATATTCGTGCGCTCCATCACGATGACGCGCGGATCGGTCCGCAATTTCCACGCGAGTTGCCCATACCCAACATCAACCGCGTACACGCGCGCCGCGCCACGTTGCAACAGGCAATCCGTGAACCCGCCGGTTGACGCGCCAACGTCAATGGCAATAAGCCCCGCAACATCGTATTGGAACGCATCCAACGCGGCCGCGAGTTTTTCCCCGCCCCTGCTTACAAATGCCGCGTCATGGTGAATGACGAGTTCGATTTCCTGGTCTACCATGAGCGCGGGCTTGTCGAGCACTTCACCATTCACCGAAAGGACCTTGCCCGCGCGCACCATTCCCTGTGCCTGCGTCCTGGAAACACTCGCCTGCCGCGCGACGATGGCATCCAAACGGAATTTCATGATATAGCCACAAATATCCGATCAGTCATGCTCAATCAAGACTACCGCATTCGTGCTGATTGCTTCGCCCCGTCCCTCCGGGCCGACATGTTCGTTGGTCTTGGCTTTAACCGATACGCACTCCACTGCAATGCACAGGGTTTCCGCCAGCCGCATGCGAATCGCGCCCAAATGCGGATTCATTAGCGGGTTTTGCGCAATGACATTCGAATCCACGTTCACAACCCGCCAGCCCGCTTCCCGAAGCAATCCGACAACGTGTTCCAACAACGCGATGCTATCTGCATTCTTGAATTTCACGTCCGTATCGGGAAACAATTGGCCGATATTGCCGAGCGCGGCTGCCCCCAAAAGCGCATCCGTAATCGCGTGCGACAACGCATCCGCGTCAGAATGCCCATCCAATCCCCGTTCAAAAGGAATTGTCACGCCACCTAACACCAGCGGCCGTCCATCGACCAGCCTGTGCAAGTCATATCCAATTCCGACGCGAATCATTCAGTTACTCCATCGAGGACGCAACGTGCGACTTTCATGTCCATCGGCGTAGTGATTTTGAAATTCAATGGCGAACCCATCACCAGTTTCACGCGTCCCCCGTTTAGCCGCACGAGCGTGGCATCGTCCGTCGCCATGCGGCCCGCACGCCTTGCGGCATCGTGCGCAGCGCGAATGACCTCGACGCGAAAAGTCTGCGGCGTTTGACACGCCCACAACAGACTGCGATCCGGGGTATTATCGAGAAACCCGGATTCATCCGCGACCAATACGGTGTCCACCGCTGGTATCGCGACAGTCGCCGCGCCATATTCGCCCGCGGCATCAATGGACCCGCGAATCGCGTCCGCCGGCGCAAATGGCCTCGCCGCATCATGAATAATAACAAGTTCCGTGTCTCGATGAAGCGCAGCCAATCCATTCAATACCGAATCTTGCCGTTCATTGCCCCCGTCAACCAGTTCAAATGCATGGTCAGGAAATGCCGCGGCCAGACACTTCTCATACGCTTCTCTTGCTGACGCGGAAACAGTAATGAGGCAATCACGAATCAGGTCGAGTGACTGAAAGTTGCGAAGCGTGTGGACCAATAGTGGCGTGCCCGCAAGATTGACAAGCGCCTTGGGTTGGCTCGCGCCAAGACGCGTTCCCATGCCTGCCGCGGGAATCAGCAGTTGCGTTCGCATTCAGCGCGGTTATTCCAGAACGGATTGCAGTTTGGTGAAAATCATCCGCCCATTCGACGTTTGAAGAACGCTCGTCACCGTCGCCGCGACGTTGTGCCCGATATGGTCCCGCCCTCCGTCCACGACAATCATCGTGCCGTCGTCGAGATATCCCACGCCCTGCTGCGCTTCCTTCCCCTCGCGCACGATCCGCACATGCATATGCTCGTCCGGCAACACCGCCGTCTTTAGCGCATTGGCCAATTCGTGAAGATTTAGTACCGGCACACCCTCGATCTGCGCGACCTTGAACAGGTTCAAATCGTTGGTTACCACTTTCGCGCCGATCAGTTTCGCAAGCGCGACAAGTTTGCCGTCGACATCGCGCACCTGCTCGACATCGTCTTCGATCACCTCGATCTTCACGTTGCTCTCGGGCGCCTGCAATT
>Ga0163150_10003315_pt1 | contig 22855 bp, 20 predicted proteins | sample OliLakLV19P2IB_FD_148628 | JGI IMG/M metagenome (GOLD analysis project Ga0163150, IMG submission 148628) | Freshwater microbial mat bacterial communities from Lake Vanda, McMurdo Dry Valleys, Antarctica - Oligotrophic Lake LV.19.P2.IB | ecosystem: Environmental > Aquatic > Freshwater > Lake >...
TCTATCCGTTTCTCACTGTCCTGAACGTGGTCACCAGGTTTATCCTGGCAATGTTGGGTGTAGGTGCCTCGGGGGGGCATGACGGGGCATCGACCGAGCAGGAAATCCGGGCACTGATGCGCGAAGCCCACGTGCACGGCAATCTGACCCGCAGCGAGCACTCGCTGATCAACAACGTTTTCGAATTCGACGACATGGTTGTGCGAAGGGTCATGCTGCCGCGTGGCGAGGTCGATTTTTTTGACATCAATGAACCGCTCGACAAACTGATCGAACTGGCCAAGCGAACCAAGCACACGCGGTATCCGGCCTGCGACCGGTCATTGGACAGCGTTTTGGGGGTGATTCATATCAAGGACCTGGTGGGCATTTCGGCCGACAACACCGACTTCGATATTCAAAAGATCATCCGGCCTCCGAAGAAGGTGCCGGAGACGATGCCGATCAGCCGCGTCCTGAGGCATTTTCAGGGGACTCACCAGTTGTTGGCGTTTGTTGTCGACGAGTACGGCACGATCACCGGCGTGGTGACACTGGAAAACGTGCTGGAAGAAATCGTGGGACCTGTCGAAGACGAGTTTGATTCAGAGCGGCCGGATATCGTTCCGTCCGGGCCTGACGAGTTCATGATCGATGGCGGAACGCTGGTCGGTGATATCGAGAAACGCTGCAAACTCGATTTTGGCGACGAATCCGATTCCGATTCAATCAGCGGCCTGCTGACCGAAATGCGGCAGAAGATCTTGCAACCAGGGGACCAGTTCGAGCTGCCGGGAGCGACGGCCGAAGTCGTCGAAACCCAGGGGGATCGGGCTACCATGATCCGGTTACGAATTGTCGGGCCGAAAACGACCTAGTGGTTTGTCCAGTTTAAAAAGTGGGGTAAGCATCCTTGCTTGCCGTGAGTTTGACGGTGAAAAACCGCAAGCTGGAAGCATACGCCACTTTGACCAACCCTAAAACTAATGGCTGACAATCCATTAGTGCATCAGCCTGTTTTTTACGCCGTTTCGATTTCCGGCTTATGCTTTCGAACGGTCGATTTTCTTCACCAGCATGGCGATGTAACTGCGGGGCTCCAGGCGATCCAGTCCCAGACTGGCGCCAGCGAGGGTTACGGTCTGGCTGGCCTGATCCGCTTCGTTTTCATCGACGACCAGTTCGACTTCGGCAAATTCGCCAAGCTGTTCGACGGTGTCCAGTGCGACAGTGATGGTTCCGGATTGTGAATCGGGACGGGGCATTTGCCAGGTGACCCGGTGCTTTTTGACGGTGGCCCGTTCGCAAAAACCAAGCTGGGCAAGCATGCGGCGCAGATTTTCCAAATCTTCGTCCGGAACCAGAATCTCGATTTCCTCGCGGATTTTTACCGGGCCCGGTTTTCGGGGGCCCTTGTAACAGAGCAGCGTCCCGTTCGAATCGGTCCGGATTCGAAAGGCTTCGTCGGTCGCCGCCATGTCGCGCGAAGGGTGGACGAGGTAAATGTCCTGTTGATCGATCGACGCAGTCTGTACTGCGCCGACAGCGACCAGGGTCCGTTCGAGGGCCGGGCGGTCAGTGACGTGGAATTTTTGTTCTACTTCAAGAGACATGGGGGTTTTCCGCGATTGGGCCTGAAACATAACCGGATGACCGGGGGACAAACGGCTGAATGGATCAAGTCAGGCTGTTTTCTGCCAGCCGCTGTTTCAATGCAGTAATCGCCGAGGATGGATCAGCGGACTTTCTTACAAAGCCGCTGACGGCGACCCGTTTCATTCCGTTGGTCAGAATCCCGTCGATGTTTTCTGCCGTTATTCCGCCGATCGCAAAGGCGGGGAGCGAGATTTCTTCGGCAACTGCCCGGACCAGATCGACCCCCACGTATTGGTCAAAGCTCTTCGTCTGGCCGGGAAAAACCGGCCCAACGCCAATGTAGTTGGCTCCGTCCAGAACCGCCTCGCGTGCCTGTTCGATGGAATGTGTTGATACGCCAATGATTTTTGTCGGACCGAGAATCCGCCGGGCGGCAGCGACTGGCAAATCGTCCTGGCCCAGGTGAACTCCATGGGCCGAGGCGGCCAGGGCAATGTCGCTGCGGTCGTTCATGATCCAGCGGGTCCCGGTTCCGGTGCAGCACTCGGTCAGAATTTTTCCACGGCCAAGCAGCAAACGGTCGTCGAGCGATTTGTCGCGCAGCTGGATGATGTCTGCCTGGGCATCAATGATTTGCCGGACGAGTTTCTGGAATTTTTCGGCGGTGTCGAGTCCATCCACCAGGATGCACAGCCGGGCATGGCGCAGCGACTGGTGGCTGAGCATGGCTGTGACGATCGCTTTTTCGAGTGTGTAGGTCCGGTATCGAAGCTGTTCGACGAGCGGTGCAACCTGGGGCGCGACGGTTTTGGAATATTCCTCGATTGTGCGAAGTGACTGCTGGACGCGGGCCAGGTTGGCTTGGGCGATGCTGACCGTTCCGTCCCGCTGATATTCGGAGTCGGTGCCGATTGCAGTTCCGACATCGGATCGTGTGTCACGATGCGCGACGAGCTGGCCGGAGCTGAAATTTTTTGCCGAGTTCGAAAGTTCGTGCCGGAGATTTTTCAGAAGCGAAGTCAGGTGCCGGTCGTCCAGAACCATGCGCGTATAGTCTTCGACCACCCGCAGACCTTCGTTGGCCCGATTCAGAGCGGCATCCAGAATACGCCAGGTCGGTGCATCGGAGTCTGTTTCCGGATTGTCTGTCATGTCAGTGGCGGGTGGGAACGTGGGCGGAGACGGGGTAATCGAGAACAATTTTTCGACCGAACGATTGACGGGCGGGATCCCTGTCCGGTCGGGTTCCCGGTGCCATTCTGGCACTTTTGTCGAATATGTCATGCGGGTGCCAGGATTTTTGCAAAATTCCGGATGCCGGGATTTGTCCTTTCCGGGAGGTTCAAAGTTGCGCTTTTTTGCCGAATCTTTCGGTGCCAGCAAAAACGTGTGGATTTTTTTGGAATTGACCTAAATCGTTGCCAGGTTGATACTTTCGACGATATTGCCCCGAAATGTTGTTCGTAAATTATTCAACATGGATGTTACGACGGGGTATCTTTGTCGGCACGGAAGCGGAGACTTGGGTCCATGAGATGGGGACCGTTGAGTATGGGCCTTTGGCCAGGATTGGCCCGGTTATGGATGCGGGGAGAATGGTCTGCCCTGTGTCTGGCCGTAGGTTTCTCGCTGATGTTGAACCTCGCCCTGGTTTCCACTTTGGTGTGGCCTGAGTTGATTGGGCCCGGGTTTACTGCGGTTGTTTGGCCCGTTTTGGGGCTGGTCTGGCTGGTCAGTGCCTGGAGCTGCTGGCAGCAGCGATTCGAGCTGTTCTCCAGTCAGGTCCCGACTGGCGAAATCGCATCGCCGGACAGCGAAACTGTCAATGACCGCTTGTTTATCGAAGCACAAACCGAATACTTGAAAGGGAACTGGGACCAGTCGCAGCAATTGCTGGAGCGGCAACTCGGGAGGTTTCCCCGTGATGCGGCCAGCCAGTTGTTGCTCGCAACGCTGTTTCGCCGGACCGGAAAACCGGATCAGGCAAACATGCAGCTGGACCAGTTGGAAAAGATCGACCAGTCGATTCCGTGGCGATACGAGATTGCCCGGGAACGGGAACTGATCGAAGCCGCCAGAGAGGACGAAGACAACCACCTCCGTCCGGACCTGGTACAGGATTTGCCCAAGGGTATGGAACCAGACAGCGCGGACCCGGAACTGATCCGGAAACAGGCTGCCTGAATTTGCCAACACGACCGTAAACAATTCAACGTCAATCCTGCTTCAAAGGATTTGCAAAATGTACGAAAGATTCACAGATCGCGCCCGCAAGGTCATGCAACTGGCCAACCAGGAAGCCCAGCGGTTCAACCATGAGTACATCGGTACCGAACACATGCTGCTCGGACTGGTCAAGGAAGGGACCGGCGTCGCGGCCAATGTTCTGAAGAACCTCGACGTCGATCTTCGCAAGATCCGGCTGGAGGTGGAGAAGCTGGTTCAAAGCGGCCCCGAAATGATCACGATGGGCCGGCTGCCACAGACACCGCGGGCCAAAAAGGTCATCGAGTATTCGATGGAAGAAGCCCGCAATCTGAATCACAATTTTGTCGGCACCGAGCACCTGTTGCTTGGTCTGTTGCGCGAACACGAAGGTGTCGCCGCCCAGGTTCTGATGAATCTGGGATTGAAACTCGAGGACGTCCGCGAGGAAGTGCTGAACCTGCTGGGCAACGGTCTGGAAGGTGAAGGCGAGGGTGCAGGCGGACGGGAAGGAGTCGGCGGTGCAGCCGGCGGCGAAGCTCCGGCTGGAAAAGCCAGGTCTTCCAAGACCCCGGCACTCGACAGCTTTGGCCGCGACCTGACCGAACTGGCGCGCAACGACAAACTCGATCCGGTCATCGGACGGGCCAACGAAATCGAACGGGCCCTGCAGGTCCTTTGCCGTCGTACGAAAAACAACCCGGTCCTGCTGGGCGAAGCGGGCGTAGGCAAAACGGCGATCGTCGAAGGTTTTGCCCAACGGGTCGTTAACGGCGAAGTTCCCGAGATTCTGGCTGACAAGCGGATCGTGGTTCTTGATCTGGCGATGATGGTTGCCGGTACCAAGTATCGCGGCCAGTTCGAAGAGCGGATCAAGGCGGTCATGAACGAAGTCAAGCGGAATCGCAACACGATTCTGTTTATCGACGAGCTTCATACGCTGGTCGGAGCTGGTGGAGCCGAGGGAGCGATTGACGCTGCCAACGTTCTGAAACCGGCATTGGCCCGTGGGGAGATCCAGTGCATTGGTGCAACGACGCTGGACGAGTACCGCAAGTACATCGAGAAAGACAGCGCTCTGGCCCGCCGGTTCCAGGAAATCCTGGTCGAGCCGACCTCGATGGATGAAACCACGCTGATTCTGAAAGGGTTGCGTCCGCGCTACGAAGAACATCACCGCGTCCAGATCACTGACAACGCGATCGAGGCCGCTGTGGACCTGAGCAGCCGGTACATAACGGCCCGCTGCCTGCCGGACAAGGCGATCGATGTGATCGACGAAGCGGGTGCCCGGGTTCGCCTGCGTTCGATGACCAAGCCACCCGATCTGAAGGAGATCGACGACGACATCGAGCGGCTGAACAAGGAAAAAGAAGACGCCGTCGCCAACCAGGATTTCGAGAAGGCGGCTGCTTTGCGCGATCAGGCCGACAAGCTTCGTCGCAAAAAAGAACAGATCAAGCGCGAATGGCGTGAGAAGTCGGAACAGGTCGATGGACTGGTTGACGAAGAAGTCATCGCCGAGGTGATTTCCAAGATGACCGGCATTCCGCTGACGCGGCTGAGCACCGAGGACTCGATGCGACTGATTCGCATGGAAGGTGAACTGCACAAGGCGGTGATCAGCCAGGAAGCGGCGGTCAAGGCGATTTCCAAGGCCGTCCGCCGGAGTCGCAGCGGGTTGAAAGACCCCAAGCGTCCGATCGGATCCTTCATGTTTGCCGGACCAACGGGCGTTGGAAAAACGCTGTTGGCCAAGGCCCTCGCGGAGTTCATGTTCGGTGATCCGGACTCGCTGATCACGATCGACATGAGCGAGTACATGGAGAAGCACAATCTGAGCCGGCTGATCGGAGCCCCTCCGGGATATGTCGGCTACGAAGAGGGTGGCCAGTTGACGGAAAAAATCCGCCGCCGTCCCTACTGCGTGGTGCTGCTGGACGAAATCGAAAAGGCCCATCCGGACATCTACAACATGCTGTTGCAGGTGATGGAGGAAGGCCGTTTGACCGACAGTTTCGGCCGGCATATCGATTTCCGGAACGTGATCCTGATCATGACGACCAACGTGGGCGCCCATTCGATCAAGAACGAATCGCAGTTCGGCTTGCCGGGCGCTGGCGATGACGCATCGTTCGAAAGCATGAAAGCGCGGGTCTACGACGAGATCCAGCGGGCGTTCCGGCCGGAGTTTCTCAACCGCCTGAGTGACGAGCCTATTATCTTCCGGCACCTCGAGAAAAAGGATCTCAAACTGGTGATCGATCTCGAACTGTCCAAGATCCGGAACCGGTTGCAGGATCGCGGATTCGCGATCGAACTGACCAATGACGCCAAGGAATTCCTGATCAAGAAAGGAACGAACCTCGATTTCGGTGCCCGGCCATTGCGTCGGGCCCTGGAAAACTTTGTCGAGGATCCGCTGGCCGAGGAATTGCTGCAGAATACCTTTGCGGGCAAGAACCGGATCCTGATCGATGTTTCGCGGGATGATGACGGGAAGATGAAGCACCTGAAATTCGAAGGTGTCTTTGTCGAACCGGAAGGGGAACCGGAAGTTGCTGCGGCTGGTGCAGCGGAAACGCCGAAGACTCCTGCCGCCAAAAAATAGCCGGTGACCGGCTGTTCAGGCCGGTCAATCGGCGAATTTCACAAATTAACAATCCCCCGTTTTGCCTTGCAATCCGGGGGATTTGTTTTTCTGTACCCGGTGGCCAGTCGGATTGCCCATTCCGGGCAGGGGCCGGTTTGGGAACGGTGAGCCGGGGCATTTGTCCTCCCAGGACATCCCCGATGAGGCACCAGTGCAGCGGTAGCCGACGGGGCAGGAACCGGATTCTTCAGCGAACCCGATTCGCAAAAGTGTGTTCAGAACGAAAGTTTTCCCTCGCTGCATCATCCATGGAAAACACTTTTCCAACCGCAACGGAAATGGAGTTGCCGATCACTGCGATTGCAAAAAAGTGATTCGCAACCGCTTCGGCAGTCCTCGAAACGCGAAATTTTGAAAAAAGTTTGAATTTTTTTTTACTTTCGTTTTTTCGTTCGGCAACGTTGTTGGAAACGGAAATACAACGGCAGTAGAAACGGATGAAATGGATTCCGGGACCTATTGCGAACAAAAAAACGGGAACCATTTTTTCTGCGGACATGAGCATCGCGACTTTCCGACGGGACAATTCTGCAAAAACGATTATCGATTTCGTCCGATGAACAGTTTCCGGAAGTAGTCACCAAGCCGGGAATCAGAAAAACTGCATTGGCAGGCGGGTAATGCGGAAAACATCCGGAAAATCTGCGGTAAAACAAATTGAAGCAGGCGGGTGCCGCCAGCCGCGACGTTGTTTGCCGCCGTATGGAATACTTCCTTTTCAGAGGTCACATTCCAAACGCCGTTCAAGAGCGGAATGGCCGTTAATGATTTTTGTTATTACAAATGTGTGCAGAGAAAAAATGGGCGTTGTTCGGCGAAATTCCGCTGCAGGTTTTGGGAAAGTGGAAAGCGAAAGCGGAATGGAAACAGTGCGAAGCGGAATTTTTTCGCGCGCAGTCCATTTTTTTTGCGTTCCAATATTGAAAAGCGGAAATTGATCGCCTACAAATAAAGCGTCCAAGGAAATCCGTTTGTGGCACTGATGCAACATCGGAGCGGTAAGGGAAGCCGTCGCAGGACGTCCTTCGTTACAGCGCCGCAGGTTAATTCAGATGAATCGGCAGGAGTGCCGGTTCCAGCGGATTGCCGACCGTGTCGCAAGACACGTTTTTCTGGTTGGCGGACAGATACGGGCTGGTTTCGTGATCAGCGTTGATTGTTCGCCGCAAGTTTATCGGAGGATGTACTGTGGCCAAGAAGAAAAAAGCAGCCAAGAAGAAGGCAGCACCCAAGAAGAAAACAGCGAAGAAGAAGGCCGTAAAGAAGAAGAAGTAACCCTTCGCGGTTTGCTGAAGAAACAACGAGAAAGGACTGCGGTTTGACGCAGTCCTATTTTTTTGCGCTGGCCGGAAAAAGGTGCCGGCCTCGAAAGTTGGCCGACCAGGGCGACCGGCCAAATTGGGGCACCTAAACGGCTGAACCATGGATTGGCCGGGGACAAAATATCCCGGTGAGGACGCAGCAAACGCTGTCCTTCGGACTGCTGGGGGTTCCATTTGTTTGTTGTTCCGGCTTCAGCCGGTTCCTGCCGTATGAATGCGGGACTACAAACAAGCGGGATCGCCATTCAGGCTCCGTCCGGTCAATCTGTGCTTGTGGGAAACTGTGAGCCAGAGTCCCTGCCATTCTTTTCTTCCGTAACCAACAGGCAATTTCCATTAACGAAATTCTGTACGGCTGGATGCATGTACTTGGTCGGGATGCCGAAAAGGGGATTCGGTCGGTACCGGGGAAAACCATTATCGACGATCTGTTTGAAGGCGTGGAAATTCATCCGGTTACATCGGGTGGATTTAGCGGAGCCAGAATCTGGAGGGTGGTTGGCATCGATGGGAGGCAGTGGTGTCTGCGCCAATGGCCGGCAAGCGGTCCGACGAAAAACGATCTGTTCCGGATCCATGCGGGTGTTCGGGCTGCGGCGAGTCGGGGCAGCGATTTTCTGTCCGTTGCCATTCCAGCCCGGCCCTTCGATCAAACTGCCATCGAGTTTGCCGGGCACCTGTGGGAACTGTCGGTCTGGCTGGACGGTGAACCGGTTTTGTTGACGGGCTTCAACGGGGATCTGCTCCGGAAAGCGGTAAACGCCGCAGCCGGGGTGCACCAGGCGTTTTATGATGCCAGCCGGAGTTTGCCTGGGTCCGGCCCGATTTCAGCTTCATCACCGGCTGTGGCAAGGAGAATGCTTCAATTGCCCGGTGCAGAATCGGTACTGGGGCAAATTGAAACCGTCATGTCTTCACAACAACCGGAACTGGACTCCGGTTTGGTAACCAATTCGGTTCGGGCGATTCGCAGCATGTTGCCGCAACTCAATGCATTGGGCGAGCGTGCAGGACTGCAGCGGTCATTGCTGCAACCGGTGCTGGGTGACCTGTGGTGCGAAAACGTTTTGTTCCAGGACGGAATGGTCAGCGGTATTATCGACTATGGGAGTTACGGTTTGGACTTTCCCGAGTTGCCATTTGCACGACTGGTGGGAAGTGTCGTTAACAATGACGAACCGGGAACCGCAGCTGTCGATTGGGAACGCGACCCGACCCGGGACTGGAAGAGCCAATTTCTGTCTTTGGCAGGTGATTCCTGGGCTGGACGGGCGCTGAACCAGGAAATTCTGGGTTTTTTCCACCAAACGAACATAATCCTGGGTTGTTTGAACTGGCTGGAGTGGATATTTGTACAGCATCGGCCATTCGCCGATTCTGCCCGAGCGATGCGACGGGCGGAGCAAATGATGCGGGCTGCGGTCCGGATGGAAGCGGAGCGATAGCCGTACAAAAAAAACCGGAAAGAGCCATTATGCCTGTGACAGAAACAAGCCGGAACAAAGCGCTGACGGCCCGACAGCGCGAAGCCCTCGAGTGCATTCGCCAGTCCTGCCTGGAACGGGGATTTGGTCCGACGATTCGCGAGATTGCCGAGTCGATGGGGATTATGTCTCCCAACGGAGTCATGGTCCATCTGCGGGCGCTTCAGCGCAAGGGGCATATTGAACGGTCCGCCAATCTCTCCCGCTCGATTCAGTTGACCGTCGACCCGCGCACGCGGGCATCTGGCATTCCGCTGATTGGGAATATTGCGGCTGGATTGCCAGTCGAGGCCAACGAACAGGACGAGCGACTGGATCTGCAGGGGCTGTTCGGCAACAAGCCGGGGAACTGGGCGCTGCGTGTGACCGGCCAGTCGATGGTGGACGCCCACATTGACGATGGTGATTATGTGATCGTTCGTTCCACCGCGACGGCCCGCAAAGGGGACATCGCGGTGGTCCGAACCGGCGAAGGAGACGCGACCCTGAAATACTGGTTCCCGGAAAAAAACCGGATCCGGCTGCAGCCTGCCAACAGCTCGATGAAACCGATCTACGTCAAATCGGCCGAGGTCCTGGGTGTTGTGGTGGGAGTGGTCAGGAAACTGGCGTAGGGTTGGCCTGTCGGTCGGACGACCATTCTGGAAATCGCACAAGCGGACAATGAAACGAAATTGGCGGTCTGGTTAACTGGACAGCGCCATGTTGCCCCCTCTCCCCCTAATGTTTCGCTTAAAAAACTTGCGCAAATAGCATTTGGAAATGGCGCGAAACATTTGGTGGAGAGGGGGCCAGAAAATCGACCCGTTATCGATCAATTTGACAAACCTGGCGCCGTCCACTTAAGCAGTATTCCAGGATTCAGAATTGGGCGATCTGCTGGACGACCGGGTCTGTGCCTGGGATCGCGATTCAAGCGGAGGTGCTACGGCTGCTTCATCAATTGATCCCGCAGCAATCGCCGCATGACTTTGTTGCTGGCGGTTCGGGGGAGTTTGTCGACCGGGTGGATCGCTCGGACTTTGAACAGCGGATTCAGGTCCGTTTTCAGCCGCTGGTTCATGGCGGGGAGCAATGTGTCGGCCTGGGGCGTTTCGTGGCAGACGACGAATACGTGCAATTCCTCGGGGCCTCCTCCATCCGACCAGGCGACGGCAGCGGTTTCGTGAACGCCGGGAACCAGGTTCAGCACACGCTCGATCTCGGCGGAACTGGTTTTGATACCGCCCAGATTCATCGTGTCATCGACCCGGCCGCCGGCGGCAAAATACCCGCTCGGAATTCGCCGGAAATGGTCGCCGTGCCGGCGAAGTAGTGTTCCGGGTGACGGTTTGGTTCCTGATGCGGTGCCGTGATCGGGACATTTCGGGTTGTCTGCGAAATAGGTTTCGTCGTGATCGCGATTGAGCAGCGACGACGAAAGTCCGATCGCGGGCGGGATCAGGAACAACTGGCCTTCGTCGGCCGGATTCCCCGCTTCGTCCAGAATCACAAAATCCAGCCCGGCCCCAGGCGTCGAAAATGCGGCTGGAACGTTGGGTTGCAACACGGTCGATGAAATGTACCCGCCACCGATCTCGGTGCCGCCACAATACTCGATTACCGGTCGCATTCCGGCCAGGCTGCCCAGATAAACCATATCGTCGCTGCGCGAACTCTCGCCGGTCGAGCTGAAGACATGGATGCCCGACCAGTCGAACTGTTCCATGATTTTCGATTCCCGCCATGCCCGGACGATGGTCGGCACAACGCCCAGCATGTTGACCCGCGCGTCCTGAACAAACCTGCCAAAGTCTTCCGTCACGGGGACGCCTTCAAAAAGTGCGATCGTGCCGCGATTGATCAGTGCGGCAAAGATCAGCCAGGGCCCCATCATCCATCCGAGGCTGGTCGGCCAGCAAACGACGTGGCCCGGCCGGATGTCCTGGTGGACCAGACCATCCACCGCACATTTGAGCGGCGTCAGTTGCGTCCACGGGATCGCTTTGGGGTCCCCTGTGGTGCCGGACGAGAACAGCACATTGATGACCGCGTCGGAACTGGCGATATGCGGCTCGATCGCCTGGCCTTCCGGCCGGAATTCATTCCACGAGCGGTCGTTGGCCCGAAGTGTGACTTGAAGCGTCGATTCGTCTTCCGGCAAAACGATGACTGGCAGTTCTGTCGAGTCGCAGACTCGCTGGTAAAGCGGCAGGGTTTTGCCTCCGCGAACCTGAACGTCGTATGTGAATACTGCCCTGGCTCCTGCGATCCGCAACCGGTTTGCGATTTCGGGGGGAGCAAAGCTGTCGGCGATCGAGACGGCACGGCAGCCCGCCCAGATGATCCCAAGGTACAGGGCAACCGATTCGGCGGTCATCGGCAGAACGACCCCGAGTGCATCATCGGGTTGGTACCCGGCCCGCACGATCGAACCAGCGATTTTCGCGGCTTGCGATTTCAGTTCCCCGTAACTGATCGTTCTAAGTGGGTGGCCTGGTTTTGCCGAGACGATCGCGGGGTTCGACGGTTCGGCCAGAAAGCAGCTTTCCGCGATGTTCAATTTCGCGCCGGGAAACCAGTCTGCTTTGGTAGATCCCGGTTCGTGTTTGAGTATCGAACTGGCGGCACTTCGAAACCGGATTTCCAGGCGTTTGGCGGCGGCACTCCAGAATTCAGCCCGTTTGGTCAGCGACCACTGCCGGAAATCCTCAAATGACCTGTCACCTCGAACGGCCATCCAGCCTGCAAGGCAGGAATTCTGCAGGGCGTCGGAATCCGGAAACCACATGGGAACTGCAGTTGGACCGGACGGTTTTTCCTGTGCCAGATTCCATAGCGTCTGCCAGATGGAAGGCGACAGGCGTGTGCCGGAAACGATACCGATAACCTGTTGCCATGCGGCAGTGGCTGTTTCCGAGCCGGACAGGGCCTCCTGCAATTTCGGGGCGAAACCGCCGGGAAGGCTGGACCAGTCGATACTCATAAATTATCCCAGCACCGGCAACGACACATTCAACGGTTTGGACATTGCCTGGGTCGAAAGATGCTTGGACAGATTCCAGGCGATTCGTTCCAGATAGGGTCCGACATGGGGATCGTTGAAGTTGGCCATTGCCTGTCCTTCGTCCCCGCGCACGCGAAGCTGGATGTTGATCGGGATTTCGCCGAGGAACGGAATTCCGGCTTCTTCGGCATATTGCCGGGCCCCGCCGCTCCCAAAGATGTCATAACGTTTGCTGCAGTCGGGGCAGATAAACCCGCTCATGTTTTCGACCATGCCGGCCAGCGGAATTTTTACCTGACGAAACATGCCCACTGCTTTGACCGCGTCGATCAATGCAACTTCCTGAGGTGTGCAAACAACGACCGCTCCGGATACGGGCAACAGCTGCGACAGCGTCAACGCGACGTCCCCTGTTCCTGGAGGCATGTCGATGATCAAAAAGTCGAGCGAACCCCAATCGACATCCCGCACAAAGGTGGTCACCGCCGAGTGCAACATTGGGCCGCGCCAGATCACGGCCTGGTCAGGCGGCACCATGAACCCGATAGACATCAACGGCATGCCTTCCAGAAAATGCGGGGCGATTTTGTTGTCACCCGATTTGCCAACCTGTCCGCGCACGCCGGTCATCTGGGGCAGGCTGGGACCGTACACATCGGCGTCCAGCAAGCCGGTCCGGCAGCCTGACCTTTTCAGTGCCAACGCCAATGCGAGAGCTACCGTACTTTTTCCGACTCCGCCTTTGCCCGACCCAACGGCAATCACCGCTTTGGCCCGCAGTCCGACTTTGCCCATCTCGGGAACAGTTCGTTCGACCAGGTTTACCGTTACATTGGCCGATTCAACTCCGGCTACCGAGCGGGCCACCTGTTCCAGCTCGTTGGCAAAGTCTTTTTTGAGTGGGGCAGCAAATGTGCCCAGTTCCGCTTTTACTGTTGCGACGTCACCGTTGACCGCGACCGTTTTTACCTGACCGGTTTTTCCAAGTGTCCGGCCTGTTTCAGGGTCGCGAATGTTTTCGAGGGCGGAACGAATTGCTGATTCTGTCATGGGATGCCTGGTTGGAGAATGACGCCCGGGGCGATCATGATTTCGGAGGATGGCGGGGACAGGGTCCAGTGCCGCCTTCGATTCTTGCAGTTTTGGCCGAAGTTTTGAACGGCCCCGAAAACCGGTGCGGGGTAGCACCTTGTGGGCAAGCTCAAACGCTCAGGCGGCCGAATCGGGGGCTTTTGGGCTCGCCCACCTGGGCCAGGGCATCCGGGCCAAAATCTGGTCCTGCCAGGAAAACCGGACCGGCGGCTGGACCGAAAAGTACTCGCCGGCTGATTGCAACAGATTATCGAGCTGAAGCAGGCTGGTAAAAACGCGGGCACATCCGGCTTCGACCAACGCCAGTCGCCAGGGGGCCAGCTCCGGGTCACAAACGGCGAAAAACAGGACTGGTCGATCCAATCTGCTTTGTCGAATCTGGTCGATGGTTTTTTGCGCATGATCGCGAGGCACGAACACGGTTACCAGTGCGTGGTTTACCGTTTGCGACTGTCCGACGGCATCATCCAGATCCAGGGCCGGAACAACGGCCCGCCGCTGGGATTCATCGATCGAGCCGCGAATTGCGCCAAGCCACCGGGCTGAGGGGTCACACACGATCAACCGCTGCAAATGCGTGTCGGCAATAATCGAATGATGTCGGCTGGATGATGCGGTCATTCGACGTCCTCTTCGAATTCAACCGGTTCGAAATCGGGAGTCTCGGTCGGCAACGTGATCCCAAGATTTTCACAGCGGCGAAGGAGTCGCGACCGGGAGATACCCAAAAGCCTGGCTGCCTGACTCCGGTTGTAACGGGCTTGGGCCAGTGCCCGGCCGACGACTTCCCGTTCGATCCCGGCCAGAAAAAGATCCAGTTCGACTTTTTCGACAGGCAGCCGTGCTGTTCGTTGGGCGGTAACGGCCATCCGGATCGACTGGGGCAAATCGCGGATTTCCAGTTGCGATCCGGTGCATCCCGAAACCGATTGCCGGACCATTTCCTTCAGTTCGGCGATATCGCCCGGCCAGGTGTACTCGGCCAGCAATTCGATGCATCCCGCTCCTGGCTGGATCGACGGACGGTTTTTTTGTCGACACTCGGCGTCAACCAGTGCGGTAATCATCGCAATCAAATCCTGCCGGCGCTGTTTAAGGGGCGGGAGGACCAGCGTCTGCGCTGCCAGGTGGCTGGCAAGGAACGTATCGAAAGTTCGCTCGCCAGAATCACCGCCGTTGATCCGACCCGGTTGATGGGTTGTTGCCAACAAGCTGATTTGTCCCGGGCTGATTCTCAAAAAACCGGCCAGTTCCGTTTGTGCGCCGGCGTCCAGCTCTTCGGCATCGACCAGCAACAGGCAAACGGCCGAAGGTTCAAACAGTTTTCGTTCGGCCATCGACTGCCGGATGATATCCTGGACAAAGGCCTGATCGGCCACCCGGGATTGCAGCACGGTCAATGGCGGTGGGGTGGCCGATTTTCGATATCGCATCCGGTGCAGGTGCCTGGCCACGGCTTCATTTTCGCTTCCGGGCGGACCACAGATCAGGACATGGTTATTGCCTGATTCGGCCGCGGCGATCCGGGCCCGAACATTTTCAGCGTTGGGGCTGGTCCCCAAAACTGCCACGAGCGGTTCCGGCGAACCGGATTTGACAAAATGCCTGGCGACAGCAATTCGTACCTGGGCGATTTGTTCGGCAACACTGTTGGAACTGCCAGGGTCCGGTTCACCGGCCGGTTGCCGGTCGACGACGATCAGGATCGACTCGGGTTTTCCGTCCGGGTTGTGAAGGCAGGTGATGCTTGCGAATCGGGAGTCGGGCTGACCGGATTTGTCCAACGCCCATACGCGTTGTCTGATCGCGCCCGATTCGATGAATTCCGGTGCCAGTGCCAATCCTGCCAGACGCCGGTCGATGGAATCGTTCGATGTAGCGTTGGCGGCGTGGGGAGTCCTGTCGCGCCAGGATTCCGGTTCCAGTCCCAGCCATTCGCAACCGGCTGGGTTGATAGTCAGAACTGGCCCGGTGGCAGACAGCAAAATCACAGGTTCTGCCGCCGACTCAATCCAGGGAGGGATCAGGTTTTTGCTGGGGCGTCGACGGGGCATGAAATCTCTGGTCCGAAAATTTGCGAATGTTGCTGGAATGGATTTGGAAATGCCTGGCCGGACCAATCGTACTGCGAAACTGGTCGCAAACTGATATGATCCGGACATCGCCGCCCGGGGCCTGGTGTATGTTCCATTGTATTCCGTTGTGGGTCATGCGCAGACCGCCCTTCCCTGATTCCCAGAGTTTGACAGCAATCGATGGCCCGAGAAAAACTGCTATCCAACCAGCCTGAACCGGAGCAAGACGATCCGACGTTACGGCCGAGCTTGTTCAGCCAGATGGTTGGCCAGAAGGACGTGATCGAGCGGCTGGGAATTGCGATCGACGCGGCGAAGAAGCGGGACGAGACGCTGGGGCATATTCTGTTTGACGGACCGCCGGGGCTGGGCAAGACGACATTCGCCCACTGCATCCCCAAAGAGCTTGGCGTAGCGGTCGATTTTCTGAGTGGTCCTACGCTGAAGGCTCCCAAGGATTTGGTTCCCAATCTGACCAACCTGCAGGCGAAGCAGGTTTTGTTCATCGACGAGATTCACCGGATTCCGAAGGCCGTGGAAGAGTACCTTTACACGGCGATGGAAGATTTCCGGATCGACCTGATTCTGGGCGAAGGAATCAATGCCCGGACGCACAATTTCCGGTTAAAGCAGTTTACGCTGATCGGCGCGACGACTCGGGCCGGAATGCTTTCGGGTCCGTTGCGCGACCGGTTCCAAATGCGGGAGCACCTGGATTTCTATTCGCTGGCCGAGGTGACCGAGATCGTGACCAGGAATGCCAGGAAGCTTGCCGTTGGCATCGATGACGACGCTGCGGTCGAAATTGCCCGCCGCAGTCGCAGCACACCCCGGATTGCCAACAACCGTTTGCGGTGGGTTCGCGATTACGCCCAGACCCGCGCCGACGGACAGATTACCCTGGCCGTTGCCGAAGCGGCATTGAAGATGGCGCAGATCGACATTCTGGGCCTGGACCGTCAGGACCGTCGTTATCTGGAAACGCTGATCCGGGTTTGCGGTGGCGGGCCGTCCGGTATTGAAACGATTGCCGCAACGATGAATATCAGCAGTGACACGCTGGAAGATGAAGTCGAACCGTTTCTGTTGCGGAGCGAGCTGATTCTCCGTACCGCCCGCGGCCGGATCGCGACCCCCGCCGGCTTCCGCCACATCGGCCACGAACCACCACCAAGACAGGCGGATTTGTTTGATTGAGGCATTTTTGCCAACGTGAGTTCATGAAAGGTACGCAATGCGGTTTTCGTTGTTGACTTTCATGACAGTTGTTTCGTTTACGGCCTGGTTGATGTGCGTCATCAAAACACACGGAGAATATCGGGTTGCAGTGATCGCATTTGGCATCATGGGAGTTATTGCAGTCACAGTTGTTCTTGCGATACTCAGTCCAACCCGTGATGATGGCCGGCTGGATCTCGAAAAGAACGAATCGTTCAAAGTGATGGAGCCTGCATTCAAGCTTGCGACGGGAATTTTCTTTGTCGGAATCGCTTTGGGGCTGATCGCAATCGCGATTTTGGGAGTCTACTACGTCGTTCAGTAATTACTAATGCACTCCCTGCTTCATCCACAAATCCGTTCACGATGACAGGACTCCAAGGTGGATTGCCGAGTCGTGGCCGATACGCAAGGCAAATGGAATCTTGTCTGGTATTGCATTGCGAGCGGACTGAATTGCCTCGCTAAGTGTTTGGCCCAGAAAAAAATCGTCTGAGTCGGGCTCTATTGCCACGAACATGTGCAAATGTTCCCTTTCGAGCCTGTTTCGCAACCGACTCTCGTAAATTTCGGTTGCCCGGCGAGCAATTGCAACGGTGGAAGGCGATGGCATGCCTGTCTCCCTTGTCTCAAGAAAGCAGTCAAGTGAAGGTCGGGTTCATTTTATCAGTCAAGCTGACAATGGAAATCATGTACAGCACGAACAACGGGTTTGTGTAGCTGGCCAGCCCGGCTGTGAGGAATGTAAGAAGACCCAGAAAAACCAGTTTGCTGCCAACGCTCCAGGTGCTTTTGAGAAAGAGCAAATAGGGAGTCAGAAAGAAAACAAGTGTTCCCAGCACTGTCAGTCCAATTCGGTCCATGGAAATGACCGACACGTAAGCCCGGGCAAAAGCCAACAAACCGGCAACCAGTGCAATCAGCCAGAACAGGTCATCAATCGTAAGGCTGCCTCTTGAGGGAGGCGGCGTGTTCCGGGCCGGCAATTGTTCGGGTGTCGTGGACATGACCGTGCTCGGGTGGCAGGTTGGGCCGTTGGGGAGTGATTACATGATATACGGGACGGGGGTCGGAAGAGTTGAATGTAGTCATCACGCTCCGCCGTGATGACGGTGCGCAACGACATCACGGCGGAGCGTGATGATTACATTGGCGTGATGACTGCATTGGCGTGGAAATGGTATACTTTGGGCCGTGCTTTTGCGAAAATAATGGGTTCTTTTTCCGGAGTGATGGTCTTGTCGAAAACTGCTTTTTTGTTTCCTGGCCAGGGGGCGCAGGAGGTCGGGATGGGACGGACGCTGGTGGCGGAATTGCCTGTGGCCCGGAAGCTGTTTGACCAGGCGGCGGCGATCCTGGGTTACGACCTGGCCGATGTCTGTTTCAATGGTCCGGCAGAGAAACTGAACAGTACGGTCTACAGCCAGCCGGCGCTGTTTGTTTGCGGGCTGGCGTCGATGGAGAAACTGCGTCAGGAAAAACCGGATGTTGTCGCGGGGTGCCAGGCTGCGGCGGGTTTGAGCCTGGGGGAGTACACGGCGCTGGTTTTCGCTGGGGCGATGGATTTTGAGTCGGGATTGCGGGTGGTCCAGGAACGTGGCCGGGCAATGCAGGATGCAGCGGATGCGACTCCGAGTGCGATGGTCAGCGTGCTGGGGATGGAGCGGGATCAGATTGCAAAATTGTGCGAAGGGATCCGGCAGGAGGGGGAAGTGCTGCAGATCGCGAATTTGCTGTGCCCGGGGAATATCGTGGTGTCCGGTAGTCTGGGAGCGGTGGAACGATTGGGGCCGGCGGCCGAGGCGGCGGGGGCGATGCGGACCATTCGGCTGGCTGTTGCCGGCGCATTTCATACGGCGTTGATGCAGCCTGCGGTGGAGCGGCTGGAAAAGGCCCTGGCGAATGTTGCGATTCAGTCGCCACGCATTCCGGTTTGGTCCAATGTCGATGCAAAAACCCATTCTGATCCGGCGGAGATCAAGGGGTTGCTGGTCCGGCAAGTCTGTTCGCCGGTGTTGTGGGAAGACAGCATTGTGGCGATGCTGGGCGATGGATGCGACATGTTTTATGAAGTCGGCCCGGGCCGTGTGTTGCGGGGATTGTTGAAACGGATCTCCCGCAAAATCCCCTGTGACGGGACGATGGATGAATAGCTGGGACTGCCGCCTGGTTTTGCGGCGAGTACCCTGCCCTGCTTTGCCGGTTGGCGATATCGGATAAGCTTGGATGTTCTGAATGAAGCCGAACGACGGGTCCGGCAACAAGTAATTTTCACTGTTGGGAATGTGCTGGAATGAGTCTGGAAGGATTTCGGGTCGATTTGTCTGGGCAGACGGCGATCGTAACGGGTGCGTCGCAGGGGCTGGGCAAATCGATGGCGATTGCGTTGGGAGCAGCCGGTGCGCGGGTTGCCTGCGTGGCCAGGAATGCCGAGAAGCTGGCTGAAACGGTGGCGCAAATCACTTCGGCCGGTGGACAGGCCGAGGCCTTTCCGGGGAGTGTGAGCGATGGGGCCAGTGTCGATGCGATGGTCGAAAAGGTCGCCGAGGGCTGGGGGCGGCTGGATATTCTGGTCAACAACGCCGGGATTACCCGCGATACGCTGTTGCCGGTAATGACTGATGAACAATGGGATGACGTGATCGAGACGAATCTTCGGGGAGCGTTTTTGTTTTGCCGGGCTGCCAGCCGTGTCATGATGCGGGCCCGTTATGGACGGATCATCAATATCAGCAGCGTATCGGGTCTGATTGGAAACCCGGGGCAGACGAATTATTCGGCTTCGAAGGCCGGGTTAATTGGCTTGACCCGGAGTTTGAGCAAGGAGCTGGCGAAACGGAAGGTTACGGTAAACGCCGTGGCACCGGGCTTTATCGAGAGCGACATGACCCAGGCGATGGGTGATGCGATTTTGGGGGAAGTCAAAAAGCGGATTCCGGCGGCAAGAATGGGGACAGCTGACGATGTTTCCGCTTGCGTCCTGTTCTTGGCCAGTCGTGCTGCGGGCTATGTGACCGGGCAGGTTTTGACGGTTGACGGCGGGATGACCGGTTAACGGGGATTGAGACGCCACTGGGCCAATCCGGATTTCACGTCGAAATGCCGCAGCTTGGCAGCGTGGCGAAGGTTTCGGGGTCAGGTTGGCTGGATAATCAGGCAAAAGCAAGACTTCGAACGACCAGAAGGCAAATTGGACCGAATTGGGGCCGGGTGACGGTCGAATTAACGTTGGGGCGGAATGGGTTCCCTGCCTTGACCCTGCTTGCGGGGATTGGCTATCCTGTTCCGCTGGCAAATGAACTATCGGGTTGACCCATCAGGGGTTATGCCCTTTGAATACCCAAAGGGTCAGAATCCTTTTGGGACAGGTATTTTGATATTTGGGGGAGCGGGAAAATTCCTGCCGTCCCGATTCCCGTATCCATACAATCCAGATTCCAAACAACCAGAGGAGGCCGATTTTCATGTCATCGGTCGAAGAAAAAGTAATCGATATCGTTGCCGAGCAATTGGGTGTTGAGAAGGACAAGATCACGCGCGATTCCAATTTCGTGAATGATTTGGGTGCGGACTCGCTGGATACAGTCGAACTGGTTATGGAACTGGAAGAGGAATTCGACATCAATATCCCGGATGAAGCAGCGGAGAAAATCCAGACAGTTGGGCAAGCGATCGATCACATCGAGAAATCAGGCGACTGATTTTTTGCCCATTTCCAGGTTTCCTTGGGTACTGCTGCCAGTGCAGGACGGTTGCCGGACATGAAACGACGCGTCGTTGTCACAGGGCTTGGTGTCGTTTCGCCGCTGGGCAGTAAAGTCCAAGAGTGTTGGCGCCGCGTTTTGGCGGGTGAAAGCGGAATTCATCCGATCACCGTCATCGACGTGACTGATTTGAAGGTCAAGTTCGGCGGCGATATCCCGGACTTCGATCCGACCGGGTACGTCGATCCCAAAGATGTAAACCGGCTGGACCGGTTTGCGCAATTTGCAATTGTCGCAGGGACCGATGCGGTGCGGGATGCCGGACTGGACCTGACCGGTGACACTTCGCGGACCGGAGTAGTACTGGGTTCCGGGATTGGCGGATTGCCAACGATGGAAGAGCAGGTTGGCAAGATGAATGCCAAGGGGCCCAGCCGCGTGTCGCCAATGACCATTCCCAAGCTGATGCTGAATGGGGGCGGCGGGAACCTGGCGATCTATCTGGGCATTCGCGGGCCGAATTATAGCGTCGCCACTGCTTGTGCCAGCGCAACAAACGCGATGGGGAATGCCCTTTATCACATTCGCCATGGGCTTTGCGACACGGTCATTACGGGTGGAACCGAGGGCTGCATTACCCGGATCGGGATGAGTGCGTTTGCCAATATGAAGGCGCTTTCATTCCGTAATGACGATCCGACCAAAGCCAGCCGCCCCTTCGATTCGGGTCGCGACGGTTTTGTTTTTGCAGAAGGTGCGGGGTTGCTGGTTTTTGAAGAACTGGAACAGGCCAGGTCGCGGGGAGCCAGGATTTACGGCGAGGTGTTGGGATACGGGATGTCCTGCGACGCCGGACATATCACGCAGCCGGACGAAAATGGTACCGGCGCGGTTGCAGCCATGAACGCTGCGTTGCTGGATGCGGGGATTGAGCCGACCCAGATCGATTACATCAATGCACACGGCACGAGTACGCCGCTGGGTGACAAGGCCGAAACGATTGCGATCAAAAAGGTTTTTGGCGATCACGCCCGAAAACTTTCGATCAGCAGCACCAAGAGCCAGCTCGGTCATTCGCTCGGAGCCAGCGGCGGACTGGAACTCGTACTAAGTATCATGGCGATGCAGGAATCAACGGTACCACCGACCATTAATTTGACCGATCCCGATCCGGAATGCGATCTGGATTACACGCCAATCGAACCGAAGAGTCGCAAACTGGATTGCGTGATGAGCAACAGTTTCGGATTCGGAGGCCACAACGCCTCAATCGTCGTCGGCCGATACGAAGGCTGACGAATTCCTGTTTCGCAATCTTGAAAATACGGGTTTTTCATCCCGTTGGTTCTATAACAGTTCTGGTCGGGTCATAATGCAAACCGTTTCAGGATGGTCCCGTCCAACTGTTTTCCTGCCGGGTTGCCCAGGGGCGACGCTTGGTGGTTTTCGACAGGCGATTCCGAATGGTAATGGAAGTATTTCTCGTTCTGGCGATTCTGGCATTTGCGATCGTTGGGTTGATCACCGTTGGGCGATGGCTGCTCAGTTCCCCGGCTGGTGACAAGCCAGGTGATTTTGGCCGTCCGCTTCGCAACATGAACGACGACGCCATTGGGGCCGGCCATCTGCTGAACCAGCTGTATCGGGAAAAGCGGGTGACGACCCAAGCGTACACCCGGATTTGGGGGTTGTTGGAAAACAGGTTTGGAACGCAGTGCGAGTTGCCAAAGCGGGTCGAGTTGGCTGAAGTAGAATTGCCGGCGGGACCAGCTCGGCCCCAGGCCATTCCACCGGCAGTCAGCGACCAGCCGGAACCGTCAGAACCTGCGGAGTTTGTTCCAGCGACTTTCGCCGCTGCAAAGCCCGTCAGGAAAGCTGCTGCTCAGATGACTGTGCCAGTCCTGACCAAAGTCGAAATGCCGGTTGCCGAAGTCGCTGCCCCCTGGGACGCTCCCGATCCACCTCCCAGGGCGCCCAAAAAGACTTTCAACGAGTTCCTGGCAGCGTTCATGCAGGAGAAAAACATTCGTTGGGGTGAACTGGCCAGCGGGATTCTAATTGTCGGGAGTGCGGTTGGTCTGGTGGTCAGTTTGCGGAACGAACTGACCCGAACCATCCCCTATTTTCCGGCGCTGCTGTTTCTGCTGATCACTGCCGGTATTCACGCGGCGGGTAGTTACACGCTGAAAAAATGGAAGCTTCGGACGACCAGTCGCGGGGCACTGTTGATCGGATTGTTGCTGGTTCCGCTGAATTTTCTGGCGGCCTGTATTTTGAGTGGCAGCGAACAGCTGCGGCGGCCGCTGGATGACCCGCTTTACTGGTTGGCCATTATTGTTGGCCTCGGCGTATTTGGCGCAATGATCTGGTGGTCCAGTCGCCTGTTGCTGAAACGGGGCCATTGGCCGATGGTGCTTGGCGTTATGGGTGCCGCAGTTACGACGTTGGTCATCAACCGGCTGGACTGGATCGCCGGATCCAGCTGGCAGGTATTGTTGATGAGCATGCCGCTGGCGGTTTCGATGTTCCTGGGTAGTGGGT
>Ga0163150_10003316_pt1 | contig 22845 bp, 16 predicted proteins | sample OliLakLV19P2IB_FD_148628 | JGI IMG/M metagenome (GOLD analysis project Ga0163150, IMG submission 148628) | Freshwater microbial mat bacterial communities from Lake Vanda, McMurdo Dry Valleys, Antarctica - Oligotrophic Lake LV.19.P2.IB | ecosystem: Environmental > Aquatic > Freshwater > Lake >...
GGTGCCCGGCCGTCTGATCGAGCGCGCCGTCAATGAGGGCGACACGGTGGCAAAGGGCACGGTGGTCGCACGGCTCGACCGCGATCAGTTGCAGCAGCAGCGGCTGCAGGCCGAAGCGTCGGTCGCCGTCGCCGAGGCGCAGCTGGCTCAGTCGCAGACCGCGGTCGGGTTCCAGCGGGAGTCGGTCGCTGCCGACATCCAGGCGCGCCAGGCGGACCTGGGTTCCACGCGCGCCCGGCTGCAGGAGCTGAAGAACGGCTCCCGTCCGGAAGAGATCCGGGAGGTGGAAGCGGCAGTCCAGTCCGCGCAGGCGGAAGTGGATCGCGCGCAAAAGGACTTCGTCCGTGCCGAGACACTGCACAAGGCCGACGACATCTCCACGCAGCAGCTGGACCAGACCCGCCAGCGCATGCTCTCCGCGCAGTCGCAGCTGCAGCAGGTGCGGCAGCGCCAGGCTCTGGTCCAGCAGGGTCCGCGCAAAGAGGTCGTCGACCAGGCGGCATCCGGCGTCGACCGGGCCAGCGCCGCCGTTCGAATGAGCCAGGCCAACCAGATCGAGGTGAAGCGCCGCGAACAGGAGGTCGCCGCGCGGCGGGCCGATGTGGCGCGGTTGAAAGCCCAGCTCGGTCAACTGGACGTGCAGTTAACCGACACCGTTGCCGTATCGCCGGTCGGCGGCGTGGTCCTGGTGAAGGCGGCCGACGCGGGCGAAGTGCTGGCCGCGGGTACGACTATCATGACCATCGGCGACATCGATAAGCCGTGGCTGCGGGGCTACATTGGGGAGCGCGACCTGGGCCGCGTGAAGCTCGGCATGAAGGTCAAGGTCGCCAGCGACTCGTATCCCGGCAAAGTGTATAACGGCAAGCTGACGTTCATCTCGTCCACGGCCGAGTTCACTCCAAAGCAGATCCAGACGCAGGAGGAGCGCGTCAAGCTGGTCTACCGCGTCAAGGTGCAGATCGACAACCCGAACCACGAGCTGAAGTCCAACATGCCTGTGGACGCCGAGATCGTGCTGGAGCAATAGATGGTCCGGGCACTCGATCTCACGCGGCGGTTCGGCGAGCTTACGGCAGTCGACCACCTCAGCCTGCATGTCGCAAAGGGTGAGGTGTTTGGCCTGGTCGGCCCCGATGGCGCGGGCAAGACGACGACGCTGCGGATGCTGTGCGCGCTGATGGATCCGACGTCGGGCTCGGCGGAAGTGGCGGGCTGTGATGTCGCGAAGGACCCGCAGGGCGTGAAGGACCGCATCGGCTACATGGCGCAGCGGTTCGGCCTGTACCAGGACTTGACGGTGGAAGAGAACATGGTGTTCTATGCCGACCTGTTCGGCATCTCGAAGCAGGACCGCAATCGAATGATGCCGCGGTTTCTGGAGATGACGCGAATGGCTCCGTTTCGCGAACGGCCCGCCGGCAAGCTGTCGGGCGGGATGAAGCAGAAGCTGGCGCTGATGTGCACGCTGCTGCACAAGCCGGAGGTCCTGTTCCTGGACGAGCCGACCAACGGCGTCGACCCGGTTTCGCGGCGCGACTTCTGGGTGATCTTGTACGACCTGGTGAAGCAGGGCATGACCGTGTTCGTCACCACCGCGTATCTGGATGAGGCCGAGCGCTGTGACCGCGTCGGGTTGATGGACAAGGGCCGTCTCATCCAGTGCGATACGCCGGCGCACCTGAAAGAGAAGCTGCCCGAGAGCACGTGGCAGGTGGCGTCGCCCAACTCGCGACAGGCTCGGGAAGCGCTGGCACGCGTACCCGGCGTGCTGTCGGTGGAGCCGTCAGGCGCGAACCTGCACGTGTTCGCGGGACCGGAGGTAGAGGCGGGAGCTCTGGAAGCGGCGGCGCCGGGCAGCCGCGTGGAGAAGATCGTCCCGTCGATTGAGGACGTGTTCATCGCGCACATCCGGAGGGCCCAACGTCAATGAACGATAAAGCCGTCGTGATCGACAACCTGGTCAAGACCTTCGGCAGCTTCACCGCGGTCGACCACGTGTCGCTGGAGGTGTCGAAGGGCGAGATTTTCGGCTTCCTCGGGCCTAACGGCGCGGGAAAATCGACCACCATCCGGATGCTGTGCGGGCTGCTGTCGCCGACGTCGGGCAAGGCGTCGGTGCACGGCTTCGATATCGCCACGCAAGCCGAGGACATTCGCCGAAACATCGGCTACATGTCGCAGAAGTTCTCCCTGTACGACGACCTCACCATTGAGGAGAACATTGAGTTCTTCACCGGCATCTACGGCGTTGCGCGGGACAAGCGCGAGGCTCGCAAAGACTACGTGCTGGAGATGGCGGGGATTCGGGAGCGGCGTTCGTCGCTGACGCGGGAGCTGTCGGGTGGCTGGAAGCAGCGACTGGCGCTGGGCTGCGCGATTCTCCACGAACCGCCCATCCTGTTCCTCGACGAGCCGACGTCGGGAGTCGACCCGATCGCGCGGCGCTCCTTCTGGGACCTGATCTATCAGCTTTCGGAGGCGGGCCACACCGTGTTCGTCAGCACGCACTACATGGATGAAGCCGAGTACTGCCACCGTCTGGCACTGATGTACAAGGGCCGGATCATAGCGCTGGGCACGCCGAAGGAACTGCGGGAGCACTCGGGTCTGCCGTCGATGGAAGAGGTTTTCGTGCACCTGATCGAAGAGGAGGACAAGAAAGCCGCATGAATCCCCGACGCATTCGAGCCATGTTTACGAAAGAACTGCGGCACATTGTGCGGGATTCGCGGAGCCTGGTGATGGCGCTGGGCGTTCCGGTGCTGCTGCTGGTGCTGTTTGGCTTCGCGCTCAGCCTGGACGTCGACCGCATTCCCACGTTCATTTATGACCAGGACCGCTCCGCTCAGAGCCACGAGCTGATCCAGAAGTTCGCCGGCTCCCGCTTCTTCCAGATCCGCGCCTATGTGGACAACTACGAGGTAATACAGCGCGCCATCGACCGCAATCAGATCCTGATGGCCGTGGTGATTCCGACCAGCTACGGCGAGCGTGTGACGGCAGGCCGCACGGCGGAGGTGCAACTTCTGCTGGACGGAAGCGACTCGAACACCGCCGCCATCGCGCGCGGGTATGCCGAATCGGTGGTCCGCTCGCAGGACGTCGAGCTGAAGACTCTGGCGCAGGAACGCCGGGCGGGGATGAAGCTGAAGCCGCCTGTCGACGCGCGGCTGCGGGTTTGGTACAACTCCACGCTGGAGTCGAAAAACTATGTGGTTCCGGGACTGATCGCGGTAATTCTGCAGATTATTTCCGCGCTGCTGACGTCGCTTACCATCGCCCGCGAGTGGGAGAACGGCACCATGGAGCAGTTGATGTCGACTCCGGTCCGCCCGGCGGAAATGGTGATCGGGAAAATGCTGGCATTCTTTGTGGTCGGCGTGGTCGATTCCGTAATTGCCGTACTGGTCGGCGTCTATGTGTTCCACGTGCCACTCCGAGGCAACCTGCTGCTGCTGGGTTTAACGACGTGCATTTTCCTTTCCGGAGCGCTGTTTTGGGGCGTTTTCATATCGGCGGCGGCGAAAACGCAGTTGCTGGCGTATCAAATTGGAATATTGAGTTCCTTTTTGCCCGCGTTTCTGTTGTCTGGTTTTATTTACTCCATTGAAAACATGCCGGTAGTGATCCAGGTGATCACGCATGTGGTTCCGTCGCGCTATTTCGTGACGATTCTGAAGGGCATTTTCCTGAAAGGCGTCGGGCTGGAAGTGTTGTGGGTGCCGGTGCTGCTGCTGATGGTCTACGCAGCGGTGATCTTTACACTGGCCACGCGGAAATTGTCGGGAAAGCTGGGCTGAACTATGTGGGAACGAATTCGCGAGATCGTCATTAAAGAGCTGCGGCAAACGTTCCGCGAGCCGCGGCTGCGGGCCATGCTGTTCATCCCGCCGATGGTGCAACTGATCGTCTTCGGTTTTGCGGTGAACCTGGACGTGGACCACGCGCGAATCGCCTGGGTGGACCGCGACCAGACGCCCGAATCGAGGGAATTGCTGGCGGCTTTCCAGGGTTCGGGCCGGTTTGAGGTGGTGGCGACTCCGGAACGCGACGCCGCAGTGCTGGATCTGCTGGACCAGGGCAAGATCGTGGCCTCCGTGGAGGTGATGCCCGGGTTCGCAGCCGATCTTCGGCGCGGGCGCACCGCCGAGGTTCAGATTCTGATTGACGGCACCAACTCAAACACAGCGTCGCTGGTGTCGAGCTACTCGGGCGAGATCGTCGGTCTGTTCGCCGGAGTGGAGCAGGCGCGTCAGCGCAACATGCAGATGCTGATGCGGGATGTGCGGGCTCCGGCGAACGTCGTCCTGCCCGGGGTGTCGGCCGACACGCGCGTCTGGTTCAATCCGGAATTGAAGAGCCGGTTCTACTTCGTGCCTGGGGTGCTGGTGAACATCATTATGATCATCACGGTGATGCTGACGGCGATGGCGATCGTCCGGGAGAAGGAGATTGGCACGATGGAGCAGCTGATGGTGACGCCGGTCCGGCCGATTGAGCTGATGCTGGGCAAAACGCTCCCGTTCGCGATTGTCGGCGTGGTGCAGGTGATGATGGTCACGACCGCAGCGCTGCTGGTGTTCCGGGTACCGTTTCGGGGGAATCCGCTGCTGTTGCTCGGCTGCGCCATCCTCTATCTGATGACCACGCTGGGCGCGGGGCTGTTCATCTCGACCATCTCCCAGACGCAGCAGCAGGCCATGATGGCGGTCTTCTTCTTCACCACGCCGGCTTTCATGCTGAGCGGCTTCGCATTTCCCATTCAAAACATGCCCATCGTGGTTCAGTGGATCACGTACCTGAACCCACTGCGCTACTTCATGGAGATTGTCAGGGGCATCTTCCTGAAGGGAACTGGCATGGATATTCTGTGGCCGCAGATGTTGGCGTTATGTGTCTATGGTGTTGCGATCATTAGTCTAAGCGCTATGCGTTTTCATAAGAGTCTGGATTAAAATTCCGATAAACATAGACCAAACATTCAAGTTGTACTATTACTTCTTCTGGAGCTAAACTGGGATGCACAAGCAGGGATAGGCCACCGTGTGGCCGGGTTAGCGCTCAGGAGTCTTTGTAATGGGTACTACGCAGTCTCGTTGTATTCCCGTGTACACTCTCCCGAGGCACCTGCCTGTCGTTATTTCGTTGTGTCTCCCTCAATGGGCAACGAAAAGCAGTGTAAACGATAGAGGAGAATAAAGAATGTTGCATCAAGCTCTCCGTCGAGTGGCTGCCGTCACCACGGCCATGCTGCTTCTGGGAGTAATGCTCTTCGCGCAGTCTGACAGCTCGAGCATCTCCGGCATTGTGAAAGATCCCACCGGCGCTTCGGCCGCAAACGCCAAAGTCGTTGTTTCCAATGAAGGTACCGCGTTCGAACGCGTCGTCAATTCCAACGAATCCGGTTTCTACACGGTAACCGGTCTTCCGCCGGGCTATTACACCGTTAAGGTGGAGCTTACTGGATTCAAGACCTTCACCAAAACTCGCAACAAGCTGGAAGCTGCGCTTCCGCTTCAAGTCAACGCCGATTTGACCGTCGGCCAACTCAGTGAGTCGATCACCGTCGAAGCATCGATCGCCCAGCTCAACACGGAATCGGCGACAGTCGGCAAGACGGTGGAGCAGGTTCAGATTCAGAATCTCACCCTGAACGGCCGCAACCCGCTGTTCCTGGCGATGTTGAAGCCGGGTGTGCGCCGCGGTTCGGCACTCAGCGGATTTAGCTATGGTCTCGATTCGGGCGGTCTCACCATCAATGGTGGCCGTTCGCAGGACTCGCTCATCACCTTCGACGGCGCGGTTGGTGTTCGTACGCGCGCCAACGGCACGTCTGTCGGTACAGCCGACCTCGATACCGTTCAGGAAGTTCAGGTTCTGACCGCGAACTACACGGCCGAGTATGGCCGGTCGGGCGGCGGCCAGATCCGAATGGTCACCAAGTCCGGTTCGAAGGAATTCCACGGCTCGTTTTACGAGTACTTCCGGAACAATGTGCTGGACGCGAACTCCTGGAGTCGCAATCGCCGACCGGCCACGAACTTTGTTCCGGCGCTGCGTTTCCACCAGTTCGGCTACAACATCAACGGACCGGTGACGATCCCGAAAGTGTTTAACAAGAATCGCCAAAAGGTATTCTTCCTGTTCGCGCAGGAATACGTTCGCCGCCGTTTCACCGACACGCTGCAGAATCGCGTTCCCACCGAAGCGATGCGAGCGGGCAACTTCGGTGAACTGCTTGGCGCGAACATCTTTTACGGCGCTCCGCGCGCCATCATCGACCCGAACACGAACGCTCCGTTCCCGGGCAACATCATCCCAACCAACCGCCTCAGCGCCAACGGCGTGGCGCTCCTGAAGGCGTACCCGCTTTCGAACGGCAGCTTCGGCGGCAACAACTGGCTGAAGCAGCGCGGTGGATTCCAGAACCAGCGCAAGGACACCTACTCGTTTGACATTCAGCCTGGCCAGAATCACTACATCCGGTTCCGCGGCTCGGTTTACGAATACACGGCTCTGGACACCAACCGGGGTGGCTTCGACTTCGCCATCACCGACTGGTCTCGTCCGAACCGCACTACCAGCCTGACCCACAACTGGACCATTTCGCCGACCCTCATTAACGAAGCAATGTTCACCGCCTCGGTGGACCGCGTGGTTATCGGTGTCGACCGCTCTGAAGGCGAGCGCTACCTGCGTTCCCGCTCGGGGGTCAACTACCCGTACATCTTCCCGGAGCGCAAGGAGATCTTCGACAAACTGCCGACCGTCGAAATCCCGAACACGGGCACGATTGACGGTGGTCCGTACCCGGCGAGCTCGGCCGGCCCGATCTACAACCTGGCCAACAACCTGACCTGGATCAAGAGCAACCACACGTTCAAGTTCGGCGGTTACTGGGAGCGCTCCGGCCAGAACGACTTCGACCAGATCAACGTGTCGGGCGTTCCGGGCGGCACCAACAACCAGAATGGTCGATTTACCTTTAATGACGTCCGTCCGGGTGGCGCGGCTGGCGCCGGTACCGGTCTGGCGAACGCGGCGCTCGGCCTGTTCTCCACCTACGCCGAGATCGGCCCGCGCAGCTTCACCCCGTATCGCAGCCACATGTTCGAGTACTTCGTTCAGGATTCCTGGCGCGTGAACTCGAAGCTGAAGTTCGAAATCGGCATGCGCGGCACCTGGATGAACGGCTACAACAAGTCGCTCTGGGGCAACATCGCCGTGTTCGATCCGAAGAAGTACGATCTGGCGAAGGCGCCTGCGCTGGACCGCGCCACAGGCAACTTTCTTAACGCCAACGACGACCGCTTCAACGGCGTCGTGATTCCCGGCAGCAGCTTCCCGGATGCTGGCAAAGGCCGCGTTCCCGCCATCGACAGCGGCCTGTACAACCGCCTGCTCAGCGGCGGCAGCCCCTACCCGGCTCCGAATCAGCACGACATCGTGCCCCGCATCGGTGTGGCCTACTCCATCACTGGCAAGGACGTCATTCGCACCGGTTTCGGCGGCTTCATCTCCCGCCCTGGCGTGTATGACAGCGTGTTCCTCGGCGGCAACCCGCCCTGGCAGCCGATGGTGTCGGTGACCAACGGTTCCGTCGACAACCCCGGCGGCGCCGCCCGCGTGGCCTTCCCGCAGTTCTTCATGACCATTGACCCGGTCTACAGGATTCCGCGCGGCTACAACTGGAACGCCACCTATCAGCGGCAGCTCACCGGCGACACCACCGTTGAAGTCGGCTATGTGGGTTCGGTGGGCAACTACCTCTCCCGCGAGCGCGACCTCAACCAGCTGCCGACCGGCACCACGTTCCGTCCGGAGAATGCCGGTGCGAACGTGAACTTCCTTCGCCCCTACAAGGGCTTCGCCAACATCAACATGCTGGAGCACTCCGGCCGCAGCGAGTACAACGCGCTGCAGGTGGAAGTGAGCCGGCGCTTCAGCCGTGGCTTCCTCTACGGCTTCGCTTACACCTGGTCGAAGGCGATGGACAACAACTCTGGTCCGCGCGATGCTTTCATCGACGTGTACAACCAGGGGTTGAACTGGGGCAAGTCGGGTAACGACACCCGGCACGTCGCCATCGTGAACTTCGTTTGGGACATTCCGGCGTTCAATGGCGCCAACAGCCGCGTGGTCCGGACCGCTCTCGGCGGCTGGCAGGTAGCGGGCGTCAACCAGTGGCAGACCGGTTCGCCGATCACCATTGGCAATGGTGACGACTACCTGGGCATCGGCTCCACCAACGGCAAGCCGTGGAATCTGAACGGCGACACCACTCTGCCCAAGCAGTTCGCCCATGAGAACGCGAACAACAACTTCACCGGCATCACCAACTTCTGGTTCAGCCCGACCGTAAGCAGCGGGGCGTGGGCAACGAAGCCTGCCAATGGCACGCTTCCGAATCAGAACCGCAACTCGATCAGCTTCAACAATCTCGGCTTCCAGAACTGGAACCTCTCGTTGTTCAAGAGCTTCCGCTTCATGGAAAAGCAGTTTGTGCAGTTCCGCGTGGAAGGCTTCAACTGGCTGAATCATCCGAACTGGAACGGCGTCGACCAGAATCCGACGTCGGCCACGTTCGGCATGGTCACGGGCAAGGGCAGCGAGCGTAACGTTCAGCTCTCCCTGCGCTACTCCTTCTAACCCACTAACCCGGCACTGTCTCAGTGCTTTGAAAAGCCCCGGACCACGACGAGTGGTTCGGGGCTTTTTCGTTTTCCGCTACACTCGTGTTAATCCCATGCTTCGACGTATTTGCCCGCTACTGGTGTCTTTTGCTCTGGTGCTTTCCGCGCAGAGTTCGAAACGGCCCCTTCGACACACGGATTACGATTCCTGGAAGGCGATCTCGGGCCAGGTGCTAAGCCGAGATGGCAAGTATCTGGTTTATTCTCTGTTTCCGCAGGATGGCGACGGAGAGATCGTGATCCGCGACGTGCAGTCGGGACGCGAGGTGAGGAAGGCGGTTGGGTCTCTGCCACCGCCGCCCGAAACGAGCGAGGAGAATTCCGAAGCCGGTCCACCGCCTCCACGGGGCGTGCGGCTTCTGCTGACGTCCGACAGCAAGTACGCGATTGCAACGAGCTATGCCAGCAAGAAGGAAACGGACGAGGCGAAAAAAGCCCGTAAGCCGTCGGATCAAATGCCGAAGGCCGGCGTGATTGTGGTGGAGCTGGAGACGGGAAAAGAGACGCGGGTTGCCGACGTTTCGAGCTTTCAGGTTCCTGAGAATGGCGGGGCGTGGGTCGCTTTGCTGAAGTTCGCGAAAAATGCGCCGGCAGTGGCTCCTCCCGCAGTAGAAGCAGCGAAGCCTGCGGACGGTGACTCTGAGGATCAGAGGCGTGGCGGGGCTGCTGGTGGTGCGGGCGGTGCAGATGCGGCGCGTAACGAATTTGGCGCGGAGCTGGTGCTTCGCAATCTGGCGTCGGGTTCCGACCGGGTGTTCGAGGATGTCACGGAGGTGGTGTTCGCGAAGGACGGCAAGGCACTGGTGTACGCGGTTGGATCGAAGAAGGAAGAGTCGAATGGGGTGTACGTGGCTGTCCCGGGGTCGGCTGCCGCTGCGCTGTTGCTTTCGGGTGGCAAGGGCAAGTATACGCGCCCGGTGTGGGACCGGCTGGAGCGACAGATGGTGTTTCTGAGCAATCGGGGTGCGGACACGAAGAAATTTCGGGCGTTCTGGTGGGATCGGAAAGCGGCACAGGCCACGGAGATCGGGTCGGACGGCACGCTGATGCCTGGGTTCGTGCTGGCGGAACGGGGCGCGGTGAGTTTCTCGTGGGACGGCGGACGGATCTATCTCCCTCTGGTGACGGAGGCAGCGGCAGCGGCTCGGGGGGCTGCTGCCGGAATGGCCGCTGCGGTGCCGGTCGAGGATCAGGCACAGGCGGATCTCTGGCGCTGGAACGATGATTTGGTGCAGCCGATGCAGAAAGTCCGGGCTGGGCAGGACCGGTCGCGGACGTATCGCGGGGTGTATCACATTGCGGAGAAGAAGCTGATTCAGTTGGCCGATCCATCGCTGACGACGGTGAATCCGAGCGACGACGGGCGCTGGGCGATCGGCAACGATGACCGGAAGTACCGGGCGATGGTGGATTACGACGGCAACTACTCCGACCTGGTGCTGGTGGATACGTTGACGGGACAGCGGACGCCGCTGCTGCAGAAGTTCCGGGGCGGGGCCACGTGGTCGCCCAAAGGCGACGCAGTGCTGATGTTCCGCAAGGGCGACTGGCTGCGGGTAAAGCTGCCTGACGGGTCGATGACCAGCCTGACGGCGAGCCTGCCGGTGAAGTTTGCGAACGAGCAGTACGATTCGCCGGGCGAGGCGGGATCGTATGGGTCGGCTGGCTGGCTGAAGGACGGCAGCGGCGTGCTGGTGTACGACATGTATGACGTCTGGCTGCTGTCGGCTGACGGGAAGACGCAGCGCCGTCTGACGAAGGGTCGCGAGGAGAAGCTGCAATTTCGGGTGACGCGGCCGGATGGACGGGAGGGCGCGGGCGGCGATGACGAGGAAGAGCGCGGAATCGACCCGGCTAAGCCGATTTGGCTTCGTGCTGAGCATACCGAGACTCGGGAGTCGGGTATCTACAAGCTGGGAAATTTGCAGCCTGACTCCGAGGCGGTCCGTTTGTTGTGGGGGCCGAAGAGTTACCGGATGGCGGCGAAGGCTCGGGACGCGGAAGTGTTTGTGGTGTCGGCGCAGACGTTTGCGGAAGAGCCGAACCTGCACGTGACCGATGGCACTTTTAAGACGCTGAAGCAGGTGACGAACGCGAATCCGCAGAAGGCCGGGTTGTTGTGGGGCTCGGGTGAGTTAATGGGGTTCCGGAGCGCGGACGGGGTTCCGCTGCAGGCGGGTCTGTACAAGCCGGAGAACTTTGATCCGACGAAGAAATACCCGGTGATTGTGTATATTTACGAGCGGTTATCGCAGAATGTGCACACTTTTGCGCCGCCTCGGCCTGGTCACAATTTGAACTTCCCTTATTACGTGTCGAATGGGTATCTCATTTTGACACCCGATATTGTTTACACCATCGGTTCCCCAGGGCAGAGCGCGCTGAAGTGTGTGATGCCGGCGATTGAGGAGTTGGTGAAGCGTGGATTCGTGGATGAGAAGCGGATCGGGATTGCGGGGCACTCGTGGGGCGGGTACCAGATCGCGTATATGCTTACGCGGACCAGTCGATTCCGTGCCGCGGAGTCGGGCGCGCCGGTCGGAAACATGACGTCGGCGTACAACGGGATTCGGTGGGGCACGGGATTGCCAAGGCAGTTCCAGTACGAGAAGACGCAGAGCCGGATCGGCGCGACGCTGTGGGAGGATCCGCTGGATTATATCGAGAATTCGCCGGTATTTCGGGCGAATAAGGTGACGACTCCAGTGCTGATTCTGGCAAACGACGCCGATGACGCGGTGCCGTGGTATCAGGGGATCGAGCTGTTTCTCTCGCTGCGTCGGAATGGGAAAGAAGCTTATTTGTTCAATTACAACGGCGAGAAGCACCATTTGCTGAAGCGGCCGAACCAGAAAGACTATGCGGTCCGCATGCAGCAATTCTTCGATTATTTTCTGAAGGATGCGCAGAAGCCGGACTGGATGGAGAAGGGCGTTCCGTATCTGGATCGGGAAGAGGAGAAGAAGCGGTTCTTCACGACGATTTACGGCGAGGGTACAGGTGTATCAACTGGAGCGGGTTCCGGCGTCCAGTAAGCAGGATGCTTCGACTGTTGTTGTTGGTTGTGCTGCTCCCCGCTGACGCGGGTGCCCAGCGGTTCTATGTGGGCGTGAAGGGCGGGACTCCGCTGTCGGATTCACGGCTGGAGACGGAACACTTCGGCCGTGGCGGTGGCGGGCCGTACCGCCTGGATGTTCGGCGCTACACGTTTGGGCCGACGGTGGAAGTTCGACTGCCGCTGTTGGGGATCGGTGTTGTGGTTGACGCACTGTACAAGCGAGCAGAAGCGGAAGACCACCAGTTTCTGGGCGCTTCTTTCGGCACGATTGACCGGCGTTACTGGAACTCATGGGAGTTTCCGATGCTGCTTCGGCGCGGGTGGCGTGTTGGGCGTGGTGAGCCGTTCGGCTCGGCGGGTGGCACGTTCCGGGTTGTGCCCGGGTTCGATGCGGTCAGCGAGAACTTCAACGGGTTTCCGAATCTGCCGCAGGGCGTTCGAACCACATACAGCGGCTCCGACTACTCGCTGGTGCAGGGCGGCTGGGTGGCCGGCGGTGGTGTGCGGTTCGGGTTGTATCGGGCGCTGAAGGTGACACCGGAGCTGCGGTACACGCGGTTCACCTCTGGCCGTATGCTGCCTACCCAGAATCAAGTGGAGTTCCTGCTGGGGTTCGGGTTTGGCTCGGCTCGTTAATGATCCCGTTTGCAGGTCATAGTGCCTTCGAAGCGTTCCTGCTCTTTGTTCAGGCGGATGTCGAACTCGCAGAGGTGGCCCGAGTTGTAGTGGCGCGAGTGGCGCTGGCTCAGGAAGTAGTCGGCTGCGGGCCGGATCTCGACGGGGTCATTCAGGAACAAATTGAGGAATTGAATCGAGATTTCAAGCGCTTCCACAAGGCCAGCAACGCGAAAGCCGAAGCTCCAGCAACGTCAGCCAACGCTCCAAACCCGACCAATAAAGAAGAAGAGCGATTCCGACGAGGCTCGAAAGCCGATCGCTTGACCATACAGGACCTGTTGCAGTATGTCCCAAGTGGCGGGTCAATTCAGTTCTCGAGATCGAACAATTTCGCAGGCTTTCCGTTCGACTGGGACTCATTGTCTGACTTCCGTCGTTTTCTCGAACACCGCTCTGGCCCAGACCACGAGTTTATCGATACGGAGTTAGAGGTTCTGCGGCGCGATTTCCGCGACAAGTCGAGCGCTTTCATGCGCCACCTCGCAAAGCACACATTTCGGCTAAGTGGGGCAACCGGAGAGTCCCGGTGGTCGTCAGTCCCTGGGAGTGGGAGTATCAACAGCCGCGAACCGCGAGGATCAAGCTCTTGGATTAACTACCGAATGCTGAGCCGCTACGTGCTGCAACATCCAAACGTACCCTGATCGCATGGCACTGCTGAGCGGGGCAGAGACACCGTTCCTTTGGGGGTCCCGTCTGAATGGTCGGCAATCCGGACATTGGGACCCAGGAACAGCGTTACCGGAAACATGCGCAGCCGCGCTCGAACTCTAATCGAGAAGCTTCTTCAGGATGTGCCTTGCGAGAGTCTCATTGATCTCCCGATGGCGGCGGACAGGCTGCGCGACTCGGGTCTGCGGATCTGGCAGCAGTGGTGCTTGCCGCCGTGTCTGACGAGCAGACAGCCGCAGCAGGCCTGCTGATCGGCATAAAATGGGCACCCGTCGGCATCGCCGCCGGCATCGGCATGACGCTGTACTTCATAGGAGCCATAATCGCCCACGTGCGAGTAAACGACCTGAAAGGATCCCCACCCGCCGTCCAAATGTTGTGCCTCGCGGTCGCCGCCCTCGTTACACGAATCCTGAGCATGTGGTAATGACAATCGGAACCCTCGGGCGAGGCGCGCAGGGAACGCTGCACCGCACCTTGCAGCTGCCGATCAGAACACTTCGGAGCATATTCAAAGCTGTCGGGCTGGAGAACAAGCAATGAGCCTGAAGTATGCTGTCGTTTTTGAGAAGGCGGCGAACAACCGGGCCGCGTACGTTCCGGACCTCCCTGGATGCATCACCACTGCAAGCACACTTTCGGAAGCTGACCTGCGCACCGTTCGCGAATTCGGAGAGAGCGTCCCGGCGGCCTCCATCGCGGAGAACTGGCACGGCTACAATCTCGTAATTCCGGAGTGAATGAGCTTGCGAGTCCAACTCTCCGGTAGCGGTTTCACGGGCCAGTCTGGGCTCCCTCGCGCCGTCTGGATCGCAAGAACCCTTCTGGCCGCCGCGCCGCAAATGCCTTAGCCTACACTCAAACTACATGCTCAACCGGGGCTATGCCTACACCACAATCATCAGCAGCAAGTACCATGGACAAACCCTGCTCTCCCACCTGGCAAGCCTTTACCCCCACTCAACCGCACAAGCCTGGCAACAAAAACTGAACAACGGCGAAGTCACCCTCAATGGCGTCACCGCCACCGGAAGCGAATCGATCACTTTAGGCCAGACTCTTGCCTGGAACCGTCCACCCTGGATCGAACCAGACTCCCCTCAGCACTTCGAAGTCCTGTTTGAAGACCCCCATCTGCTGGCCGTCAACAAACCCAGCGGGCTGCCCACCCTCCCCGGCGGCGGCTTCATGGAGAATACCCTCCTGCGCCTGGTGCAAAAGCAAACTCCCAATGCAAACCCTGTCCACCGGTTGGGCCGAGCCACCACCGGCATCGTCCTCTTCGCCAAAACACCGCAGGCGGCCTCTAATCTGTTCGCAAACTGGAACACACCCAAAATTCAGAAAATCTACCGGGCGCTGGCTCAAAACTTTGCACAGCACGACGCCTACGAAATCCTTACACCCATCGGCCTCGTACCGCACCCGCTCATCGGCTCCGTGTGGGCCGCCAACCCAGGTGGCAAACCGTCAAAGTCACTGGCAAAAGTGATCTCACGCACCACCAGCACCACAACATTTGAGGTGAGCCTAAACTCGGGGCGCCCTCATCAAATCCGGATCCATCTGGCATCCATCGGCCATCCCCTGGTAGGCGATCCTCTGTACGGCTTAACCGGCCAGCCTCTTGAACATCTCCCCGGCCTCCCCGGCGATGGAGGATATTTCCTGCACGCCCAATATCTGAAATTCCACCACCCCATCACCGGAGAACAAATCAATCTTGAGGCAGCTGCGCCGTACGGATTCTCATTGCATCAGCAGGTTCACGGCGGGAATCGAATCCCGTGGTCAGGTGGAGCGGTATCGTCACCACGACGCGATAACTTCGGCGAGAACTGAACCGGCTTTGTCCCGATCGTTTGCAATCCGGGAGTTGGCCCAGGAACGGCGTTACCGGAAACATGCGCAGCCGCGCTCGAACTCTAATCGAGAAGCTTCTTCAGGATGTGCCTTGCGAGAGTCTCATTGATCTCCCGATGGCGGGGGACAGGCTGCGCGACTCGGGTCTGCGGATCTGGCAGCAGTGGTGCTTGCCGCCGTGTCTGACGAGCAGACAGCCTGCCTGTTCCAGCGTTCTTCTCTTCACGACTGCACGGCAAGCTCACCGACACGCCGGACTCCGGGGATGGTGCCACTGGGGAGGTCTTGCCAGAGGTCTTTCAGGTGCGCCTCCAGATCGGCTATGGTCTCTCCCTGTGTGATGTAATCGGGAAATTCCTCGAAGTAGCCGAGCCATTCGGCTCCAGCCTGCCAGTACACATAGCGTGCACTCACCATGTTCCCAGAACTGTTTCATTTGCCCTTACTCCCTGCGACGCTGGCGAGCCAGGCGATGATGTGGTCCATCTGCGCCTCGGTTAGCTTCTTGCCGAACGAAGGCATGGGGGACTCGCGGATCAGTTCCACGCTGGACAGATCCTGCTTGCGGAACGAGGTCAGGCGGCCATCGGTATCGCGAATCTGGATGGAGTGCGTGTCCTCATTCAGCCGGGTTCCGCGGAAGGGGCGCCCTGCTTTCGTCTGCCCCGCGAAGGTCCAGTATTCGGCACCGACGATGGCGTTGGGATGCACGAGGGAGTCGAGGATCTCGACGTCAGAGCGGAGGGCTGCGATCTCGGTGAGGTTGGGCGCTGACAGGCCACCGCTGCCGCTTACGCTATGCCAGCCCGCGCAATACTCGGTAAACAACTTTTCACCTGCGGCCGGCTCGCCGTCCCCTGTCTTCGCGCGGGTGGAAACCGCGAGGCTTCTCAAATAAGACACCAGCTGCCAGGTGACCCTGCCATTAAGTTTGAACCCGGGCGTGGAAGTGCCGGGGACGCCCCTGGTGATGGTGAGGAACAGATCTTCATCGCCGCGGCCGTAGCGAAAGATCCCGGTCTTAAGAGATGGTCCCGAGAGTCGGTGCCTGATCCGTCGATGCCGTGGCAGCCCGCGCACCGGCCTCGGAATACGGCGGCACCGGTTGCGGCGTCGAGAGGCGTCGTGCAGGGATTTCACGGCGGTGTCGCTGCCGTGCTGTGCGTGCACGGACATCGCGGCCACGGTCAGCAGAAGGAGAACCACGCGCATGCGCGGTCTCATATCACACGGCGCGGGTCTCGGAACGGCGGCTGTCCACATCGCGCGTAAAAACATCTTGTTTTGCATGTCTGTTGACATCACCCCCGAAATTCGGATATAAGCGATGGGCGAACAGGGAGCCCACTATTCAAAATTGCTTCCTGTGTAACCGCTGATTTCGAGGCGTTTGTGTGCGCCGAACTCCAGGGAGGCATCGTCGATGACTAACCCACTGCCCGCGGCAACAGAGCCGTCGTTGTTGTGCTCTTCCCTCGCTCACTGTCTGCTCAGCCCATCCCATGAGGTGTTTCATTTATGAATCGTAAATTGTGGAAAGGCGCGTGTGCGGCGGCAACCGTGCTGTTTCTGTGGGCCGTGTCGGCAGTCGCGCAGACCGGCGGCGGCGCAACGCTGGTAGGAACTGTTACTGATCCAGCCGGCTCGGTTGTTTCGGGCGCGAAGATCACAGTTGTAAATACCGCCACAGCTTTCATTACTGAGAACACAACGTCAGAGGATGGCGCATATTACGTTCCGTTTCTTGCACCCGGCGTGTACCGGATCAAAGTGACGGCGCCTGGGTTTAAGGAATTCGTGCGCGACGGCATCACGATGCGTTCTGCCGAAGTGCCGCGCATCGACATTGCCATGGAGATCGGTTCGGTGACCGACAGCGTGACGGTGACCGGTGAGGCTTCACTGCTGAATACGGAAAACGTGATGAGTTCGTATGTAATCGGTTCGAAGGCGCTGGTGGAAACGCCTGGCGTTATGAAGCGCACCGTGTACCTGTTGCAGTACATGCCTGGCGTGGTCGGCGTCCTGGGTCAGGCGGGCTTCCATATCCAGGGTCAGGCGCAGAACGACATCGGCTTCTCGATGGACGGGGTTAGTGCGAAGTCGCCTTATACGGGCACGGTCAATCAGGTAGATGGCGTGATTCAGGGGAGTACCGATGCCATGGAAGAGGTGAAGGTGCTGACGACTGGCACATCGGCAGAGTATGGGCACTCCGCCGGTGGATCGATGAAGATGGTCTACAAGTCGGGGACCAATCAACTGCACGTTACGTTTGAAGATCGATATTTAAACGGGAAATGGGTGCATCGCAATTATCTGACGCAGAACCCTCTGCCCGCCGAGGCGCCGTGGAGCTATCAGACTTTCGATCTCGTGGCCCACGGCCCCGTAGTGATTCCGGGTCTGTACAATGGCCGCAATAAGACGTTCTGGCTTTCCGATTACGCCATCAATCACGAACGCACGGTCAATTACCGGGTAACGACCGTCCCCACTCCGGAAATGCTGGCTGGCGACTTTTCCTTTAAGGAAGCTCCCGGAGGCGGTCTGCCGATCTACAATCCGCTGACTACACGGCTGGTCGGCAACACGTGGACTCGCGACCCGATGCCAGGCAATGTGATCCCGAGGAGCATGATGGATCCGGTGGCGTTGAAGTTCCTGGATCTGGGAATCTGGCTGGCGCCGAACCAGGTCGGCTCGCCGGCACGAACGGGGCCGAACGGAAACTTGCAGCGGGCCGAGAGTTGCCGCTGTCTAAACCGGGATCGATGGGACGAAAAAATCGATCACCAGTTTAATTCGAATAACAAGATCTTCTTCCGCTACTCGCACGGGCATCACCGCGGGCAGAACGGCGACAACTTCGGCAAGTCCGAGTTTAATGCGTCGCGCGAGATTAACCCGACAGACAACATCAACGGCGTGATCAGTTATACGTCTATTATCTCGAGGTCGGTCTTTAACGAGTTCCGTCTCGGCTATAACCGGCGTGCGTCGTCGAACCCAACTCGGCCGGAATCGGCGAAGGACGCGATCACGATTCCGGGCGTGACACAGGAGACCTTCCCGTACTTCAACATCGGCTACTCGATTGCACCGATGGGCTACTCGCGGCAGGTCGGTGAGGACAAGATCGTTCAGGACAACCTCACCGTCATTGCCGGCCGCCACAGTTTGAAGATGGGCTTCGAGACGATCCGCACGCTGTACAGTGACAAGGCGACTTCGCTTCCGTCGGGTCAGTATAACTTTTCGGGTGGGGCGTCGCTGCCGTTCGCGCAGAATACTGGCAACGATTTCGCGGCGTTTCTGATGGGCGCGGTGACGAGCGCCACGTTCAGCAAGCAGCTTGCGATCTTCATGCCTCGCCAGTGGAACCAGGAACTGTACTTTCAGGACGACTGGAAGGTGCGTCCGGGCCTGACGCTAAACCTTGGCGTGCGGTGGACGTACTTTTCGCCGTACACGACGCGGTGGAATCAGCAGTCGCAGTTCGACCCGGACGCGATCGATCCGGTGAGCGGAAGAAAAGGGGCGATCACGCACCCGAAAGGGACCATCGGCAAGAAAGATCTGAATAACTTCCAGCCGCGGGTCGGGCTGGCGTGGACCTTCCATCCCAAGTGGGTATACCGGGCTTCGTTTGGCATAATGACGGTGGATAACACGGGCGTGCAGGGAGGGTTCGACGAGTATGCGGGCAACTTCAATATCCTGCAGCCGGTGGGCGATCCGCGGCAGGTATTTCAGCTGTCGGCAGGGCCTGGGCCGATCAATTATGTCGTGAACCAGGACGGGACCGTTCCGTATACGGGGGCGAATTTCGGGAGCCGTACGGCCTTCTGGCGCGATCCCAATCTGCGCAACGGGTACGTGATGAACTGGTCCGGTGGTTTCCAGTATCAGCCGGGAAAGACCTGGGTGTTGAACATGATGTATCAGGCCTCGGCGGGCGTCGGATTGCAGCGGAGCTGGAACATCAACGGTATACCGCTGTCCATCGCTCTCGGCGGCGACAGGCAGTTGCAGGACACTGTGTTCCTTGCGCAGCAGAACTACATGATCTATCCGCAGTTCGGAAACGTGAACCTGCTGTCGAACTTTAATCACAATACGTGGCACAGCGGGAATGTCTCACTGGAAAAGCGTTATGGAAGCGGGCTGATTTTCAATACCAGCCTGAATTATTCCAAGACGCTGAGCAACGACGATTCGCTGAGTTACTACAACCGGCAGGGTAAGGCTCGGACAGCGTACGACACGCGCTTCCAGTTCGGTGCTTTCGCGGTGTATGAACTGCCGGTGGGTAAGGGTAAGCGCTGGATGAACCACGGCGGTCTTACAAACGCTGTACTTGGCGGATGGAAATTCGCGATCACCGAGAATATCAATTCCGGTGTTCCTATTTCGGTTACTCATGGGGGCAGTCCCAACCGCTATCTGACGGCGTCGCGGGTTAACCCGGTGGGAAAGATCGAGGGCGCGAAGGTGGACAACTGGGATATGGGTCAGCGGTTTCCGACTGCCGCTCAGACGCCGTATTTTAAGATGAGTTCGTTCGCCTATCCGGACGCGTATACGATTGGGTCTCTTGGAGCGCGTGTCCTGCAGGCGCCCGCGCTGCTGTGGATGCAGTGCTTCGCTACCAAGAGCTGGCGTCCGGTGGGAGAGCGGTTCATGCTGAGCCTCCGGCTGGATGGTCACAATCTGCCGCACAAGAATCCCAATGTGGCGGCACCGAACACCACCTATAACCTCAACAATGCCAACGCCTGGGGCCGGTTTACGGGTGTCGTTGGAGATTTCTCCAACTTTGGCACCGCACAGGCCAACGTACAAATGTCGATTCGAGCGGAGTTCTAAAACATGAACAGAAGAGAAGTGGCTAATGTGGCGCTGGGCGGGGCCGCGGCCCTTGCAGCAGTGAGTAAGTTATCAGGTTCGCTGCGGCCAATCCCGCCCGGGATCAAGATCGGCGTCAGTGCGAATCAGCCCTCGCCGGAGCACATGAGTTACCTCAGGCAACTGGGGGTAACGTGGCTGAGCCTTGCGCCTGTACAAGCCAACGCCACCGCGGAAGGCTTTATCAGGCAACGCGAAGAATGGGAAGCGGCGGGGTTCAAGGTCTACAACATCGGCAGTGGCGTGGGGCCGAGCGGCAGCCTTCACAACATGCCGGAGGTGACGCTGAACCTGCCAGGCCGCGATCAAAAGATTGAAGAGTATCTCAATTACATCCGCTACCTGGGTAAGGCCGGAGTGCCGTACTCCACCTATGCGCACATGGGGAACGGGATCTGGTCGAGCGGCCGGGTTACGAGTGCGAGGGGGTACTCCGCGCGCGACGGGGATTCAAACAGTCCCAACTGGAAAGGGAACTGGGCCGGCAAGACCTATTCCGAGCCGTTATCGCACGGGCGTGTGTTCACGGAGGCCGAGATCTGGGAAAATTACACCTATTTCATTAAGAAAGTGGTGCCAGTGGCGGAAGAGGCGGGAGTTCGAATCGGCATTCATCCCGACGATCCGCCAAAGCCGATGCTGGCCGGAGTGCCTCGCTGTATCTTCAGCAATTTCGCAGGATACAAGAAGGCCATCGAGATTGCGAACAGCCCGAACATCGGCGTGTGCCTGTGCGTGGGGTCCTGGCTGGAAGGCGGCAAAGCTCTGACGGGCGCCGACCCTGTGGAAATGATTCGGCATTTCGGACCTAAGAAGAAGCTGTTTAAGATTCATTTCCGAAATGTGAGCGGGCCTCTGCCGCATTTCAGCGAAACTCTTATCGACGACGGCTACTTCGATATGAGCAAGGTGATGCGGGCGCTGGTTGAGGTGAAGTTCGAAGGCATCGTCATTCCGGATCACATCCCGGCGGTGGGCGTGATGCCTAACGCGCCGGACAGCAGCCGGGGAGCCGGACGAAGCGGTGAATATCGTCCCAGCCCTGGGCTCGCGTACCTGCTGGGTTGCATGAACGCGATGCTGAAGGCGGCACAGAGCACCGCGTAGCGGCTACCAGGCCTCTCTGTACAACTCCACCATTTGTTCCGCCGAGGGAACAACGGGATTGTTCTGGGGGCTGCCTGACGCAAGTCCGTCTGCCACCATCTTCTCCAGCACGGCTTCAAACTGGTGCTGCGGTCTGTTGATGCAGGCACGCAGCCGAGGAATCTCGAGGGTCTGGTTGAGTTCTTCCAGACCCTGAACCAGTCGATGGCAAGCGTCTTCGTCGGGTGTTTCGCGTGAGGCGAGTCCCATGGTTCTTGCGATGCGGGCGTAGCGCTGAGGCGCACCGCGCACAGAGAAGCGCGTCACCGCTGGAAGCAGCACTGCGTTCGAGAGGCCGTGAGGCAGGTGGAACACGGCGCCGAGTGGCCTGCTCATGCCATGCACCAGACAAAGGCCGCTGTTGGTGAATGCCATGCCTCCCTGGCAGGCAGCGACTGACATGGCTGACCGCGCCGACGCATCGTCTGGCTGCTGCCATGCACGGAGCAGGTTGCCAGCGGTCAACTCCACGCACGAAAGCGCCATGGCTTCGGACATTGGATTTGCTTTGCGCGATACGAACGCTTCTATGCCGTGCGTGAGTGTGTCCACGCCGACGTGAGCCGTCAACGCGGCGGGCATGCTCATGGTCAGTTCGTAGTCGACGATTGCCACGCGAGGCATGAGCTTTGGATCCAGGATCATCATCTTGACCTGGCGCTCCGGGTCGGTGATGACGGCGACCTTGGTGGCCTCGCTCCCTGTGCCTGCTGTGGTCGGTACGGCTATCAATGGTGGACCGGCGGCCGGGATTCTGTGATAACCCTGGAAATCCGATATGAGCCCCTGGTGTACCGAGGCGACGCCGATGATTTTCGCCGCGTCGATGGGACTGCCGCCGCCGATGGCGACGATCGCATCGGCACCCGAGGCTCGCAGGGCCGCGACGCCGTCGAGCACGTTCTGCACTGTCGGATCGGGCTGAACGTTCGCGAAGATGTGCGCCTGGATTCCGGAACGTTCGAGCAGACTCAACACGTCGTCGAGCATGCCGGACGCCCGCAGGTGAGCGTCGGTGACGATCAGTACGCGGCTCGACCCAATTTTGCTCAGCTCCTCAGCCAGCTGGTAGCGTGCGCCCGCGCCCACGATAACAGCGGAAGGGGCATGAAACGTGTGAAGCGGCATTGCTCAACGACCTCCGGGGCAATACTAACAGACCGCTGAAAATATTCTTCTAACCTGGGGCGAATCGCTGCGTATAGACTTTTGACCTGACATCGCTGGCAGTATCGACGGCGTGCGAGTAGCGGCGCTGCAACAAGACGTTCTCTTTGGTCCGGGTCACGAAGAATGCGGCAGCCTGCGTGAATCGGTACAGCCGCTCGAAGTCGAGATAGCCACGATCCATTACGTAGAACGCTCCGGCTTCCGGCACGATCTGATCGAGGATATTCACGTCATGCACCTTGCCGTCGGTAACGCAGATAAACACTGGGATGTTGCCATGCAGATCGATCAGCGTGTGCATCTTCACTGCGCCTTTTCGTTCACGAAAACGAGCCCACGGGAAGATGGCCAGGCACAGGTAGATGGTAGTCGAATCGAGCGCATAGGCGCTGCCCTGCAACTCCGCTCCTAAGGGATCCCTGGGCATACAGCACTCGGGCTCGCGCGATCAGGATCTGGGCGAAGTCGGCGAAGATACGCCAGTCGTGGCGTTCGTTGGCATCGGCCAAAGTAGAGCGCGAAACACGACCTCGGATGCCCATGTGACAGAGCTTGTTGGGGGAGCTTCGCAAACAGGCTTCGATGTCGCGAAGACCCTCGCGACAGGTGAGCTGTGCGAAGGCCATACACAAGAACTGGTCCCAACAGGAGAAG
>Ga0163150_10003318_pt1 | contig 22835 bp, 19 predicted proteins | sample OliLakLV19P2IB_FD_148628 | JGI IMG/M metagenome (GOLD analysis project Ga0163150, IMG submission 148628) | Freshwater microbial mat bacterial communities from Lake Vanda, McMurdo Dry Valleys, Antarctica - Oligotrophic Lake LV.19.P2.IB | ecosystem: Environmental > Aquatic > Freshwater > Lake >...
CTCTCTCTCTCTCTCTGTCACTCTCTGTCACTCTCTCTCTGTCACTCTCTCTCTGTCACTCTCTCTCTGTCACTGTCACCGTCACTGTCACCGTCACTGTCACCGTCACCGCTCGAACGAGTCGATCTCGATGCACTCACCGATCGCGCTCTCGGCGAGCACACCGACGCAGTGGCGTCTCTGGCGGAAGCGGCTCGTGATCTTCCTGGTCACGCTGGTCGTGGCCGGGCTCGCGGCCTGGCTCGCGATGGCGTTCGTCCGATCGAAGGCGATCTACGCGCACATGAAGACCGGCGGTCGAGGGTGGCGCGGACACGTGCACACGTCCGATCCGTGGCTGGGGCTGAAGCCCGAGCCCAACGGCACCGGAGCCGAGACGTTCGCGATCGGACCGGACGTCCCCAGCCGCATCGACTCCGACGGATTCCGCGTGCCGGTCGACTGGGTCCAGCCGGCGGAGCGACGCCGCCCGCTCGTGCTGGCGCTCGGTTGCTCGTTCACGTACGGAGCGTCGGTGCTGGCCGAGGAGACCTTCGCCTGGCGCGTTGCAAAAGAGCTGGGAGGCTCGTGCCTGAACGCCGGGATCTGCAGCGGCGGGGCAGCGCATATGTTGCTGCGCGCGCGCGAGCTCGTGCCGCGCTACCGGCCGGACTGGGTGCTCGTGCAGGACTCGCCCTGGCTCAGCCACCGCAGCCGCCAGCGCTACGCCGACATCCACGTCGGCCTGCTGCCCACGCCGCACTTCGTGCGCACGGTACAGGGCGTCGAGCTCGCGCCGCCCGCCTTCTCGACGATCGTCTTCGACCTGCCGATCGCCGAGTATCGCGACACGCCGCGTCGCACCGGCGACCTCGTGTCCTTCTTCGCGCGCGTCGGCTTGCCGATGCTGGCGCACGACGACTGGTTCCAAACGCGCCTCGCGCTCGAGGACGAGATGGGCTGGCGGCCGCCCTTCGCCACGAACGCGGAGATCGTGGAGTTCGTCTACCCCGAGATCGCACGCATCTGCCGCGAGAATGGCGCGCGCATGCTCGTCGTGAACCTGGAGTCGAAGAAGCCCGGGCAGTCGTACGAGCTCTCACCCGTGATCACCGCGCTGGGCGTGCCGGCCGTGGCCTGCGACAAACGCCTCGTCGATGAGCTGCCGGACCCGTCGCGCGAGACGTACGTGCGCACGTACACGCTGGTGCGCGGCGACCCGCCGCGGTCGATCGACGGGCATCCCAACTCGCTCGCGCACTCCCTGATCGCGGATGAGATCCTGCGCACGATGGCGGCCGCGCGCTGACTCGTCCGGTCGCGCGGACCGCGAGATCCGCGATCCCCGACGGCGGCCAGGACGGCCCACTCGAGGCGATGCGGCGCGTGCGCCGGATTTCTGGCGAGAATCGTGCGTCCGCTCCATCTCCTGTTCCGAAACGCATGTCCGAACTCCATGATCCTGCCGTCCTCGCCACGGGAGCGCGCTGGGTGCGCGCGCTGGCCCGCGGCCTCGTCGTCGACGAGGCCCTCGCGGACGACCTGGCCCAGGACGCGTGGGTCGCGGCGCTGCAGCGCGCCGAGCCGATCGTGGCGTGGCGCGCTTGGTGTGCCGCCGTCGTGCGACGCCGGCTGAACGAGCGCCGGCGCGAGGAATCGGCGCGCGCCGCGCGCGAGCGGCACGGTGCGCGCGGCGAAGCGCTGCCGTCGACCGTCGAGATGGTCGAGCGCGCCGCGACGCACCAGAGCCTCGTCGAGGCCGTGCTCGCGCTCGAGGAGCCGTACCGCACGACCGTCCTGTGGCGCTACTTCGAGGACCTCTCGCCGCGCGCGCTCGCGCAGCGCGGCGGCATTCCCGTCGCGACCGTGCACACGCGGCTCGCTCGCGCCCGCGAGCGCCTGCGGTCACGTCTCGACCGCGAGCACGGCGGAGATCGCACGGCGTGGCTGTCGGCGCTCGTGCCGCTCGCTCCTGACTCGGCGCAGTCCCTGGCATTCGGAGGAACTCTGTTGAAGACATCGACGAAGATCGCGGCGGCCGTGCTCCTCGCGCTCGGGACGACGGCCGTGCTGTGGCGTTTCGGGCCTGAAGAGACGCGGCCCGCCGCTGCACAGGACGCGCGGCTCGATCTGGAGCACGCGGCCGATCCGCAACCGCTCTCGTCACAGCAGGACGAGCTGGCCGCGGTCGTGCTCGACACCGAACCCCGTCGATCGTCCGGGACCGAGGCCGCGCCCGTGAGCGAGCCCGTTCCCGCGCCCGCCGCCGACGTGCGGCTGTTGCGCGGCCGCGTCATCGACCACCGGGGCCAGGGCCTCGCCGGCGTGCGCTTGCAGACGTCGCCGCGACGAGGCGACGCCGACGCGACGCTCGCCAGCGGTGCGGGCGGACGCTTCGAAATCGCGAACGCTGGCGCGATCGACCTCGTGCAGTCGGACGACGCGCGCTGGACGACGGTGCTGGCGGGCTCGGGCAAGGCCGCCGGCGAGGCGCTCGTCATCGTCGCGCCGCGCCTCGAGATCGCCGGGCGCGTCGTCGACGAGCTCGGCGTCGGCGTGCGCGGCGCCGACGTCGCGATCGACGTACCACGAGCGTTCGGATCGGACTTCGACCTTCCGCTCGACGGCGCCGTCAGCATGGCTTGGCGCACCGCGACCGACGCGGAGGGCGCGTTCACGCTTGCCGACGTGCCGGGGCTCGACGCGGCACGCCTCGTCGTCACCGCCGGCGGTTTCGAGACCAGCGCCGAGCCCGTGCCGGCCGTGACGCGGCGCGACCTCGTCGTCGTCATGCGCCGCGGCCCGACGTCGCACGCGCGCGTGCGCGGCATCGTCGTCGACTCACGCGGAGCCTTCGTGCGCGATGCGCGCGTCGCAGCCGGCAGCGAGACGACGCTCTCGGACTCCGCTGGCCGTTTCGAGCTCGACTTGGAGCAGGAGCCCCGGCCGACGCGTGTGACGGCGGTGAAGCGCGGCCTCGCGCCGGCCTTCCACGAGCTCGCGCCGGCCGACGCGCAGGGCGAGATCGTGCTGCGCCTCGAGGACACCCTCCTCGCGATCGGCGGGCGCGTGCTCGACGGCGCAGGCCGGCCCGTCGCCGACGCGCGCGTGTGGCTCGAGGACGCGACGTTCTTCGGCTTCGTCGGCGCGCGACCCGTGCACGTCGAGACCCTCGTGGCGCGCGACGACGCGCCGTTGTGGTCCTTCGCCACCACGACGGACGAGGGCACGTTCCTGATCGACGGCCTGCTCGACCGCGAGTACCACGTGGCCGCGATCGAGGATCGCACGCTGCTGCGGGTCGATCGTCCCGCCGTGCGCGCCGGCGAGCGCGATCTCGTACTGCGACTGCCCGCCGACGAGCTCCACCCGCGCGTGCGCGGCCAGGTCGTCGACATGGACGGCCAGGATGTCGGCGGCGTCAGAGTGCAGGCCCAACGGCCGGGCATCACGATCGAGCTCCCCGGCGGCGGCACGTTCGACGAGTGGGCGCGCCGCGCGGCCGTCGAGACGGATGCCGAAGGCCGCTTCGAGCTCCTCGACGTGCCGAAGAAGGGTGCCGAGCTCTTCGCGAACGGCGAGCCGATCCTCTTCCAGGGATTGCGCGTCGAGGACATCGGCGATCCGTTGGCCGTGCGCCTGGCGGTCCACCGGCGCATGCACCTGCGCGTGGAGCTCGACCGGCCGTACGACCGCGCCGATTCGGCCAGCGTGCTGGACGGCGACGCCTCGCCGGTGATCCTGCGCATCATGCGCGGCGAGACTTCCTTCACGAATCGAAACGCCCAGCTCGTCGACGGGCGTTCGCACGTGCTGTCGCTGAGCGACGCGGCGCGAACGCCCTTCCTCTCGAAGGCCGGCGTCGAGGTCGCGCGCATCCCGATCGGGCTCGTGCGTGGCGAGACGAACGTCGCGCGCTGGTGAGCGTTGCGCGCGGAGACTGCGCGCGAACCGGCGTCAGCGAACCGGACCGACCCGTCGACGTTGTTTCGCGGTCGTCCCCGCGTTCACGGCACCCAGAGTACACGCGCGCTGTTCGTCGAGTGGAACGTCCCGGTCCTGCAAAACGTCGCCGCCTTGCGATATCACGACCTGGTCGTAGCGATCGCCTGCGCCCGTCACTAGGCCGCGCAGGGACACGGACGGATCACCCGGGCCGGGATCGTGCGACGCGCCCGCGGTGTTCATCTCCGCGCTGGTTGCGCACGAGCAGGTCCCTCCACGGCCCCGCCACGCCCTTGCCGGCGGCGTGCAGGACGCGACGCGAGCCGAAAGCGGCGGGATGGCCGTTCGTCGGCGCCTGACGCCTTGACGAACTCCAAGAGAAGTGAGTGCGGCGATCCTGTCAAGCTCCGCGAGCGCGCGCGCAATCGCTCGCGCCTCCGTGCGGCTCATCGGGTTGACGCCCGAGTCTGGGTTCCATGATTGGCTGCCGAGCTCACGCGATACCTTGGGCGCATGCGTCCGCCACGCGGGCCGATCGTCATCGCCGGCGGCAGCGGGTTCGTCGGCCTCTCGCTCGCTGCGCACCTTGGCGCTTCGGGGACGCCGGTCGTCCTGCTCTCGCGCAACGCGCCGCGCACCAGCGGCCCGTGGCGACACGTCGCGTGGGACGCACGCACGCCGGACGGCTGGCAGCGGGAGCTCGACGGCGCCGCGGGCCTCGTCAACCTGGTCGGACGCACCGTCGACTGCATCAAGAGCCCCGATCACCAGGACGAGATCCTGCGGTCGAGGGTCGAAGCGACGCGCGTGCTGGGTCAGGCCGTGCGCCTCGTCGCTTCGCCGCCGCCGGTCTGGGTGCAGATGAGCACCGCGCACATCTACGGCGATCCGGCGCAGGTCGTGTGCAGCGAGGATTCGCCCTTCGGCATCGGTTTCGCGCCCACCGTGGGCCGTGCGTGGGAGGAGGCGTTCCACGCGAGCGCCCTGCCGGCGCAACGCAAGGTCGTCCTGCGCACCAGCTTCGTGATCGGCCGCGATCGCGGGGCGGGCGGCGGCGCGCTCAGCCGCCTCACGACGCTCGTGAAGCTCGGTCTCGGCGGCACGGTCGGATCCGGCCGTCAAGGCCTGAGCTGGATCCACGAAGAGGACATGAACCGGCTCTTCGAACGCGCCCTGACCGACGCGCGCATGGAGGGCGCCTACGTCGCCACCGCACCGAATCCGGTCTCGCAGCGCGAGTTCATGCGCGCGCTCCGTGGCGTCCTGCGTATGCCGATCGGTCTGCCGGCGTCCGAATGGATGGTGCGGCTCGGAGCTCCGCTCCTGATGCGCACGGATCCCGAGCTCGCGCTCTACGGGCGGTACGTTGTCTCGCAGCGGCTGCGCGCGGAGGGCTTCGAGTTCCGCTTCCCCCACCTGCAGGCGGCGCTCGGTGACTTGCTACGCCGGCGTTGACGAATCGGCGCACGCGCAGGGAGTGCGGGCTACGGTCGTCGCGCCTTCGCCGTCGCCGCGCGCAGGTCACTCATCGGCAGCACGCGGCCGTGCAGAGGAACGCTTCGGTCCACGGCCAGCCCGAGACGATCGACGTTCTCGACCAGGTTGACGGAGAAGGGTGCCGACGGCGGATTCCCCGCGTCGGCCTCGATCAGCAGCTTCTTTGCCGGCAGGTGGATCATCCGCGTGGATCGACATGGTCGGTTCTGTCGTGGGACGGGACATCCTCCCCTACCCAGCAGTCGCGGGTCCGCGCGGCTCATCCGCTCGTGAACGCCGACCGGATCCGGAGTGAACGTCGGCGTCCTATCGCGGCCAGAGCCACGCGAACGCGCCGGCCGTCAGGCAGGCGTAGATAAGCCCGTCGAACAGGTTCTTGAACGTCACGCTCCAGGGCTTGCCGGCCCAGATCGAGTCGGTCGGGCTCTCCCACGAATACGCGAGCCACGTGGTCGCGCCGATCAGCTGGAACACCTTGGAGTACTCGGTACCGCGCGGGAGCACGCACCAGCCGACGTAGGACACGAGCAGGCTGACGACCAGCGTATAGAGGAACCACTTGCCCAGGAACGGGCCCATCTTCACTGGCCCGCTCGGTCGCAACCACATCAGGCCGACGGGGCCTTCGATCATCTTCTTCTCCATCTCGGGCGAGCACATGTCCTTCGAGTCCGTCGCCCAGGGGAAGATGTATTGACCCGGCGGCGGATTCGCAGCGCGGATCGCCGCGCGAACCTGATCCTCGTTGGACAGTTTGCGGTAGTCCGGCTTGTGCCACTTGATGACCGTGTGGATCAGCGAACTCGCGATGAAGACGAGCACCGCCGACAGCAGGACGGGGACGATCAGAACGTTCCAGTCGAACACGGAAGGCTCCGGAACGGACGGGCTCGCGCGACCACGATCCCCAGCGGACCGTGACGCGCGACGGGTCGCGTACTCTACGGTGTCGGCGTTCCCCGATCGCTGTCCTCTCGCGATCCCATCCTGGTGGTCGTCCGATCGCGCCCTCGACGGGCGGTCCCCGACGAACGCGCGAGGGCCCCGCATCCCTGCGGAGCCCTCGCCGTGGCCGCCTCAGTCGGCCCGACCGGGTCACAACGTCGATTCGAACCCGGTGAACTGCAGCGTCGCCTGGAATACGTTCCCGTACGCGGGAGCCGCGCTCTCGATCACGTCCGTGCCGGACTCGCCCAGGAGGCGCGCCTGACCGCTGACCGTCGTGCGACGCACCGTGAGGCGGTCGTTGCCCGCGCCGAGGCGCACGTCGAGTCGTCCGCCGAAGGTGTTCGGCACGATGTCGGCGGCGTCACCGACCGCGACATGGTCCGTGCCACCGCCCGTGTCGACGAGCACGTTGCCGTGGAACTGGCTGGCCGCGAGCGTCACGAGATCGTTGTTCGCTCCGGTCACGATCAGCGTGCTGCCCAGGATCTCCTGCGCGCGCAGGAGTGCCGTCATGCGTCGGCCGATCACGAACACGTTGCCGCCGATGAGGTTCCCGCCGTCGAAGGGGTCGTTCATCACGACGAGATCGTCCTGCGTGCCGAACAGGCCGCTCTCGATGAGCACCGAGCCGGCGATCTCGTTGCGCGCCACGAACGTCGTGTCGTTGCCCGAGCCCATGAGCAGGATGAGGTGCGCATCGAGGGCACACTCGGCCACGGCGATGCCGTCGTTGCCGCCGCCCAGATCGACCAGGACCGAGCCCTGGATGTTCGCGAAGCTGGCGGAGGCCTGGCCGTTGACCAGCGCACCGTGGTTCCCGATCACGAACAGCGTGTCGGAATTGCCCGTGATTGTGATGCTTTCGCCCTGGCTGCTCCCGAACACGAGGAGGTGGCCGCAGTAACGGAAGGCCTGCACGTGGGCGCTGGCGAAGCTCGACAGCGCGGCCACGGAGAGCACGGTGGGCAGGAATCTGGAAAGGAGTGAGCGGGTCATGATGAGAATTCGAGGTGACGGACAGCCCGTGCGGGGTTACCGGGAAGCGATTTCCCGGGGCGGATCCCCCCGCTTCGAAATCTAGCCCGGGACTCGCGTGCCGGTCGGATTCGCGCCACGCACTCGGTGTCTCGCAGCGCGTGACTGCGCGGCGTCAGACGCCCAGGAACAGACGCTCCGCCAGCACACTCGGCAGTCCCGCGGAACGGATGCGGCGCGCCTCGAGATCGACGTCGTAGCGCACGCGCTCGATCGAGACCCGCTGCAGCTCGGAGTCGAAGATCGCGTAGGCCGCGCGCGCGTCCTCGTCGCGCGGTTGTCCGACGCTGCCCACGTTGATCAACGCACGCCGCGCGTCGGAGAGATCGATCTCGGTCTCGTGCGAGTAGGCCGTGCGCAGGGGATCGTCCTCGAGCCTCAGCAGCGCGACGGGCACGTGAGTGTGCCCGACGAAGCACACGGGAGTCTGGAGTCGATCGAGCGACGGATCCGCGTCGCTGGGCCCCTGTACATAGTCGAATAGCTCCGGCTTGTGGTACGTGCCGTGCGCGACGCTGCAGTCCTCGAAGTCCAGGGTGTACGGCAGTCGCGCGAGCCACGTGCTCTCCTCGCGCGTGAGCTGCGTGCGGGTCCACGTGACCGCGGTCCGCGCGTAGGCGTTGAAGTACGCGAGGTCGATCTCGTTCACGCAGGCGGCGTCGTGGTTCCCTTTCACGACCTTCGCGCCGATCTCTCGCAAGAGAGCGATGCACTCGCGCGGCGCGGCGCCGTATCCGACCACGTCGCCGACGCTCAGGATCCGATCCACGCGGTGTCCACGGAACCGCTCGAGCACGGCGCGAAGCGCCGTGATGTTGCCGTGGATGTCACCGAGGATGCCGTACTTCACGCAGGGTTCGTTCCGGATGAGGAGAACTCACGAGCGGGCAGAGCGAGCGCTCCCAAGACGAGGGCTAGGATCGGCGAGACCGCTCCGATCCATCCAGGGAAACCGCCGGGATGAAACCAGCGACGCACGTCCAACATGGGCTGCAGGGCCGGGATCAGGGCCGGAACCACCCAGATCAGCGCGAAGAAGGCGTAGACCGCGGCAGCTGGCCGGATCGGCAAACGGGCCAGGCACAGCGCGACCGCGGCCAGGTGGACGAGGCCCCATAGGCTGCTGGCAGGAAGTTCGAGTCCCGTGAAGCGGGCCAGGCTGCCGGCCAGGAGGAGGAGGACGGTGACCTCGAGGAAGGTGGCGGCCAGGAAGACCATGGTGCGTCCCCCATCCCCCAGGCTCCAGGTAGTTTGCTCGAGAGCTTGCGACCGGTGGAGGTTGTGGGCCGCGCCCCAGGCGGTCCCCATAAATGCGATATCGTAAGGAAGGCTTGGTGCCAAGCCATTTAGGTTCGCCGCTGCGGTCAGCCCCCCAACCACGGCCACGGCGAGGAAGAGGAAGGTCCGCCCACCGCTGACGAGCCAGCGGACCGTGATGTCGAGGGAGCGGCGCACGCCGTGCGGTGTACGACGCAGATTCTCGTGGGTCCAGGCCCTTGCCGGACAAGCACTTGGAATCGCGCGTTGACTGGAGCTGTGCTTCCTCTAGCTTCGAAGCGTCCTGAGGCAGGAGGCTACACGATGGCGACTGTGGAACGGCGGCTGGGGCGTGGACTTGGATCTCTGTTGGGGGCGACGCCTGAGGCGACGCCGCAGACAGGCACCCTGGAGATTCCCCTGGATGCGATCCGGGCGAACCCCCACCAACCGCGACGGGTCTTTGATCCAGCGTCGTTGGATGAGCTCACGGACAGCATCCGGCAGCACGGCGTCCTGCAGGCCATCGTGGTGCGGCCTCTAGGCGATGGTTTCGAGCTGATCGCCGGGGAACGGCGGACGCGCGCTGCTCGCGCCGCAGGATTGACCAGCATCCCGGCCTCGATCCGCGACGACGTTACAGACGAGCACATGCTGGAGCTCGCGCTCGTCGAGAACGTCCAACGGCAGGACCTCGATCCGATCGAGCGCGCCCGTGGTTACCGGCAAATGGCCGAGCAGTTGAGCCTCACGCAGGAGCAGGTCGCGGATCGCGTCGGTCTCAAGCGCGCGACCGTGGCGAACCACATGCGGCTCCTCGAGCTGCCCGAGATGGCCCAGCAGGCGGTCCAGTCCGGGCTGCTCACGATGGGGCACGCCCGCGCCCTGTTGGGCTTGGCGCGTCCAGAACGAATCGTGGACCTGGTGGGTCGGATCGTCCGGGAGGGGCTCTCCGTCCGGGACGTGGAGAGTTTGGTGCGGGCCGAGACCCGGCCGGCCTCCCCCGGCTCGGGTGCCGTCCTCACGCCACCCGGCACCCCTCCTTGGGTGCGTGAGCTGGAGCAGCGGATGGAGGAGCACCTGGGCACCAAAGTCACTCTCCGCAACCAGCCCGGTTTCCGCGGGCAAATCGTCATCGACTACTTCAATCGGTCCGACCTCGACCGGCTGTGTCAGGTGCTGGCTCCAAAGACCCTGCTCTGAGAGGCCGATAAAAATCGATCGTACGGCCTCTCCGCTCCTGGTGGCTCCGCTCCGCGGCGCGAGAGACTTCCAATTGGTCACTGAGCGCGAAAGTGTTCCACGTGGAACACTTCGCGGAGCGAAATCGGGACCTACCGGTCCCGATTTCTTCCTTCAGTGACGCGTCGCCAGCCTAGCCGCCGACGACTTCCATCGACTGAACGACGACGGGGTTCTCGGGCCGATCCGCCGTGTTCGCTGCGATCGGCGAGCGCTCGATCTCCTGCACGACGTTCATCCCTTCGACGACCTTGCCAAACACGACGTGCTTGCCGTCCAGGTGATGGGCGGGAGCGACGGTGATGTAGAACTGGCTCCCCGAGCTGTCGACGTCGCTGCCCTTCTTCGCCATCGCGAGGTAGCCCGTCAGGTGCTTCAGGCTGTTCTCCTCACGAGGGATCTTGTAGTCGGGACCCCCAGGACCCCAGGTGGTCGGATCCCCCGTGATCGTGTTCGGGTCTCCGCCCTGCACCATGAAGCCCGGTATGACGCGGTGGAACTTCGTCCCGTTGTAGTACCCCTCGCGCGCCAGCTTCAGGAAGTTCTCGACGTGTTTGGGTGCGTCGGCCGCGTACAGCCCGACCACCACGTCGCCCTTGTCCGTGTGGATTTTCACGCGCGGCGCATCGGCCGGGAGCTCGGGGTTCGTGAACAACGACGCGTGCGACGACCGCCAGGCGCGCTGGGCATCGATCCGCGCCTCGAGCACATCGACCGGGCTTTGAGCCGCTTCGGACCCCGCGAACACTTTCTTCTCGGTGAGCAGCGCGTGTGCGGAGTACTGCGCCCGCAGTTGCGAGACGGCCTTCTTCGCCTCCTCGTAGTCCTGGTCCTCCGCCGCGCTCGTCGCGGCCAGGTAGAGCGCCCACGCTCCCGCCTGCTTGCCCTGGATCTGGTCCGCGAGCCCTTGCAACTCCGCCGGATTCCCCGAGAGCCCGCGGCTAGCCGGGTCCTCGCGAGCGACACCCAGCACACGATCCCAAGAGAGGTCGTTTTCCGAGCGCTCTGTCGAGCTCTTGTTCTGGAGGTAGACGATGAGACCGGTCACCGCGATCGCCATGAGCGTGGCGAGCTTCCAGTAACGATCGACCCACGTGGCCAGCGCCGACTTCTCCGCGATCGGTGCGATCGTGACCGCGCTCGCGGCCTTGTGTGCAGCCATCCGTCAACTCCAATATGATCGGGAAGATGAGAGGTAGCTAACGCCCAGTTGAGGGCTCGAACGCTACCCATTGTCCTTCCGGGCCCGACGTGTCTCCTCGAGCCCGCTTCGTGGTCACCCGACTACGGCATGCGACCGTCCAGATAGGGCCGGAAGATCGCATTCTCCGCGAGCTGGGGCGAACATCGTACTGACGCAGTCGAGGGCTCACAAGCGAGCCCGCCCTGCTACTCTCCCCGATCGACTTCGACTCGTCCCACGCCGCGCCATGACCATGATCTCCGCGATCCTCTTCACCGCCTGGTCCAGCCTCGTTCCGACCCCTGAGACCTCCGCGGCGCCGGCGCCGATGGCGCTCCAGGGCAAGACCGACGTCGAGTACGAGAAGCGGAAGACGGAAGCCGGCGACGACCCGACCAAGCTCTGGAAGCTGTACGAGTGGTGTCGCGATTCGAAGCGCGAGAAGGAGGGGAAGCTGATCCTGAAGAAGCTTCTCAAGGTCGATCCCAACCACAAGGACGCCAACGTCGCGCTCGGCAACCTCTTCTACGACGGCAAGTGGTTCGCGAACCAGAAGAAGATCGACGAGTACAAGCTGGAGGCGGAGGCCGCCGAGAGGAAGGCGCAAGGTCTCGTCCAGTGGAACGACCAGTGGGTGCCCGCTGAAGACGTGCCCTATCTCGACCGAGGCCTCGTGCGCGATCCGCACGGCAACTGGGTCGACCCCGTGCGCGCCGCGAAGCTGGCCGAAGGCTGGGTGGAGCAGGACCTCGAATGGATCCCTCCGGCCGAGAAGGAGAACCTGGAGAAGGGGCTGTGGAAGTGCGACGACGCGTGGCTGCCGATCGCCGAAGCGGACACCTTCCACGCCGAGGTCGACCACTGGTGGCGCATCCCGTACCAGCGACTTCACCTCTACACCACGACTGAGCGCGACGTCGCGAACCTGAAGGTCAAGCCCCAGCTCGAGAACGCCTACGACGATCTGGTGCGCGCATACGGCACGAAGCCTGAAGCACCCATCGTCGTCATCGTGCTGCGCAACGGCGGCCAGTACTCGAACTTCGCCGCCGGCGACGAGGACGCGTTCCGCGAGAATACGGACGCGCTGGGCCTGTCGAGCGTGCACCACGCCTACTTCGCCGAAAGGTCCTACGACGCGGCCGACGAGGACAAGGTGCTCGGCGTCGGCGTGGGATACTGGGATGACTCGTCGAAGGAAGGCAGCAGCTGGGGCGTGCACAGCGTGCGTCACGCGTTGGGTCAGTCGTTCGCGGAGGCGATCGATCCCAGCCCGAAGACGATCCAGAAGGACGCGAAGACGCCGTTGAGGAACGGTTTCTGGCCAGCGTTCTACGAGGAGAAGCTGATCCCCAGGTGGTTCCGCTACGGTGCGGCCGCCTACGCCGAACGCTACTTCACCGACAGCGGCCAGAAGGACCCGCTGTGGGCGCGGAAGTGGTCGATCGCGAACATCCAGGCGCGCGGCGGTCTGCGTCAGCTCAAGCAGATCCTCGACTTCGACCTGACCGTCGAAGGCGGCAAGGACAGCGAAAAGCTGATCAACGAATCCGGCCTCGTCGTTGCGTTCCTGCTCGACGGCGGCAACGCCGCGGTGGGGGAGAAGCTGAAGAAGTTCCAGACCGCGCTGGCCAGCAAAGACAAGAAGGCCGTCGAGGACGCGACCAAGGCGCTCGAGTCCGAAATCCTCGAGCACGAAGCCGACCTCAAGAAGTTCGCAGGGCTCTGACGCATGCTCTTCGCGCTCCTCCTGGCCGCGACGCAGACGGCGCCACCGTCCGGCGAACGGATCGTCACGCACGCCGCTCTGCACCCGGCTGGCGCCGATCTCTACTTCGAGGTCCCCGACGTGCGCGTGGCGCTCGCCGCGTACGCACAGGCACCGGCGGTCAAGCTGGTCCAGAGCGAAGGCGCGGCCAACATCGCCGCGCTCGCGAAGGACGTCGGCTTCGATCTGCAGTCCGTCCTCGGCAGCATGCTGCCCGTCGCCGATCCGAATCGGCCCGACGACCGCTGGTGGCCGTGGTCCGCTGCCCGGCGCGCGTCCTTCTCGCTCGGCGGCATCGAAGCTGCGCCGAAGACCGGCACGGCGACCGCGAAGCCCAGCGCGTGGATGGTCGTGGACTTCGCGGCGGGCGACGCGGCCGAGCAGGCTGCGAAGGCCTTGATCGCGATGGGGGGCAAGGACGCCGTCGCCGAGGGCGAGCTCGACGTGGGCGGCGTCAAGGCGCCGGTCCAGCGCATCGGTTCGCCCTTCGAACCGCTGCTGGAGAGCGCGTGGATCGCGCGTCTCGACACGCGACTCGTGCTGGGAGCGGGCGACGCGAAGCCGGCCGACTTCTCAGCGCGCGCGCAGGACACGGCTGGCGGATTGGCGCCGGCCTGGCGTGCCGAGGACGCGGTCAAGCACTTCGGCGCGCCCAGCGGCGTGACCGTGCTCGAAATCCTGGCGGACATGGACGACCTGCCGGCCTTTGCTGGCGCCGGCCTCTCGGGATCGATCGCGTCGTACGCGCTCTTCTTCGTCGCGCCGTTCACGTGCGCGAAGGGGCGGTGGCGCATCGACCTGCAAGGCGAGCGCTTCGTCACGCAAGGTCTCTACGAGCCTCGCGGTCCCGCGCGTGACCTGCTCGCTCCGTTCGGCGCGACGAAGCTGTCGGACCGCGCTGCGCAACTCGTTCCGCCCGACGCGGTGGGTTGCTGGATCACGAGCGTCGACGCCGCCAGCGCGGAGAGCGCCCTGAGCGTCCTCTTGCTGCAGATGCTCGCCGAAGGCGAAGCCAAGGTAGCGCCTCCCGCCGCGGACGAGCCGCGCATGGCCGACGGCCTCGGCAGCGCGATGGCCGCGAGCCTCCTGCCGTTCCAAAGCCTGATGTCGCCGACGCCGCGCATCACGCTCGCGCTCGAGCTGAAGGATGCGACGCGCTTCACGGCCGGCTTGGACAATTGGCTCGCGCGCGCACAAGCCGCGTTCCCGACCTTGAAGATCGAGCGCAAGCCGTACCGCAAGGTGCCGACGATCGTCATCGGCCTCGAGGAGGAGGCGAGCGCCGCGCCCGCGGATGGATCTCCGTTCGGCGCGGGCATGTTGGAGCCCTCGCGCATCACGATCGCCGTCCTCGAAGACCGCGTCGTGTTCGCCAGCGCTCCGACCGTCGCGCGCAACGAGATCAAGCGGCTCCAGGACAAGGGTGCCGGCGACCTGCACCCGATCGCGGACGCGAAGACGCGTCCGGCCGATGCCTTCGAGGCGTCGACGATGGACTGGACCGGCTTCCTCTCGAAGATCTACGACGGCGCGCGCGGTTTCGCGCCGATGCTGGCGCAGAACCTCGACAAACCCATCGACCTCGACAAGCTCCCGACGGCGACGCAGCTCTTCGCCGGCTTCCGTCCGACGCAGAGCTGGGCGCGCCGCGTCGAAGGGCGCATCCTTTCGCGCTCCGAGTCGTCGTTCGGGCCGGAGACGCCGATTGGACTCGCCGGCCTCGGTTTCCTGGGCACGAAGGCCGCGCGCGCACCGCGCAGCGCGAGTGCTCCCGAGCTGCCCGAGCCGACGGAATCGCCCGACGCGCCGACTGCGGACGCCAGTCTCCAAACAACGCTCGGCTCCTTGCGCGAGGTGCGCACGTCGATCGCCGTCTACCGCTCGCAGTTCGGCGGCGCTCCCGCGACGCTCGACGACCTGCTCAAGAAGACCGACCAGTTCCCGGACGGATTCCTCGCGGGCGGCAAGGTGCCGGCCGATGCCTGGGGTCGCGCGCTGGTCTACCGTGCTGGTGACAAGGGTGCGGCGTACGTGCTGCGCTCGACCGGCCCCGACGGCGTCGATCAGGACGGCGTGGGCGACGACGTGCGCTTGCCGTGAGCTCGGGCTCCTGAGCAGCCGTCCATGATCGAGCCCGCGCAAGACCTGGAAGGCGCGGAGCCGAGCCCGATCGAGGTCTCGCCGCCGCGGCGTACGAGCGCGCGGCACCGCTTCAAGGTCGCGCGACGCAAGGCCGGACGCGGCGCCGCATCGATCGTGGGCGCGCCGATCGTGCGCGCGCTGGCGCGCACGTGGCGTCCGATCGTCGCCGGCGAAGAGCACTTGCGCAGCGCGCGCGCGCAAGGACAGGGCTACTTCATGGCGCTGTGGCACGGCGGCATGCTCCTGCCCGTCGTGCGCCACGCGAAGCAGGGCTACTGCATCCTCGTCTCGCCCAGCGGCGACGGCGACGTGTCCGAGATGATGCTGCGCCGACTCGGATACGGCGTCGTGCGCGGATCGACGAGCCGTCAGGGTCGCTCCGCGCTGCGCGCGATGCTCGAGCTGCTGCGCGCCGGCACGCCGATCGCGATCACGCCCGACGGACCGCGCGGACCGCGCGGCGTGATGACGCAAGGCCTGGCGTGGATGGCGAGCGTCACGGGCTTTCCCGTCGTGCCGTGCGGCTTCGTCACGTCGAACGCGTGGCACCTGAAGAGCTGGGATCGCTTCACGATTCCCAAGCCGTTCGCACGCGTCGCGTACGTGTACGGCGAGCCCATCTACGTCGATCGCAAGGCCGATGGCGGTCTCGAGCACGCGACGCAGGCGATCGGCGCCGCGATCGTGCGCGCCGAGCAGCGCGGACTCGAGCTCCTGGGTCTGGAGTCGCGCGGATGATCCGCGTCGGTCCCGCGGGCTGGGCCTACGCGGACTGGGAAGGACGCGTGTACCCCGCGCATCGGCCGCCGGGCTTCCATCCGCTGCGTCACCTCGCGCGCTACTTCGACGGCATCGAGATCGACTCGAGCTTCTATGCGCCGCCGCGCGCCGAGCATGCTGCGCGCTGGGTCCAGCTCGTCGAGTCGCACGCCACCTTCCGCTTCTGGGTGAAGCTGCACCGCGACTTCACGCACGGCGCGTTCGCGCACGAGCCCGCCGACGCGAACTCGGCCGCGTGGGAGTCAGCGGCCGCGGTCTTTCGCGCCGGCATCGAGCCGATCGTCCGCGCGCGCCGCCTCGAGGCGCTGCTGGCCCAGTTCCCAGTCACCTTCCTGCATGGTCAGACGGAGGTGCGCCGCCTAGGCCGCCTGCGCGCGCTGTTCGACGGACTGCCGCTCGTCCTCGAAGTGCGCCACGAGTCCTGGTTCACCCCGCCGGCGCTCGACACGGTGCGCGGGCTGGGCTGGTCGCTGGCCCACATCGACCTCCCCGCGGCCTGGAACCACCCCCCGGCCTGGCACGCGCCGACCGGGCCGATCGGATACTTGCGTCTGCACGGCCGCAATTCGGCGCAGTGGTTCCGGGAGGGGGCGGAGCGCGACGATCGCTACGACTACCTGTACCGCCCGGCGGAGGTGGAGCAGCTCGCCCGGCGGGCGGAGCGGATCGCGGCGGAGCACGACACGACGGCGGTAGTCACGAACAACCACTTCGGGGGTCAGGCGGTCGCCAACGCCCTCGAGCTGCTCCACATCTTGCGCGGCGAGCCGGTGCCGGCACCCGCGGAAATCGTCGAGAGCTTCCCCCGGTTGCGCGCGGCGGTCCGGATCGAGGGCCAGCAGCCCCTGTTTTGACCGGCGGAAGACCGTAGATTCCGGGCGTACCCCGGACTCGGTATCCTGCTGCCCCCAAACTCCGGCCGCGCCGCCGGTCCGGGGCCCCCGCGTTGGAACCCTCCCAACTCACAGCCATCGCCTACGCGGCGACGCTCGCGATGCTCGGCGTCTACGGGCTTCACCGCCTGGTGCTGCTCGTGAAGTTCCGTTGGTCGGGAGCGGAGTCGACGCCCGCCCGCGTTTCGGACCAGGGGCTGCCGCGCGTGACCGTCCAGTTGCCGGTCTACAACGAGCGCACTGTCGCGGCGCGCCTGATCCGCGCGGCGGGCGCGCTCGAGTACCCGCTCGATCTCCTCGAGATCCAAGTCCTGGACGACTCCACCGACGAGACTCGCCCGATCGTCGACGAGGAGGTCGCCAGCTTGCGCGCGAAAGGCCTCGATGCGGTCGTGGTGCGCCGCTCCGACCGGCGCGGCTTCAAGGCCGGCGCGCTCGACCATGGCATGAAGACGGCGAAGGGCGAGCTGATCGCCATCTTCGACGCCGACTTCGAGCCCGCCACCGATTTCCTCCTGCAGCTCGTCGACCAGTTCCGCGATCCGAAGGTCGGCATGGTGCAGGCGCGCTGGGGTCACTCGAACCGCGAGGAGAGCCTGCTGACGCGCGCCGAGTCGGCGCTGCTCGACGGCCACTTCGTGATCGAGCACACGGTGCGCCACCAGAGCGGCGTCTTCTTCAACTTCAACGGCACCGCCGGCATCTGGCGTCGCGCGGCGGTCGAATCGGCGGGCGGGTGGGAGCACGACACGCTGACGGAGGACCTCGACCTGTCCTACCGCGCGCAATTGCGCGGCTGGCGCTTCGTCTACCTGCCGATGGTCGTCGCGCCGGCCGAAGTGCCGCCTGACATCGCCGCGTTCAAGTCGCAGCAGCACCGCTGGGCCAAGGGCAGCGTGCAGGTCTTCCGCAAGCTCGGCTGGCGCATCCTGACGTCGGACGAGCCGCTGAAGGTGAAACTCGAGGCGATGGCGCACTTGACGGGCAACGTCGGCTATCCGGCCGTGCTGCTGCTCGCGCTGCTGCTGCCGCTCGCCGCCGGGTTGAAGCCCGTGTTCCCGGCCTGGCTCAACGTCGTCCTGTTCGTGAGCTGCACGCTGGCGGTCATCGCCTTCTACAACCGCAGCCAGAGCGCGGTCGGCCGTACGCTGCCGCAGCGCATCGTCGACACGTTCGCGGCGCTGGCGCTGGGCATCGGCATGTGCGTCAGCCAGACGCGCGCCGTGATCGAGGGTCTGCTGCCCGGCACGGGCGTGTTCGTGCGCACGCCGAAGCGCGGCGATGCGCGCGGAGCCAAGCGCTACGTCGCCGCGGCGCGCGGCTTGCCGGGTGTCGAGTTGCTCCTGGCCGGCTGGTTCACGTGGGGGATTTCGGTCGCGATCCAGCGCGAGGCCTGGACCACGCTGCCGTTCCTGGCGCTGTTCCTCGTCAGCTTCGCGTGGGTCGGCACGCTGTCCCTGATGGGGGCGGTGCGCAACCTGTGGCCTGCGCGGGCCGCGGTCGCGGGTTAATTCGAGCGCCGAGCAAGCAGCGCAGCACGAGTCCGTCTGACCGTCGCGGCGGTCGCGTCGTGTCACTCGCCGACGGTCGGAACCGCTCCGGTGGACGCGCGCCCTCCGTCGCGGGAGCTAGCGCGTCGAGCGCGCGGTCAGCACGTCGACGAGGTCCATCTTCGTCACGACGCCCAGCAGCTTGTCGTGCTCGTCCTGCACGAGCCCGACCATGCCCTTGCTGAAGATCTCGAGCAGCTTCGAGGCGTCCTCGCTGGTCCGCACGGTCGTCACGTTGCGGAACATGACCTCTGCGACAGCGCTGGAAAGCGTCGCGCGCCCGTCGACGAGCTTCGAGAGCAGGTCCGACTCGGTGACGATCCCGACCAGTGCACCTTCGTCGACCACGGGCAGTTGGCTGATGCCGTGCTCCTTCATGCGCATGACGGAATCCGCCACCGTGTCGGCGCTCGAGGCGGACACGAGCTGGCGGTGCGGCACGAGCCGCATCAGCTCGCCGACGCTGCCCGTCTCCCACGACGTCTCGGTGAAACCGTTCTCGCGCATCCAGCGGTCGTCCATGAACTTGGTCATGTAGTTCCGCACCGAGTCCGGGAGGATCACGACGAAGCGCTTGCCCGGTCCCTCCCGACGCGCGATCTCGCGCGCGGCCCACATGGCGGAACCCGAGCTGCCGCCGCACAGGAGGCCTTCCTGGCGGATCAGCTTGCGCGCCATCAGTAACGACGGACGGTCCTCCGTCTTGATCCACTCGTCGACGAGCTTGCGATCGAGCACGTCCGGGATGAAGTCGTAGCCGATGCCCTCGACCTTGTAGCTGTGGATCGGGCCGGGCCCGGCCAGGATCGAGCCGACCGGATCGACGCCGATGATCTTGGCCTTGGGCGCCTTCTCCTTGAGCTTCCGCGCTATGCCCGAGATCGTCCCGCCCGTGCCGGCGGTCATGACGCAGTAGTCGAACTGCCCGTCGGTCTGCTTCAGGATCTCCTCGCCCGTCCCGAGGTAGTGCGCCAGCGGGTTGTCGGGGTTCCCGTACTGATCGAGGATGTGCGCGTTCGGCAGGATCTTCTGCAGCTGTTTCGCGACGCCGATGTGGCTCTGCGGCGAATCCCAGGCGGCCTCGGTCGGCGTGCGGATGATCTCGGCACCCAGCGCCTCGAGCACGACCTGCTTCTCGCGGCTCATCTTCTCGGGCATCGTGATGATCATGCGGTAGCCGTAGATGGCCGCCGCCAGCGCGAGACCGATGCCCGTGTTGCCGCTGGTCGGCTCGATCAGCGTGTCGCCCGGCTTGATGCGGCCCTTCTTCTGCGCCTCCTCGAGCATGCGCCGCCCGATCCTGTCCTTGATCGAGCCGCCGGCGTTGAGGAACTCGCACTTCGCGAGGAACTCGCATCCCGTCTCGCGCCCGACGCGGCGCAAGCGGACCATCGGCGTGTTGCCGATCGATTCGAGGATCGAGTCTTGGATCTGGGCCATGGTGGTTCTGCAGGGTTCGCGCGCCGCAGCGGGGATCGCGGCGGGCCGTGATGGTAGGGCCGCGCGCCGCGCCGGGCGAGCGGGCCGTGAGCTCTGTGCGCGGGGGGCCGAGCAGGGCGCGGGCGCCCGCTTGAACCGCGCGCCCCATTCTGTTGGGCGCGCGCAACGCGCGCCGAGCGCGCGCGGGGGGCTTTGCCTTTTGGCGCGTGGCGTCCGCGAGCTAGATCCTTGGCCTTCCGACGGGCTCGAGCAGGAGGATCGTGCCGTTTGCGGACGCGGCGACCTCGCAGCGCACCAGACGGTGACCGCTGCCGAAGATGCGCCCGGCAAGGTCCACGCGCGCGCCTGTCTCGAGCGAGAACACCCACTGGTGCCAGGGGCAGGTGACCCGTGCTTCGCGGTCGTCGGCCTGGAACACGGTGCCCTGGAAGAGCGGCCCGCCCAGGTGCGGGCAGAAGCTCTGCGCGCACAGGACGCGCTCGCCGACCCGGAAGAGCGCGAACTCGCCCCACGGCGTGTGGATCGACCGCGGGCGCTGCGGGTCGAGATCGGCGGGCCTGAGCCCGGTGTCGAAGGCGCCGGTGTCTGACACCGCTGCGTACTCTACGATTGTGTCGTGACCCAGCGCACGCTCGTCCTGCAGGTGCCGCCGTCGCGCGGGGCCGACATGCGTTCAGCGCTCGCGGCGGGGGACTTCGAGTTCCGTCCGGTTCCGTACGCGCTGTTCAGCGCGAAGGGCGAGGGCGCGGTCGCAACGTTCTACGCGTCCGGCAAGCTCGTCGTGCAGGCTTCCGACCCCGAGGCGTTCGTCGCGCGCTGGCTCGCGGGCGCCGGACAGAGTGCGGCAGCTTCGGGCGCGGGGCCACGCATGCAGGCCTCGGGTGTCCAGGACCCGGGTGCATCCGCGCGACCGACGGACGAAGCCGTCATCGGCAGCGACGAGGTCGGCAAGGGCGACTACTTCGGCCCGCTCGTGGTCGCCGCCGTGCGCCTGGAACCCGGTCAATCCGAGGAGATCCAAAAGAGCGGCGTGCGCGACAGCAAGACGCTGACGGACGAGCAGTGCCTGCGCCTGGGCGCGGCGCTGCGCACGCGCTACGCGCACGCGATCGCGCGCCTCGATCCGCCCGAGTACAACCGGCGCTACCTGCCGGGCAAGCTGAACGAGCTGCTCGCCGACTTGCACACGCAGGCGCTGACGGAACTCGCGCGGCCCGGAATCCGGGTGGTGGTCGACCGGTTCGCGAACGAGAAGTTGCTGGAGAAGCGTTTGAAGAGCCTCGGGATCCGTCTGGAGCAGCGCGTGCGCGCCGAATCGGAGCCGGCCGTCGCGGCGGCCAGCGTGCTGGCGCGCGAGGAGTTCCTCACGGCACTCAAGGAGCTCTCGGCCGAGGCCGCCGTCGACCTGCACAAGGGCGCGGGCGACCCGGTCGACCGCTCGGCTCGCAACTACGTCGCGCTGCACGGGTTCGCGGAGCTCTCGAAGGTGGCCAAGGTGCACTTCAAGAACACGCAGAAGATCGGCGGGCTCGGCCGGGGCTTCGGATGAGCGCGCGCCTCCCGATCCTGTCCGGCGCGGGCAACGTGTTCGCCGTCCTCGACGGCATCGCGCAGCCGATCCCGTCCGATCTCGTCGCGCTGGCGCGGGCCGTGTGCGCGCCGCGCGCGAGCGGGGAGAAGCTGGACGGGTTGCTGATCCTGTCGAGCGGCCGCGAGGGCGGTGACGTGCGCATGGACGTCGTCAACTCCGACGGCAGCTCGCCCGAGACGTGCGGCAACGGCTTGCGTTGCATCGCAAAGATGGCCTTGGAGCACGGCCACGTGCGCGGCGATCGCTTCGTGCTCGAGGACGGAGCCGGGCTCCATCCCGTCGAGGTTCGGCTGGAGGACGGCCGGGTCGTCGCCGCGCGCATCGGCATGGGGCGCCCGCGGATCGTGCAGCGTGACGAGGCCGTGCAGGTCGAGACCGCCGGTCGCGCGCACGACGTGCTCGGCACGCGCGTCGACGTGGGCAACCCTCACTTCGTGATGGTGGTCGACGACGAGCGGTGTGCACCGGTGTCGACGCTCGGTCCGGCGCTCGAGAAGCACCGTCGGTTCCCGCGCGGCACCAACGTGGAGTTCCTGGCGCGGCGCGACGGGCGCGTGCACTTGCGCGTGTGGGAGCGCGGCGTCGGCGAGACGCAGGCCTGCGGCAGCGGAGCCTGCGCCGCGGCGCTCGTCGCCGTCGACCGCGGCCTCGCGCGCTGGCCGGTCGAGCTCGAGCTCCTCGGCGGCACGCTGCGCGTGGACGCGGCGCAGGACGGATCGGTGACGCTCGAAGGGCCCGTCATCCAGACGGGCGAGACCGATCCGGTCCCCGCGGCGCGGCATCGAGAGAGCGAGAAGCCATGAATCGCGCGCTCTCTCCGATCCTGGTGGCGTCGCGCGGATCCGCGCGCGGCGCGCTGCGGCTTCGAGTTCTTCTCGGCCGCTAGGCGTCCGCGATGGGCAGTCTCGGCCACGTCGTGCTCGCCCTCGCGGTCGTCGCGGCGGCGGAGGCCGGATTGGAGCGCGCATTCGCGCCGCCGTGGATGGTCGTGCTGCTCATGCCGCTCGTCTACGTGCTGGCGTTCGTCACGGACCGCGCCTACATGCGCGGCCGCTTCCGTGTCGGCGAGTGGCTGCACCGTGCGCTCGCTGCGAGCCCGATCCTCCTCTTCGTCGTCGCGCTCTGGGCCTGCGGGTGGCGCGCCGCCGTCGGCCAGTGGACCGGCGGCGAGGTGTCGCTGCTCGCCTGGCCCGACCTGCGCGTCCTTCTGCTCCTCGCGCCGTGGCTCCTGTTCGAGCTCGCTGGGCTGCACGCGCGCAGCATCCACTTCGTCGCGCGGCGGGAGCGCGACGCGTGGCTCGGCTTCCAGGTGCGCATGCTCGCCGCCGGCATGGCGCCGGTGCTGCTCTACGTGTTCGCGGCCGCCGTCGTCGGCGCCAGCGAGGAGGCGCGCGTCGCGGTCGAGGAGATCGGCGTCTTCCACGCGGCGTTCGCGGGCGGGCTGCTGATCCTGCTCTCGCTGGGCCTGCCGTTCCTGCTCGAGCACGTGTGGGAGACGGCGCCGCTGCCGGACGGCTACCAGCGCGAAGCGGTGCTCGCGCTGGCGCGCGAGTCGGGTTTCGGCGCGCCGCGCCTGCGCGAGCAC
>Ga0163150_10003319_pt1 | contig 22821 bp, 15 predicted proteins | sample OliLakLV19P2IB_FD_148628 | JGI IMG/M metagenome (GOLD analysis project Ga0163150, IMG submission 148628) | Freshwater microbial mat bacterial communities from Lake Vanda, McMurdo Dry Valleys, Antarctica - Oligotrophic Lake LV.19.P2.IB | ecosystem: Environmental > Aquatic > Freshwater > Lake >...
CGTGTCCCCGAAGCGGCACGCTGCCCACCGCGTCGGGAAACGTCGCTAGAAGGACTTCATTTCATGGGCCCCAAAAACGTTAAGAAGCCCTCACAGGAAGGGCTTTCGAGTTTCGCGACAGAAACTAGCTAGCCTCACGATGTGCCGTCCTGTTTAACAGTGGCGTAACGCCCTCCTCCGCAGGTTGGAGCTTCGTCGTCGCAAATCCCCGAGTAAAGAAAATCGCGAGGCATTGTCTACCGACAGCCGAGCTAGGGTGAACATCTAGAGGTTAGCTTTGACCGAATGCGGCCAAGGGTGACTCGACGAGGCTGGTGAGGGTTTGAAGAAAACGGGCCGCTGGGGCGCCATCGAGTGCCCGATGGTCGAAGGTCAGGCTGAGCGTGATGATGTCCCGCAGGGCGATGGTTTCGTCGACGGCTACCGGCTGGCGCAGAATGCGGCCCACTCCGAGGATGGCGCACTCGGGGTAGTTGATGATCGGGGTGAAGGCGTCGATCCCGAAGGTGCCGAGGCTGGTGACGGTGAAGGTGGCTCCATGGAGTTCGTCTCCGCTCAGCCGTCTCGAGCGGGCCCGTTCGATCAGGTTCCGGGAACGCAACGCCACTTCGAGCAAGGTCAGCGTCCCCACATCGCGAATGACGGGCGCGAGCAAGCCAGTTTCGGTATCCACCGCGATGCCGATGTGGATGGCGGAACTGGGGCGAAGGTTTTCTCCTTCCCAGCGGGAGTTCAATACCGGATGCTTCTGCAAGGAGGCTGCAACGAGCTTCACGAGTATGTCGCTGTAAGTTGGAATGATGCCTTCTGCGGTGCTCGTTTCTGTCTTGAGTTCATTGCGCAGCCGAACCAGCGAGGTCGCATCCGCCGTGGTGTGGAGAGTCACTGCCGCTGTTTTCTGCTGGCTGGCAAGCATGCGCTCGCCAATCATCCGGCGGGTGGACGAGAGGCTCATCGGCTTGTGAGCCGCGGCTGCATTGCGAATGTCAACCTCGCGAATGCGCCCGTCCCGCCCAGTGCCCAGGACACCCACCCAATCCAGGCCCAGTTCAGCGGCCACTCGTCGGGCTCGCGGACTGCTGATGGGCGTGTCCGCGCTGGCCTGAGGGGACGCAGCACTCACCGGGACAATGACAGGCGGAGATGAGAGTTCGGCTAGCCGCGGCGGGACGGCTGCAAGCGAATCCGCAAGCGGGATACTCTCACCCTTAGCCAAAAGGTAGCCCAACAGTTGACCTACCGTCACTTTGTCACCCTGTTTCGGTGCGTCTGCGGGGATGTGGAGCACACCCGAGTCGAGCGATTCAACTTCCTGCGAGACCTTGTCGCTATCGAGGGCAAAGACCAAATCGCCAGCCAGAACCGAGTCGCCGTCGTGCTTCAACCACTCGGAGAAAGTGCCTTCCTCCATCGACCAGCCTAGACGCGGAACTGTTATTCTTATTGGCATAGGGGTATCACTCAGAAATCAGATCCCTTACGGATCGAGTGATGGCCTCGACATCAGGAACGAGAGCCTTTTCGAGCGGAGGGCTATAGGGCACGGGGGCGAATGCGCCATTTAATCGACGGATGGGTGCGTCGAGGTCGTTGAAACCGGCGTCGGCGACGCGGGCCGCGATTTCGGCCCCGAGGCTGCATGGGGCAAAGGCTTCATCGATGATGAGCAGCCGGCCGGTCTTCTCCACGGAAGCAAGGATCGCATCGGTATCCAGCGGCGAGACAGTTCGCGGATCGATAACTTCGACGCTGATGCCTTCTTTCGTCAGTAGCTCTGCGGCAGCCAATGCGCGGTGAACCATCAGCGTCAGAGCGACCACGGTCACGTCAGTGCCTGCGCGGGCGATGCGGGCCTTGCCGAACTCAATCTCGTAAGACTCGACGGGCACCGGTCCCTTCACCGCCATCAGCTCACGATGTTCCAGAAAGAGTACAGGATCCTGACAGCGCAGCGCCCGGGTCATGAGCCCCTTGGCGTCATAGGGCGTCGAAGGCATGAGGACGCGCAATCCGGGGATGTGACTGAAAATGGAATGATAGCTGCCCGAGTGATGCGTGGCTGCCGAGTGCCCGATGCCCACGCAGCCACGAAGCAGGATGGGCATGCGCAGCCGGCCACTGCTCATGTACTGTATTTTGGCGATTTGATTGACGATTTCGCCGAAGGCATCGTTGATGAAATCGATGAACATGAAATCGATGACGGGCCGGGTACCTGTCATCGCGGCGCCGCAGCCGAGTCCCACAAATCCGCGTTCGCAGATTGGGGTGTCACAGAGGCGATCGGCGCCGTATTTGGCGAATAGACCCGCCGTCGTCGCAAAGTTGCCGCCCCGCACTCCGATGCCTTCGCCCATGACGAAGATGCCGGGTTGGCGCGCCATTTCAGCATCCAGCACCTCCAGGGTGGCGGCAGCGAATCCGATTTGACGATCTCCTGCGGCTGGTTCAGGAATCTGCGGCGGTGCCACCTCTTCGCAGTAAACGTGTCGCGTAGCCGTGGCCCCATCCGGCAGGGGAGCCTGTTCAGCCGCCTGTGATGCGGCCGTGACCTGAGCCAGAATGTCTGCGTCGATGGCATCGAGTTCCTCGCCAGTGGCAACTTTATCTGCGACAAACAGGGACTGAAGGCGCTTGATTGGGCAGCGCTCTCGCCACGCGGTCACTTCTTCCCGCGTGCGATAGGTATAGTCACCCATGCCCTCGGCGTGAGGACGCGTGCGGTACGTCTTGCACTCGATGAGCGTGGGGCCGTGGCCGGATCGGGCCCGTTCGACGGCTTCATCCGCAGCCTGGGAAACAGCCGAAACATCGTTGCCATCCACTTCCACGCCGGGCAGGCCGTAGGACGCGCCGCGCAGGGCAACCGAGGGATTTCCAGCGGAGTAGCGAAAGGGTACTTCGGTGGCAAACTGGTTATTTTCGCATACGAAGAGCACCGGCAATTTCCAGATGCCCGCCATGTTGAGCCCCTCGTGGAAGGCGCCATTGTTCACCGCACCATCACCAAAGAAGGCCACGGCCACGTTGCTGGTCTTGAGCAACTTGAAGCTGTAGCCCGCTCCCGCCGCCTGCAGAATACACGGCCCCACGATGCCGCTGGTGCCCATGATCCCGATCTCCGGGGCGAAGAGATGCATGCTGCCCCCGCGTCCCCGCGAGCAGCCTATGTCGCGACCCAAGAGTTCGGCGATGAGTTCCACCGGGGGCAAGCCTTTGGCCAGTGCATGGCCGTGTCCGCGATGGGTACTAAAAACAACGTCGTCTGCGCGCAGATGCGCACACACTCCCACTGCGATGGCCTCCTGCCCGACGTAGGTATGGCAAGCCCCGTGAACCAACCCACGCTGGTGACAGCGCGCCAGTTGCTCCTCACACTGCCGTATCAGCTGCATGGAGCGATACCACGAAATCATCGCTTGTTTGGTAGTGGGCATCACCGCCCTCCCTTCGCTGGTGTTCGGCCGGCGGAGCCGCCGCTGTTCATCGCCAGATTGCCGCCGTCCATGGGGATGAGCGCACCCGTGATCCAGCTTGCACTGTCGGAGGCAAGAAAGACGGCGAGGCCTTTGATGTCGTCTGGGCGGCCTAGGCGGCCCGTGGGGATACCGCTGAGATACTGGGTTTTCAGAGCAGGGTCTGCCGCGATGCGCGCTTCAAGAGCGGGATTGAGCACTTGCGCCGGAAGGATGGCGTTCACCCGTACTCCACGGCCGCTCCATTCCGTGCTCAGTTCGCGAGTCATTTGCGCCACGGCGCCCATCGCCATGCTGTAGCCGATGTGGCCGCGCCCCAGGGCCGTTGTGCTGGCCAACGAGCCGATATTCACAATGCTCCCGCACCCAGCCGCCAACATGCGGCGGCCCGCTTCCTGGCACATGCAGAAGCGCCCCAGCACCAGGTTTCTCCACGACTGTTCGACATCCGCAAGCGAGATCTCTTCCGGGCTTCCGAGCACGCCGTCACCCGCCACGTTGCCCAGGAAGTCGATGCGGCCAAACTCGGCATCCAGATGCCGGAACAAGCCGCGGATCTGCTCCGGGTCCGACACGTCGCAGAGTGACACGACGGCGCGACGACGATACGTTTCGACGAGCACCGCTGTCTCCTTGGCGCCATCCGCATTGCGGTCCACGAGCATCAAATCGGCTCCGGCTTCTGCCAGCGCCAGAGCCATAGCACGACCCAGGCCCTGAGCGGCGCCAGAGACGAGGGCGACTTTGCCGGTGAGATCAAACAAGGAAGTTGACATAAGTTTTTACGGACCTGGGTTGGTTCGCTGGATTCTCACCAAGCTGGTAAAGACAGCCCCTGCGAGGTAGCAGCTCGCAAGAAAGAGCAGGCATTCGCGTTCGCTGTAGCTGTGTGATCGGAGCCAGCCCATCTGGTAGTTGCCGAGCCAGCCTGCCAGGTTGGCACACATATTGATGAAGCCGATGGAGACAGCTGCCGCCGTGGCAGTAAGCGTGAGCGTGGGCAGCGCCCAGAAGGGTGACGGCCAGAAATACGCGGCGAAGCCCGTGAGGCACAGCCAAGTCATCACCACCCCGAACGGTTGTCCGGTGATCGCACTGCCGGCGAGGAGAAAAGCCGTGGCTGCCTGGCCGCCGGCACAATGCCACTTCCGGTCGCCCGTACGGTCGGCGGATTGCCCCGAAATAAAAACACCGGCCAATCCGCAGGCATAGAACAATCCGCTATAGAGCAATGTCGCGCGGTCGGTGCCGCCCGAGAGGCTTTTCACCATCGACGGCACCCAGAAGGCCAGTGCGTAGCCGCCGGTGTTCGCCGCGAAAATGCTGAGCGCCAGCAGCCAAACATTGCGCATGCGCAGCGCCTGCCAGACGCGGATCTTGTTCGCTCCCTCTTTCGCTTGCGCCTCCGCCTCCAGCACACCTTCGAGATAGTCGCGCTCGGCCTGTGATAACCACCTGGCCTGGCGCGGACGATCTGTCATGTAGCGCAGCGTCACGAATCCCAGGATCACAGCCGGAACGCCTTCAAGGATGAACAGCCACTGCCATCCTGCGAATCCCAGCCAGTTGACATCCAGCAGCAGTGCCGACACCGGCGCGCCCAGCGCAAGGCTGAACGGCACCGCCATCACCAATCCGGAAAGTGCCCGCGTTCGGTCCTGAGAAGTGAACCAGTGCGTGAAGTAGACGATGATGCCCGGAAAGAATCCCGCTTCGGCCACGCCAAGAAAGAACCGCGCCACGTTGAACTGCATTGGCGTTGTGACAAAGGCAGTCAGCGCTGAAATGAGGCCCCAGGTGATCAGAATCCGGGTAAACCATTTCCGCGCGCTCCATCGCTCCACCAGCAAGGCGCCGGGAATTTCCAGAAGGAGATAGCCGATGAAAAAGATGCCAATCCCCAGACCGTAAACAGCGTCGGAGAAATGCAGGTCGCTCGCCATGCGCAGCTTTGCAAAGCCGACGTTCGCGCGGTCCAGATAAGCCACGATGTAGAGTAGGAAGACGAGCGGCAGAATCCGCCATGCCACTTTTCGGCGCAGGCCAGCCACATCGATGGAGACTAGATCTTGCTTATGGGATTCGGTGGCAGCGGGCATTCGGCTCCGGATTCGTATTGCTTTGTTATGTCCTGAAGCCAATCTTCACGGGCGGGACGCCCGTGCCACGTGGCATGGGCATCTTGTCCATGCGGCGCATATATCGTCAAAAGTGCGATATATGCGCCACGCGATCAAGACTTAACAGAGTAATACTAGCAATGCGAAAGTCCTCTCACGAGTCCGTCGCCGGAAGCTCGAAAAGCGTCCCGCGCCCGAAACGCCACTCTGGATCGAAGCGACGCTTCACGGCTTTCATCGCTTCGATGTGCTCGGCGGAGTATTGAATCGGCAGAAACTTGGTTTTCCGCTTCCCGAGGCCATGCTCCGCCGCAACGGATCCGCCGAGCTGGACACATTGTCGGGCGAAGACGGTCAACACCTCTGATCCTGCGTCAAACTCCGCCTGAGTGGCCGGCAGCATATTCACGTGCGGATGGCCGTCGCCCACGTGGCCGAAAATGCAGTAATGGCCTGGCATGATGCGGCCCATGTGCTTCCGGTAAAACGCCAGCATCTCGCGGTTCTTTTCGACCGGTACGGAAAAATCGGTGCCCAAAGACGTGAAGCCGTTCCGTACAGAGATGTCTAACGCCGTCTCCGGCAGCGCGTGGCGAAATTTGCGAAACCTCTCGCGGTCTGCGTCCGAGGTTCCGAACCAGCTCTTTTCTTCGAAGGCGCCTGTTTCCGCCAACCGATCGACCCATGCCTCAATGACTCGGTCTCCCTCCATAATCTGCTCGACGATCAGCGCGGCTTTTGCGGTCTCGGGCACGTCCGGGTAGCGTTGCGCGATCATGCGCAGCGCCGGATCATCGACGTATTCGAGCATTCGCAGTCCTGTCACACTGCGCCAGGCATCCAGGGCGTCCAGCGCGATTTCATCCGAAGGAAAGAAGATGATTCCATTGAGGAGATCTCGGGGATTCGGCAGCAACCGTACTTCCGCCTCCAGAACAATTCCAAGGGTCCCTTCAGCTCCAGTAAACAGATCGATCCAATCCATGCCGGGACGCAACGGATAGCCGCAGGAATGCTTCCGCGCGGCGGGCTGTGGGATCTCAGGGACGTCGAAGTCGATGGCGTTGCCACGGCGGACGTCCAGAATTTCACCGTTCGGGAGCGCAACGCGGAGGCGCTCGATCCAACGGCGGGTTGCTCCGTACATGAAGCTGCGCGATCCGCTTGAATTGCAGGCGATGGTTCCGCCCAGAAAAGCCATGGTTTCGGTGGGATCGGGCGGGTAAAACTGTCCACTGCTTTTGGCCGCGGCATGGAGTTCGTGCAGCGTGATTCCCGCACCGACCGTGGCCTTGCCCGAGTCCACGTCCAGCCGCCGAAACTTCTCCATCGAGATCAGCCATCCGCCGAACGGGACGCGCCCACCGGTGAGTCCGCTGCCGCCGCCGGCAACGGTGACCGGCGCTTGTTGGCCGCGCGCCTCGGCGAGTTCTGTCAAGAGTTCGGCTTCGTCTTTGGGTATGCAAATCCGGTCGGCATGGCCTTTGATGCCGCTAGCGTCTTCGAGATAGCCCCAGCTCATAGAGTCATTCCTGATCGGTGTCACCCACGGTCCGCAAGGCTTTCGCACACACAGAGCCGGGGCCTCTTCATTTCGTGATTAGCGACAAATTCGTTCTTTCTGCCCTGCCATTCGCCAATCTGCACTTCTCATTCGCGGCATGCAAGCTTCCGCGAATCCGGAATGATAACTTTGATCCACGTTTTCTTGCAAAAGCGTCGTTCGAAGCCGGATCGGTCCACGAGAAACAGGGATGGCTGGAAGTGACTCCCATCGTGTTCCTTGTTTAGTCCGCGCGAGGCGCGGAGAGCGCGGCAAGACGCGACAAATAGTCCTGCGCGCCCGCTCGGAGCCAGCCATCATATGACTTCAAGAGCAAACGGGCCCCGCTGTGAACGTTGCGTTCGAGCATAGCGTCGTTCAAGGCCAAAGCGCCCGCAACACGCCCGGCATCGACGATCTGGCGAATCGCGCGATCCACGACCTCGATCACCTTGGGATGTTCCATTTGCATGACATACCCCATAGTCTGTGAAAGGTCTCCCGTCGCGACAAAAAAGGCATCAATGTGATCCACAGTAAGAATCTCGGCAAGGTTTTCGACGGCACGCATCTCTTCAATAAGGACGATAATCATGATTTCGTCATTAGCGCGCTCAAAATAATCAGGCACACCGTACGAACGGCGGCTCGGATAAATTCCGCGTTGTCCGATGGGCCCGAACTTGGCCGAGCGCACGATTGCTTCTGCCTGGGCTTTGGTGTTGACATGCGGGATTACGATACCGTTGACGCCGCGGTCGAGCGCCCGCGTAATGACCCACGGTTCGTCGGAATAAACGCGCAGCACCGAAGTCATGCCCCAGAGGTCACAGGCTCGCGCCATATCGTCAATCTGGTCCCACGTCACTGTCCCGTGCTCGCCTTCGAGCCAAAACCCGTCAAACCCCAGCGGCCCGAAAAAATCGATCGTATGAGTGTTGTGGTTGTGTCCGCTAATGATTGCCGCAATTTCACCTGCCTCAAGTGTCGCTTTGATGCGATTGCCCCGCATGTTCATGTTTGCTCCTCTGGTTCCTGAGCCGGATCGTCCACATTCTCCCAACTTTGGCTGGTCTGCGGTAGATGAATCGGCTCCAGCGCGCGCGGTTGGAAATCCTTTCCTCAATCTTGGTTCGCCCAAAGAAATTCTTATCGAGTCCTACACAGGATCGCAGAATATAGTGGAAGCGGAGACGCAGGGGAAGATCGTGGTGACGACGGAATTGGGTGGGGGAGAGGCCATTCCAGCCGGAGTGCATCGAATTGCCCAGTAGGGCTTGCGCAACGTTCTCACCCACTCTAGGGTCCTGCAGGGTGAAGAGCAAACTCGAGAAATTTTGGGAAAGCCACCGGCCGTGCTGCTCCAGTCTCTCAATCAAAAGGATTATTTGCTGGCTCCGAATCTGGAGTCTTTGAGGCGCTGGTGGATCTAGGGGCCAGAGTCTATCCAGGCCAGCCTGTAGGCCAGATTCACTTTCTGGAAGGCCCGGATCGAAGTCCTGAAGTCATTTTGTCTCAGACAGACGCCTTCTGCTTGCCTTCCGGACACCCTGCCTGACCCAGCAAGGGGACTGTGTGGCATTGATCGCTGAGCCGGCCGATTCGGAGGCGTTGTGAGCTTCCTCTCAAGCGCTGTGTGGCCTTTCAGTCTCCGGTTAACCGACTACACACGCAATCGGATCATTACCGCAAGAATCGCACAGCGGGTTCGTAGCTTTCCGAAATATCCGAATCAGGTCATAGGAATCGGGCGACGGTAACTAAATGGTCTTCCAAAGGAAGCCTAGAGCGGCAGCCGAGGCAATGACTGCGGGCATGCTCCAATGAAAGCGTAGGAGGGCAATGAAGGCTGCCACCGCCACCCCAATACCAAACCAGTCTGGTCCAGCTTTTGGGAACAGAGCGTGCTGCGTGAAGAACACCGCCAGATTGAGTACAACTCCGACCACGGCTGCGGTGATTGCCGTAAGAATTGCAGTCAGGTTCTGATTGCCGCGCAGATACTCAATGAAGGGAGCTCCGACGAAGATCCAAAGGAAGCAAGGAGTGAAGGTTGCCCAGGTGCTGATCAGCCCGCCGATGATCCCCGCCATCACGGGATCGAGGCCGTGCGGGTGATTGTAGGCTCCCATGAAGCCCACAAACTGCGTCACCATGATCAAAGGGCCTGGTGTTGTCTCGGCCAATCCCAAGCCATCGAGCATCTGTTCTGGTTTTATCCATCCGTAGTGGTGAACTGCCTGCTGCGCCACATATGCCAGCACGGAGTAGGCTCCGCCAAAGGTAACCATGGCTGCTTTGCTGAAGAAGATCCCTTCCTGAACGAAGATGTCGTCCCATCCTCGCACCGCGCCCAGCAGGATAATGGGTGCAAACCAGACTACCACACAGACCGCGACGACATTGAATAACTGGCGCCACGTTGGCCGGGTGTGTTCTTGAGGAGGTTCATTGTCGGAAATAGCCGTCGCTGGTGCCGCTTCTTTTGTCGAGTTCGACCCTGCCTTGCTGAAAGTAAATTTGCCAGGAAGCATCTGGCTCCCCACTAATCCGAACAAGCCTGCGGAAAGTACGATCAGAGGAAATGGAACCTGGAAGAAATAGATCGCAATGAATGCAGCTACTGCCAGGCCCATCAGTATCGCGTTCTTTAGAGTCTTTTTGCCAATCCGGATAACGGCTTCTGCCACAATCGCCACTACGGCAGGCTTCAGGCCGTAGAAGAACGCGGTCACCCAACTGACATTCCCATGGACAGCATAAATCCAGCTAAGAGCCAACAGGATGAACACGGACGGAAGTACGAAGAAAACCCCAGCCACAATCCCACCAACGGTCCGGTGCAGGAGCCAACCGATGTAGATGGCGAGCTGCTGGGCCTCAGGCCCTGGAAGCAACATGCAGTAATTCAAAGCATGCAGAAATCTCTCTTCTGAGATCCAGCGTTTCTCCTCGACCAATGCTTTGTGCATGATGGCGATCTGGCCGGTGGGTCCGCCAAAATTGATAAACCCCAGCTTCAGCCAGTAACGAAAGGCTTCCCAAAAGTCCACGGTTGTCTGCGTTGGCGTGTTTTTCGTCTTCATTGTTCCTCACTTAGAGATCCAGCAACGTCCAGTTCGAATGGACCACTAAAACTGGAATCTAAGCCCGAGTTGCATGCGCCGCGCGGGCTGCGAGCCTGCGGCTTGTCCGAAGAATGGGGAGCTGAGCGCTCCTAGGTAATTTAGATAATTGACGCGGTTCAACAGATTGAACGCATCCACCGAGAGTGTCACCAGCGGGCCTTTGTCTTTGGCTGAAGGTTTCAGCCGCAAGTCACGAAACCAGCGCAGGTCGATCACGGCCGCTCCGGGTCCTTTGCCAGTGTTGCGAGTAACGCCCGCCGGCCGGTCGTTGGCTAGTCCATCCCGGTTCTCGTCGTCCCCGGTCGTCAGGTTGAAGGGAACTCCAGCGAGCAAAGAGACCGAAGCACCCAGGTTGAGCCAGCGGTGAAACTTGCCGGTGGCTAGCAGATTGAACTGCTGGCGCCGATCGCTGTCGGCTCGTCCCCACTCCCCACCAGGGTTGAAGCTGTCTGCCGGAAACCAGTTGAGTCCGCCGGTGTCGCTCAAAGTCTTCCCAAGAGTATATTGTGCGAGTCCTGTGATCTTAGGGCCGAGATCTCCCGTAATTGTTACTTCCAGGGCATTCCCTTTCAGACGGCTGGCCGATTCAATGAATCTCAAGACATTGATATGCGAATCAGGCCGGCTGGCAAAGTCTGGCGGCAGCGGCGCATTGCCGTCACGCGAGCGAAACTGATGGCTGCCCCGTGTTCCCACGTAGTTGATGGCCAGAACCGTCTTTTTTGACAGCTGGCGTTCGATTCCGAGGTTGAACTGGAACACTTCCGGTAGTTCGACACCGGTGGCCAAGCGGGTCAGACTTGACGGAAGCGTTGTGACCACGCTGCCCGCGTCCGGGAAAGGGAAGGGCGGATTGCTGATGACGTAGCGACGGAGATGTGAGCCGTTGTAGCGAAGGATATCGAAGATGGGTGCAGGTCCCGAGCGGTCGTAAAACATTCCCGCCCCGCCACGAATCACGAAGTTCTTCAACTGCGCAGGCGAGAAGGCAAAAGCCAGACGGGGCGAGACATTGTTGGAATCTCCGAAATAGTTCTGCCAGTCGTAGCGCAAGCCCAGCGCAAGGGAGAAATTGGATCTGATCTTCCACTCATCCTGCAGGAAAGCCCCCAGAGTTTTTTCGCTGAATATAGTGCGCGGGTCTCCAGCCTGCAAGACTCCCGAAAACGGGCGCCCCAGTCGATACTCCGGCAGCGAGGCAAAAGAAAACGTCCCCAGCCGGTTAGATCGATCGCTCAATCCCCGGCGGCTCCAGTCGGGCACATTGATTCCATACTTCAAGGTATGTCTGCCCTGGATCTGCGTGAGGAGCCAGGTAATGGAGGTATGCAGCTCGGTCCGCAAACCATCCGTCTGGGCGCCGCCAGCCGTGAAGGCATCAACCACGACGACACGGGGCTGAACCAGGTTGCTCTTCGTAGGCGCCCAATACCGCCCCACTAGAATGCGAAACTGGCTGAGCAAGTGAGTCGTGATCGTCGCACGATGGTTGAAAGTGAACTCATCTTCCCGAAAGCGGCTTTGCGCGCCGGCCTCAGGCAACACCGTGCCACCAACTCCCAGGTTGTTCTGCCAGCGGTCTTGAAAGTTGAATTGCCAGAACATCGCGTGGCGGTCGTTTGGCTGGTGGCTCAAGCGGGCCGAAAAGAAGGTGTTCTGCTGGGGGGTCGGAGCGTTCTCAGCAATGAGTCCGTTCGGGCCCTGCGCAAACACGACAGCCTGCAGGTCTTCGCTTTCGCGCAGCCCAGACAAGAGGAAAGTCGCCTTCTTCCCGGAGCCGATCGGACCAAACAGGCTTCCTTCGAAGATCCGGCGCTGCTCCGGCGGGCGCTCCACCGCAAAAGCATCGCGCGCATTCAGATGTTGGTCGCGGAAAAGGAAGTTGAAGGTGCCGTGGTAGCGATCGGTGGCGCTCTTGGTGATGACCTCGATGCGCCGGCGGCTCCAGCGCGGATATTCAGCCGTGTAGGGATTCTGATTGATTTTAATCTCCTGAATGGCCGAGGCGGTCACGCCGACATTGCGAGCCTCCATTCCGTCAACAACCAGAGAGACTCCACTGTCAGGATTGGAAGGATCCAGAAATCGCAACAGGGTAGTTAGAAAGTCCATATTCAGGATTGGCAGGGTTTCGAGCAGCCCCTGCTCAACTGAAATGGCGTTTCGATTGTTGGCGATGTCTGCAGTCAACAGGTTGGAGTCTCCCGAAACGGAGATCTCTTCCTTAATGGCCGCCAGAGCCAGGCGGATGACAAGCCGGGTCACGGCTCGGTTTCGAACTTCGACTTCCCGGTCTACCGGGACGAATCCCGGAACAGCCGTCTGTAAGCGATACCGGCCAGGGCTGATGGCGGTAAACTGGAAGCCTCCGTCGTTGGCGGTTTGACGGATCTGCTCACCCGCGGGCCCGCGGAGCACGATCCGTGCCCCCAGGACAGCACTGTCAGAGGGATCAATCAGTTTTCCTTCGATGCTGTAGGTGCTCCGCCGGGTTTGGGAATAGATCGGTCCTACGAGAACAAAGGTGGTGGTCAGAACCGCAACTGTCGTAAGGAGCGAGCGTCTTGCAATGGATGGACAGGGCAGACTGGATCGGCGGAATGACGAAGAGATCGTGGTCGTGCGAGGGCGGGGCTTCTGCGTTGATTCCCGGCTCCCCTGTCGATACCGCAAGAACTGTTTCCTAGGCCAAGCAAGTCTGTAGATGCAGACATTCACCGTTCCACTCCAAGGGCTACTCGCTGCTGACATTCAGCATAGAGGGCGTCGTAGACGATGAACTCTCGAAACAGAATGTCATTATCGCTGAGCCCCAGTGCGCTGAAGCCGTGGGCGATCCAGCGCAGGCCTTCGCCGGCGGGATGAGGGTTTGCTGGGCGAGAGTCGGCAGTGCGGACGATCTCCGCAAGCAGGTGGAGCGCTGGATCATTAAGCTGGTACTTCTTCAAAATCGAGTCGAACGAAACGTCCTCGCCGTGATGACCCAGTTCGCAATTGGGAACGTCATAGACAATTCCATTGTCGACTTCTGACCAATTCGTGTCGGCTGGCAGAAAAACAAACTCGGCGTCAGGGTCGATGAATTTCTGAATCAGCCAAGGACACGCTACTCGGTCGACTTTGATCGTCTCGCGAGTGATCCATTTCATGAGGCCCTCGTACCAGTGTTTTACTGTGTACTGTTAGTGTTTGGTTTGATCCAAGGCAGCCCGCACGGCTTTAGCCAAGTCAACAGTCGATCCTCTACCCCAGTAGTGAAGAAAAATGTAACGTGGCTGTTCGTGAGTCATGTGATGGTGGATGGCAACGACGTTAACGCCGGCCCTGCGCAACGCTTTGAGAACGGACTGCAATTCGTCTTCCAGGACTGCGAAGTCGCCATCGACAAAGGCGTTTTCATTGCTGCCTGCAAAAGCGGCCCACGTATTGACTCCCATCTCTTTGCCGACTGCGGTTCCGCCATGCTTGGCCCTGCGGCCGATGACGACCTTGTACATGCCGGCATTAGCTTGCCCGCTGTATCCAAGCAGCTGATCGATGGTCTTCCCGTCAATTGAACTTTCTGCAGAAATGGGAGTTCCCTGAAAGCCCTTCTTTGGTTCCGGACTGGAAGCGCGAATTTCTTTGATCTTGTCTTGTGTCATTCGCACTGCCTTGGCCAGCATCTCGACACTGCCATGGCCCCCGATGTGCATGAAGTAGACGTTGGGTTGATCGAAGAAAAAATGGTTGTGCAAGGCCGTTACCTCGAGGCCGTTGTCCACGGCCGCGCTCATTACAGCGTTCACTTCGTCTTCAAACACGACCAGATCCCCCATAATCATGGCGTGGGAACCAGTGCCTTTCGTGAAGGCTGCCCACGACGTGAGTCCCATAAAAGGCTTCATGGTCCAGCCGTCGACAGAAACTTTGACGTCCGTACGGGGGAAACTCACCTTGAAGACCTTTTCCTCGGCATTCAGCGCTCCTTTGACTCCCGTCAACTCCTCGATTTTCTTGGTATCGATGCCAATATTTTGCGCTTCGGCCCTTGTCAGTAGGGCCAGGCCGACCAAAACTCCGAATACCATTTGCGTCGCTATCTTCATGAGAACGTCCTTACCATTTGCAATCAAAAGAGTAAATCGACCGGCTTGCTCACCATGTGGCGCAGTTCCGATTCATTCAGCCTCGGCTGTCAGGTCATCGAAATAAATCACTGAATCGGCCTTTGTCCACAGACCGATCTTACCCGCTTCGGCGAACGTGCTGTCTTCCACGTCAAACAATTTCTGATCATTGAGCGAGACCGTGAACAAGCTTCCTTTGGCCTGAACGCCCAGCTTGTTCCAAGTGTTGCCCGGCACCCTGGTTTTCACGCCATAGGTCTTTTCCGAAGTGCCCTTAGGTGCGAGCGAGATCCGCTTGCCGTCCTGCATCTTGTAGAGCACGACATTGTTTTCCAATGCGTTGGCTCGCACGATGTAGTAGTTGTTGGCATCTCGAAATCGCCATACCAAGCCGGCACCCTGATCTCTGGTCCCAGTGATTGACTTGAACCGGACACTAAGGACAACGTCCCTGTAGTTGGTCTTTCCCACAATCGCGAGAGGAAAGCGATAGTTCGTGGCATCGTCCGAAAGCTGGGCCAGAACATGCGGTTGGGACGGAGCCGCGGGATCAGCAACCACCTTCCAATTGCCCTGAGATCCCTGGCCCGTGTGCTCCGAGAGCCAGCCCGGAGGCAATTGCTGTACCTTCTCCTTGTCGAAACTCCAAGTCTTCGTCTTGTTTAAAACCGCCGCCGTCAGCATCATCACCGTCAGGGCTACTAAGGAAAATGTGAAGGCAAAATAGAGTCTGGATTTCATGGTGCTTCCTTTCCGCTCAACGCGAGAGTTGTGGTGGGTGGCAGCGTGACTCGGAAGGTACTGCCTCGGCCAAGGGCACTCTCAGCTTCGATCCTTCCGCCGTGCCCTTCGCAAATGGATTTGCAGATGGAAAGACCGAGACCACTTCCGCCAATCTCCCGGGAACGCGCCTTATCGATTCTATAAAAGCGATCAAAGAGCCTTTGAATTTCCCCGCTGGGAATGCCTGGCCCGTTGTCCTTCACTTCAAGTACGTAACCGGAATCAGCCGGCGCGAGCCGAATCTGAATCCGCGTACCCGCAGGGCAATATTTGATCGCGTTGTCGATCAGATTCAGCAGCACCTGCTTCAGGCGATACCGGTCTCCTTGAACCTTGACCTGCGGACTGAGCAGCATTTCAAGCTGGATCTGATTGTCTTCCGCCAGCAGCTTCATCTGATCCGCTGTCGTGGCAACCAACTCCGTCAGATCGAAGACTTCGTGCTCCAGTTGGATCTCACCGGAATCCAATTGAGTTAACTCCATCAACTGGCTCACCGTCTTGGAAAGCCGTTCGGCCTCTTCGAGGGTTTGAGCCAAGGTTTCCTGGACCTCTGCTGTCTTCGGATAGCTATCCAGAGCCATTTTGTTCTGCAAGACCAGTTCCAGGTTTCCCCGAATGACCGTTAGCGGCGTGCGCAGTTCATGTGAGGCATCCGCCGTGAACTGGATCATCTGCTTAAAGGAAGCCTCCAGCCCGTCTAGCATTTGATTCAGCGTCCGGGTGAGTTCCTGAATTTCGTCTCCGCTGGAGGCCTCCACCAGCCGCTGGCGCAAATTGCCGGAATTGATCTTCTGGGCTGTGGCGATGACCTGGCGAATGGGATTGAGCGATCGGCTGACCAACACGGCACTACCACTTGCCGAAATGAGCAGAGCGAACGGAAACAGGAGAACCTGCACCTGCCACAGTCCCTGAAGGCTGGTATGGACAGGCTGCAGGGACGCAACCATTTGGATTTGGTAAAACTCGCCTTGTGGCAGCCGATAGGGGCGAACGAAAACGAGCCGCCGATGGCTGGCATCGACTTCCACCTTAGGCTCTTTGAGATTGGGAAGGAAGCTCATCCGGGGAGGAGAGAAGCTTCGATCACGCGGTTCCCCGGATTCGTAAACGACGGTTCCGTTTGGCTGCACGATCCGGACAAAGAGGTTGTTTGTTTCCAGGTCATAGTGTTCTTGGACCTCGTCGCGGAGATAGTCGACTCCAGAAACGTGCACGTTGGCCAAAAGCGACTCGGCGATCTGTCGCGTGAGGTTGGCACACTGCGCTTCGACCGAATGAGTCAGATGCCGCCGGAATCCCCAAAAAGCGGCCAGCGAGAATGCTATGAGCACTGCAGCCAGCAGACAGACCTGGTAAGCCGCCAGCCGGAATCGGATCGAGCGCGGATTCATGGCGCCCCCTCGGCGTTGAGCACGTAGCCAACGCCTCGCACCGTATGGATGAGCTTGGGTTCAAAACCTTGATCAATCTTATTGCGAAGATAACGGATGTATACATCGACCACATTGGTAAAACTGTCGAAGCTCTGGTCCCACACATGATCCACGATCATGGATCGTGAGAGCACCTGGCCTGCGTTTCGAATGAGATATTCCAAGAGAGCGTACTCCTTGAGAGTCAGGTCGATTTTCTTGCCGCCTCGAGTGACCTGCCGCTTATAGAAGTCAACGTGAAGGTCCGCCACGCGAAGAGTGTCTTGAGTCTCCGTCTTGCCGCGCCGCAACAAGGCCTTCACACGGGCTTGGAATTCGGCAAAAGCAAACGGCTTGGTCAGGTAGTCGTCGCACCCTTTCTGGAACAACTCCACCTTGTCCTGGATGGCTCCCCGCGCCGTGAGAATGAGAACGGGGACCGTTCGGTTGGTTTTTCGAAGGCCGTCCAAGACCTGCTGGCCTGTCATACCTGGAAGCATGAGGTCGAGAACAATCAAGCTGTAGTCCTTCGACACCGCGAGTTCCAAACCGTTCTGGCCGTTGTGGGCGACATCCACCAGGAATTTGTCTGCCGAGAGCCCCCGCCGAATAAAACTGGCCACCCGCGAGTCGTCTTCGATCACCAGAATTCGCATGGTTCACTCTACTCCTCGATTATGAGAAATCCATGAGAGTCGGATTAGAAGATTCTCATAATGAAACTAGACAAAAGGTCTCCTCGCTTGGTCTCCCGCGTTAGGAGCTGTTACACTGCAGAACTTTCTGGCAAGGCCGAAGTGATGGCTCCAGCGATTATGAGAAGGTTTTAATCTTTTTCTCATCAATTTCTCATGATGGCTGTGTAGAGTCGAAGGCTGCTCAGGAGCCGGCTCACGGCTCGGAAAGGAGCACGGATCGAAGGCTGTACCAGAAGACTGTTATCCTGACCCATGACTGAAACCAAAACAAACCAGAACACACAGGCTTTCGCCGCCGCCAAGCTCGCCAGGCGCCGACGGGGCGGAATCGTCATTCTGATGGGGCTGGCAATCGTTTTGGCCTCTTGGCCCCCGAAAGCGCAGAGCCAGTCTCCCGAACCCAATCAGAGCGAACCGGTCACATTGACGCTGGATCAAGCTGTTGAATTCGCGCTCAGCCATTACCCTACTATCAAAGCGGTTCTGGCGCAGGCCTCAGCAACCCGCTCAGGGGTAGACCTGGCAAGGACAGCGTACCTTCCCCGCACCGACCTGGTCTGGCAAGCCAACCGGGCAACTCGCAACAATGTGTTTGGCCTCTTTTTCCCCCAACCGATTCCGTTACCGATTTCTGGACCCGTCTTGGGTACCAACAACGGAACCAACGTTTGGGGAACGGCCACAGGTTTTCTTTTCAGCTGGGAGCCCTTTGACCTGGGACTCCGCAAGGCGCAGGTAGGCACGGCACGGGCGCAGGAAGCGCAGGCCAAAACCGCAATCGAAGTGACTCGCCAGGATGTGGCGGTTGCAGCTGCCGATGGATTCCTGACGTTACTGGCGTCGCAGCAGGCCGTTCGGGTGGCACAGGCGAGCGTGGACCGCGCGCGCGTGCTGTCCAACACCATCGACGTGCTCGTGAAAAACGAATTGCGCCCGGGCGTCGACGCGTCGCGTGCCAGGGCCGAGCTGGCGATGGCTGAAACGCAGCTCATTCAAGCCCGGCAGGGCGAGCAGATCAGCCGTGTGACTTTGGCCCAGCTGTTGGGAATCGCCGGAACCACCGTCACCATCAAAGAAGGTTCTCTCCTGCAAATGCCGCCTTCCATCGAGAAGACGCCCGCTTCTGTCACAACCCATCCTTTAGCCAGCCTGCAAGCCGCTGCGGTTGAAGTTGTGAAGGCGCGTCAGAAGGAATTGGAACGGTCTTATTTTCCCAAGTTCGACTTTCAGGCGGCCACTTTTGGAAGAGGTTCGGGCGCTCAAACCAACGGCGAGGTACTCGGAGGATTCAACGGCCTCTCACCCAATACCATCAACTGGGCCGTTGGATTCACCGCGAAGTTCCAGCTTTTTGATTACGCGTCCATCCGCAACCGCAAAGAAATCGAAACACACCTCGCCACGTCGGAGTCGGCACGCTTCGATCAAGTGTTTCAGAATCTGACCGCGCAAAACGAAAGAGCCAGGGCCGAAGTAGAAGGAGCCCGGCGTGTGGCGGAAAACACGCCCATTCAGCTGGATGCCGCCAAAGCGACCGAGGCGCAAGTGCGTGCGCGCTACCAGGCGGGACTGGCAACTTTGGTGGATGCCGCCGACGCCCAAAGGTTGCTGGCCCAGGCGGAGATTGAAGATTCGCTGGCGCGGCTACGCGTGTGGCGGGCGCTGCTGACCTTGGCGGCTGCTCAGGGCGATCTGGCGCCATTTCTGCAGGAAGTGCGCAAGTAGAGTTTTCGGCGCGAAATTGCCATCTTGGCCTTCATATCCGCATGGACTGCCTGGATCTTGGGTCAATTTGTAGCCCAGCCCCTGCTTCTCCGAGGTCTGCGGCTGGAGTTTCTACATTTGTCCCCCTTTTCCAAGGGAATCGAAGCTTTGAGAAAGCTTCGCCGCGTTTTTTGCGGCAGGGGGTCTTCATTAGTTCGTAGCACACCCCCTGTGGTCCCCTTGCCAAGGGGGACAAACCTCTGACCTTCGGCCAGAGGAAACGCAGGTCGCGCTACATGGCTACCCTCTGGAAGTTCGCCTGATCTGATTTTTGCATCGTGAATTAGCAAGGAGCTTTGAATGTGGCTTGTATTGATGGCATTGAAACGGCCGGTGACCATTCTGGTCGCCGTGATGTCGATTGCCCTCAGTTCGATCCTGGCGATTCGCCAGATGAAGGTGGACATCTTTCCAAGGCTGGGAGCGCCTGCAGTCTACGTCGCTCAGCCCTTCGGCGGCATGGATCCCTCCCAGATGGAAGGCTATCTCACCTATTATTACGAGTATCACTTCCTTTACATCACCGGCATCGAGCACGTCGAGTCCAAAAACATTCAAGGTGTGGCGCTCATGAAACTGGTCTTCCACCCGGAGACCGACATGAGCCAGGCGATGGCGGAAGTGGTGGGTTACGTGAACCGGGCACGTGCGTTCATGCCGCCGGGCGCCGTGCCGCCCTTCATCATGCGCTACGACGCGGGCAGTGTTCCGGTGGCGCAACTGGTTTTTTCTAGTGAGAGTCGCAGCCCGGGCGAGATGCAAGACATCGCTCTGAACCGCGTCCGGCCGATCTTCGCAACCTTGCCCGGCGTCTCGGCGCCTCCCCCTTTTGGAGGTAACCAGCGCACGATCGTGGTACGCGTGGACCCCGAGCGAATGCGCGCGTACCGGCTCTCGCCCGAAGAAGTCATCGCCAAGATCAACCGGGCAACGACGGTCCTTCCGTCCGGAAGCGTGCGCACCGGCGATCTGCTCCGATTTGCCACCACCAATGCCGCGCTCGGCGCAAACATTGCTGAGCTTCTGGACACCCCACTGCGCTTGGGGTCGGGACCAACGATCTATCTGCGCGACATCGGGACCATTGCGGATAGCACCGACGTCGTCGTGGGCTATGCCCATGTGGATGGCCGACGCACGGTCTATATTCCGGTCACCAAGCGTGCAGACGCTTCCACGCTGAGCGTCATTCAAAACGTTCGGCAAGCGCTACCCCGGATGCGCAACGTCGCGCCGGAAGATGTGAAGATCGACCTGGTGTTCGACCAGTCCGGGTACGTGGTCAGCGCCTTAATTGGGTTGATTCAAGAAGGACTGCTGGGTGCGTGTCTGACCGGATTGATGGTGCTTCTATTTCTTCGCGATTGGCGGAGCGCCCTGATCGTGATCATCACGATTCCCTTCGCCTTGCTTTCTGCCGTCGTGTCCCTCTGGATTACAGGTCAGACCATCAACATCATGACCCTTGGCGGTTTGGCGCTGGCTGTGGGTGTGCTCGTGGATGAAGCGACCGTTGAAATCGAAAACATCCACTCCCACATGAGCGGTGGACTCTCCAGGGCACGGTCAGTCGTGGATGCCTGTCGAAAGACAGCTCTCCCAAGGTTCCTTGCCATGCTCTGCGTTTTGTCCGTCTTCATGCCGTCGCTTTTCATGACAGGCGTTGGACGCCAGTTGTTTGTGCCGCTTTCGCTGGCCGTCGGTTTTGCCATGGTCTCTTCCTACTTGCTGTCGAGCACGCTGGTCCCGGTCCTCTCCACATGGTTGATTCAACCCCAGCACGAAAGGCAAACGGGACTCTTCGACAAACTGCAGTCCGCCTACCGTGCCCGCCTTGGGTTCGTTCTCCGTTTTCGCTGGCTTTTGGCAGGGGTCTACCTTGTCGTGACCGCTGCCTTCATCTACGTGCTGTTTCCCAGGATTGGCGCAGAGATTTTCCCGGCAGTCGAGGCCCGGCAACTTCAGCTGCGGCTGCGGGCTCCGACAGGCACACGCATCGAGCGCACGGAAGTCATGGCTCTCAACGCGATGGATGTGATCAAAGCGGCCGTCGGCCCGGACAATGTGCAGATCACGACCGGGTTCATTGGTGTGCAACCGCCCAGCTATCCCATCAATACTATCTTCCTGTTTACCAGCGGACAACATGAGGCAGTCCTGGGCGTGGCCTTGAAACCTGCGGCTCCTGCCGTGAATGACGCGCTCAAAGAAACGCTGCGTCAGAAGCTTAAATCCGCCTTGCCCAATGTTTCCGTCTCCTTTGAAGCAGCCGACATCATCAGCCGAGTCATGAGCTTTGGTTCGCCCACGCCGATTGAAGTCGCGGTGCAAGGTCCGAGCTTGCCAGACAACCGCAGCTTTGCCGAAAAACTGCGTGGCGAACTGGAAATGGTTTCCTCCTTGCGAGATCTGCAGTACGCCCAGCCTCTGGACTACCCGACGATGCGGGTGACCATCGATCGTGATCGGGCCGGGCAATTTGGACTGGCGATGGCCGATGTCGCCAAGTCGCTGGTGGCCGGCACTTCTTCGAGCCGCTTCACGGATCCCAACTTCTGGCGAGACCCCCGGAGCGGCAATGCCTTCCAGATTCAGGTTGAAATTCCGCAGCACAAAATGGCTTCGATAGAGGACGTTCAAAATCTACCCGTGATGAATCACGACGGGGTGGGAACCGACGTGTCCCGCACCGTGCTGGGGGATGTCGCCAAAGTGGAATACGGTACTGCGCCGGGAGAAGTGGACCGTTACAACATGCAGCGCGTGGTCAGCTTCACCGCCAACATTCATGGGAAGGCCTTCGGACAAGCGGTGGGAGAGGTCAAAGCCGCCATCGCGCGAGCCGGAGAGCCACCCCGTGGCGTGACCGTCTTCACTCGGGGACAGGTTCCGGCTTTTGAAGAAACGTTTTCAGGCCTGCGGATCGGCCTCCTTCTGTCGGTTGCCGTGATCTTCATTTTGCTGGCAGCCAACTTTCAGTCCTTCCGGCTCGCGTTGGCCGTGGTGTCCACCGTGCCGGCCGTGATCTGCGGGGTCTTGCTCATCCTCCTGCTCACGGGCACAACCCTGAACGTGCAGTCCTTCATGGGGGCGATCATGGCGATTGGCATCTCCGTCGCGAACGCCATTCTTCTCGTCACATTCGCCGAGAACGCCCGCCGCAGCGGAGCGGTGGTTACGGAAGCCACCCTTGAAGGCAGCGCGGGTCGGCTCCGCGCCGTGTTGATGACTGCCCTGGCGATGATCGCCGGAATGATACCTATCGCCCTTGGCACCGGAGACCGAGCACAGGCAGCCCCGCTCGGCAGGGCAGTGATCGGCGGGCTTGTATTGGCAACCGTCGCAACGCTCACGGTGCTGCCCGCGTTCTATGCCATTTTGCAGGCAAGAGCCCGAGCCGGGTCCCCGTCCTTAAATCCCAGCGATCCAGAAAGCAAGTACTATGAACCTATCTAAACCTGAATCCCGAAGTAAGGATCTGCGATTCCGCGCCAACAATGTAGGGCAGGCTGTCCAGCCTGCTGGTGGAGGCAGGCCATTCTGGCTCCCCTCCTCGACTGAGGAGGGGTGGGCGCTGGTGCCAGCCTCTGGCCGAAGGTCAGAGGTTTGTCCCCCTTGGCAAGGGGGCCCACAGGGGGTGTGGTACGAACTAAGGAGGACCCCCTGCCGCAAAAGCCACCGTGTCCCCTTGAAAAAGTGGGACAAATTTAGGAATTCAAGGGCGCGGGGCGGCAATCCCACGCAAGCGCCGGCGTGGTGTAACCGGCCTCGCCCCCTCACCC
>Ga0163150_10003320_pt1 | contig 22821 bp, 24 predicted proteins | sample OliLakLV19P2IB_FD_148628 | JGI IMG/M metagenome (GOLD analysis project Ga0163150, IMG submission 148628) | Freshwater microbial mat bacterial communities from Lake Vanda, McMurdo Dry Valleys, Antarctica - Oligotrophic Lake LV.19.P2.IB | ecosystem: Environmental > Aquatic > Freshwater > Lake >...
ATGATGTCGGATTCGGTAATTGTTTGGCTGCCAGCCGTGTAACAGTTGCCGGTTTGAAGGTCTTCGAGGTAAAGCATGGCCGGTTTGGGATGGGAGTGAGTTTCGGTCCGCAGATCATACGGATTGGCGCAGATTGGATTGGCAGAAGTTTTTAGTTAGGGAAGGCGAGGGTTTGAAGTATGATTTCTCCAGCCTCGCGTCTCCAGCCTCCCGCCTCCCGCCTGACCCATGCTGTTCCGGTTTTCCCTGTACGGGTTTCTCAAAAACCAGCGGTACTTTGAGCCGTTTCTGATGCTGGTGTTTCTGGATCGGGGACTTTCCTTTTTCTGGATAGGCGTTTTGGTAGCCATTCGGGAGGGGACGGTCAATCTGCTCGAGATTCCCTCTGGGGCGATCGCGGATGGATGGAGCCGGCGGGGGAGCCTGGTGGTTTCGTTTGCCGCCTACATTGCCAGCTTCCTGGTCTTTGCGTATGCGGAGCGGTTTGGCTGGTTTGGGCTGGCCATGATTCTGTATGGAATTGGCGAAAGTTTTCGAACGGGCACGCATAAGTCGCTGATTTTTGAATGGCTGCGGGTCCAGGGGCGCACGGAGGACCGGACCGAGGTTTACGGTTTTACCCGCAGCTGGAGCCAGATTGGCGCGGCGCTCTCCGGAGTTCTGGCTGCCGTTTGTGTTTTGATCACAGCGAATTACCAGGCCATTTTTCTTTTTGCGACCATTCCGTACTTGCTCAACATGGTCAATGTCTGGACCTATCCGGCGACCCTGGACGGAAGTCATGAACGAAATCTTTCGATTGCAGGAAGTATCCGTCGAGTTTGCGCATCACTCGGCCGGTCGGTTCGGATTCCGGGACTGCGACGATTGATGCTGGAGTCGATGAGTTGGGAAGGGGTTGTGAATGCGGTCAAGGATTACCTTCAGCCGGCGTTGGCGGCGATGGTACTTGCCTGGGGATTCGGCGCGTGGATGAACGGGGGCCCAGTAAGCGGTTTGGCTTCCAGGGGGATACAGGTAGATGGATTGGTACTGGCCGACAGCGAGCCGACGGCGATTCGCGTAGTCGCGATTATGGTGGGGATCGTTTATCCAATTCTGTACCTGTTGTCGAGTATCGCCAGCCGTTACTCGTACCGGTTGGCCCGTGGGGCAGGTTCGCCGGATTGGGCTGCAAGGGGATTGTGGCGATGGCAGATGCTGCTGTTTTTAGTGCTGGCAATCGCTGATATCGCCGGCTGGATAACGCTGGTCGTGCTGGCATTTGTCTTTATGCATATCATCCTGAATCTCTGGAGACCGATTTTGATCAGCCGTTTTGACGAGCGATCATCACCGGAAGAAGGGGCGACGATTCTGTCAATCGAAAGCCAGTCCCAACGGATCGCGACGCTGATCGTAGCCCCGTTGCTGGGTCTGGTGATCGACTGGACCTCCGGCGGTGGTGGTTTCGGAGCTTTTTGGCCGATCGGGGTGGCTGGATTTGGTACTGCGTTGGCCATGTGGCTGACCGCACCATCGGGACAAGTTGTTGAAGCCCCGGCCGGGCCGGTTTGAAACATCGTCAATCATTGGTCTGGATTTTTTCAGATTTATTCAGCTATCCGGACCTGCAGATCTGCGCGGAATGCTAACGCCGAATGGGAAGTTGATGCATTCACGATTCACGCAGCGTTTCCTGAAGTACACAGCAAGCCTGGCCAAAAAAGTCCTGTGACTTCGTCTGTACCCGAAAACTGGATCACGATAGACTCCGCAACACAACATCATAGTCTGAAATTAAGGCATGACCCGAATGGATCATGTCCATCCAGGAGAGTGGGGCGGCATGTTTTCGCGGTTGTTTGTGGCATTGCAAATCGGCGTTGCCGGCTTTTACTGTTTTGGCGCGGCGACGTTGGCCCAGCCGGTCACAGCGGGGATTCAGCAGGGTGGATGTCCTGGTGAATCGCCGGCCTTGCGTGCGCGGATCGATCGCAGCATGTCCCAGGCGATGAATCTGGCCAATCACGGACGAATGCCGGAAGCGATTCGCCTGGCCGAACAGGTCTGGAGTGAGACACACGATCCTGCGGTCGGATTTGCGGTGGTTCAAATGCTGGAGCAGCATGTCAGTTCACTGCTGCCGGCCTGTACGCTGGAGTCCAGTCAGCGCGCCGCGAATATCGCCCGCGAGTTGATGGACTGTACAGGCTTGCCGGAGCCGATGCATCGCCAGTTGCCGGCGACGATTTATCGTGAGTCAGTAGCTTTGGCCGGGTCGGGGCAAAGTGGCATTGCAATTCAAATCCTGAACGAGTCATTCGATGCGGGCTTTTCCGGCTTCGAAACAGCGATGCACGAAAAGGCGTTTCAGCAACAGGGCCTCTCCGAAAAACTGGAGTCAGCGGTCCAGCAGGCCAGGGTCAGGGCGATCGGGCGGATGACTGCAGAGTCCCGTGCGGAATTGGCGGCCTTCACGAGTTTTCCATTCACACTCGACACGGTAGACATCGAAGCCCGCGACTTTTCGTTGCAATCATTGCAGGGGAGGGTGGTGGTGGTCGATTTTTGGGGAACATGGTGCCCGCTTTGCCGGCAGCAGACGCAATCGCTGGTTCAACTGCAAAAGGAATTTCCGGACGACCTGACGGTGATTGGCCTGGCTTTCGAAAACGGACTGCCCGAAATCGCTTCGGCGACGGTACGGGAATCGATGCTGGACAACGACATCAACTACCGGTGCGTCCTGGGTGATCCGTCGATTCAGGGAAAAGTGCCTGGTTTTACCGGGTTTCCGACCTCCGTTTTTCTGGATCGCAGTGGCAAGGTTCGAATGGCGATTGCCGGCGAGAATCCCTACGAGAAATATCTTTCAATTGTACGGCTGTTGATCGAAGAGCCGAAGCTATAGCAGGGCCCGTCGTTCTTTTGGGACCGACGCCAAATAGAATTTCTCCAGCGTTTGCATCCGTTTCCGGTTCGCTTCCAGCTCACTTCTGCCGACCCGGGAGGCACTCCGGACGTGTAAGGCTTTTGAATTCAAGTCGACTCGGGGCCCGGTCGGCTTTGTACTTTTGTAACAGTAAAACGGATTGCAACGGCAGTGGTTGTTTCGGCGTGCCCGAATCGCCGAAGTAAGGGATGACTGTGTAGTGTTTCATGTCTCCCTGTGGCAGTTGATTCATGTGGTGTCCCGGTTGCAATACGGAATCTCCAATGGTGGCCGTGACCTGCACGGAGATTGCCTGCGCCCGGTGTGGTACCGAAGTCCTGGCTGTGCGGCCAAAATCGGCAGGGTCCACTCGGGCATCGGCGGGCCAGATGACGCCAGAGGAAAGAGTTGGAGCCCGCCAGGAAACCGGATTCAAAACCGGAAGTGGAACACCGGTGTTCCGGTTTGATTCGCCACATCCTGTTACAGGACATGCACGACCGGAAAAGAAAGAGTCGAATCCGGGTCGGAAATCGAAGCCGGCTGTTGTCCAGACTCTGGATCGACCGCAGAAGGAAACCGGAAACCAGGCGAAGCACCGGATCGAACAGCCGCATGATTTCGGCAACCGGCAAGCCCAGGAGATGGCTTCAGGCGACGAACCGCGCGCGACCGGTTCGATGCTGACTTTTTTCGCAGGCCAGTTCCTGATCGCGTGGGCCTGGTACTGGTCCAGCTTTCCCCCCTTTGCCGCCGGTGTCATCATCACACTGACCGGGACGTTTGGAATCCTGCGGGCGTTTCAAATTGCGACCAGCAGCAATCGACAGCAGCCCACCGCAATCCCGTCTTCCCGCGGTCTGAAGGCGCGTCGTGGAAACCGCCGGACCATTTCACAGCGCCGGTCGGCCGAATAGACTGCATCGTCCACTTCCCAACCGGTCCCGGGCCACTTCTGTGAGTACTCCCTGTTATCGCGCTGTGTTTGTCAGCGATGCACACCTGGGATTTCATCTGGCGCGCGAGGCGGAGTTCTGCAACTGGCTGGAAGAATTGCAATGCGGGCGGCTGTATCTAAACGGCGATATTTTTGATGGTTGGCGGCTTCGCCGAAAGTTCCGCTGGAACAGTTTTCGAAGCCGCATCATCAGCAGGCTTGAAGTAATGCAGCGCGATGGAACCAGCGTCCTGGTCATTCCCGGGAATCACGATGACTTTTTGCGCGACTCGATTCCGCTGACCAACCCCTGTCCGGTATTGCAGGCGTTTGTGAATTGCCCGACGGCCAACGAATTTGAGCACGAATGCCTGGGTGGAAAAAAACTGTTGGTTACCCACGGAGATCTGCTGGATCCGGTGGAGCGGCGGGGGAGGGCGATTTCCAAACTGGGAAGCGTGCTGTTCGATGGAGTCTCCAGCGTAGTCCCCAGAAACCTTTCGCACTGGATCAAACGAAGCAGCAAAGGGGTCTTTGGCCGGCCGAACAGTCTGGCACGGCGGATCCAGGAACTGGCGATCCAACGGGGGCTGGATGGTGCGATCTTTGGCCATATTCATCGACCGATGCTGGAACGGCGTACCGGCGGTTTCGTCCTGGCCAACTGTGGTGACTGGGTTGAGCACGCTTCGTTTATTGCCGAGACGGCAGAAGGGAATCTGGTGCTGGTCGATGGGGGAGAGCAGAGGGCGATGACCGGAATGGGAGCAGGTTTGGAAACAGTCCCCAAAGGGGGCTGATCATTCCGGGTTTCTCGACGGGTTTGTCCCAGTTTGGGACAGACAATAAGAACCTGTCCCAAAACCAAATGGGAGTCCCTTGGTGGGCCCAGGTGGCTCGGTCGGGAGACCGGCCACAGCGAGGTTTTGGGACAAACAAGGAGTCAAATCACGAGGGTCCTGATTGAAACCCGGTCGCCGCGTGCTTAATTTGATAGCGGCTGTGGGAGCCGGCGTGGCGACTGACTGTCCGGTCGCGGGTTGTACGAATTGAATTTGCAGCGGAAGGAACACCATGAGTTTTGACGGCAAGGCCAAATGGCGATTGGCAATCCTGACAGTATTGATGTATTCACTTGCCGGTTCGGTTTGTGATGGTTGGCAGGCTGCAAAAAAGGAGGTCACCGATCCGGAACAGCGATTGGCCTGGCACCAGCAGCATTTGCAGATGCAGGAGAGTTCCAAATGGAAAGGCTTGACCTGGCGACATATCGGTCCAATGTCGATGAGTGGCCGGGTGACCGACATTGCCAAACCGCTTCAACAACCCCACACCTTCTACGTTGCGACGGCTTCCGGCGGAATCTGGAAGACCGAAAACGAAGGGACGACCTGGCAGCCTTTATTCGATGATGCGCCAAGCGCATCGGTGGGCGCGATCGCGGTCGATCCGCAGAATCCCGATACGGTCTGGGTTGGCATGGGTGAATCGAACATCTTTCGCAGCTCGATGGCCGGAACCGGCGTCTACCGTTCCGACGATGCCGGAAAAACCTGGCAGCATCTGGGTTTGGCTGATACCCATCACATTGCCCGGATCGTAGTTCATCCCACCGACCGTAACACAGTCTATGTAGCGACGGGAGGCCATGAATATACGGAGAACGAAGAACGGGGCGTGTACCGAACGAAGGACGGTGGCAAAACGTGGAAGAAAGTGCTGTTCGAAAGCAGCATGGCGGGCGCAACCGATCTGGCGATGGATCCACACGACCCCAACACCCTGTTTGCCGTCATGTGGCACCGCATCCGGCGACCCTGGAGTGATCCTGTGCCGGGTGATGGTGGCGGCATTTACCGTTCGCGTGACGGTGGTGAAACCTGGGATCGATTGACCAGTGGGCTTCCCCTGCGCGAAAAATCCGGCCGCACCGGAATTTCGATGACACCCGACCAAAAAGGTTGCGTGTATGCATTGATCGACAACCATGAATCAGCGCGGGCAGCGCGCCAGGGGGAACTGGATGCCTACGGGCGGCAGCGTGAAGACGTGATCAAGGGGGCGGAGGTCTATCGCTCCGATGATTATGGGGTCTCCTGGAAACTGGTCAGCGGCAACGAACGCAGAATGGTTGGTTTGTTCTCGACCTACGGTTGGGTTTTTGCCCAGATCCGGGTCGACCCGAATGATGCGGAAACCATTTATGTCATGGGCGTCCCGATGCTGAAATCCACAGACGGTGGCAAGAGTTTCAATCCGGTCAGTTTCGCGGATCTGCACGGCGATCACCACGCAATGTGGATTGATCCGCACAACAGCAATTACATCATCAATGGAAACGATGGTGGTATCAACATTTCCTATGACGCCGGATCGACCTGGAAGAACATTGAAAACCTGCCGGTCGTCCAGTTTTACAATGTCGAAATCGACGATGCCGAGCCATTCAACGTCTACGGATCGATCCAGGACAACAACAGCTGGATGGGGCCGTCGTCGCACCGGCCTGGCCGAAGCCGTGCATGGGAGTGGAAGCCCTGTCCGGGAGGGGAGGCCAGTTACATGGCAGTCGATCCCAATGACCAAAACACGTTTTATTCCGAATCGTTTTACGGCGCGATCAACCGGACCAACATGGCGACCGGAGAAACAGTCAGCATCAAGCCATCGAGCCCGGATGATGATCCGCTGCGGGGGCAATGGCTGGCACCGTTTATCCTGTCTCCGCACAACAGCCAGGTCGTGTATCACGGAATGAATCGTGTCTTCCGGTCGATGAACCGGGGTGATGACTGGGAATGCATCAGTCCGGATTTAACAGCATTCGATCCGGCCCGTCAGGGAAATATTTCCTTTGCGACCATCACCACCCTCAGTGAGTCACCGCTGAAGTTCGGCGTGCTTTATGTTGGCACCGACGATGGCCGGGTCCATGTCACGCGCGACGGCGGATTGAGCTGGAGCGAAATCGTTAACGGATTGCCCAGGGGAAAATGGGTTTCCCGTGTTGCGGCTTCGAAATTCCAGCCTGGAACGGTATACCTGGCGCAGAATGGAAAAATGGACAATGACTTTCAGGCGTGGCTTTGGAAATCGGATGATTACGGAGCAACCTGGACTGACATCAGTGCAAACATTCCCGGCGGACCATTGAATGTTGTCTACGAAGACCCCGACAAGGCGGGTGTTTTGTATGTCGGAACGGATTTGGGTGTGTATTGTTCGGAGGATAATGGCGGAAAATGGGAGGTTTTGGGGGGTGGATTACCCCTTACTTTCGTCCATGACCTGAAAATACACGCAAAAAGCAGGACTATGGTTATTGCCACGCATGGTCGCGGCATGTTCAAGTTGGATGTAAAATCGGTGGTTGGAAGTGGAAAGCCGTCGGCAGGTGAAAATGGCGAATCTGATTCGTCACGCTGATGCTTCGGACAGTTTGATTGCAGGTTTTTGGCTGGGAGTGGGTTTTTCTGGTTCAATTTTTTACATGAGGTCCCAATTTATGAAAGCAAAATGGTTACTGGTTTTGGCAGCAGCCCTGGTGGTTGCCTGTCAAAAACCAACGACACCGCCTGCTCCGGTGGGTTCGTCACCGGACGGAAATGCGGTGGCGAGTGATGGAAACCCGGTGGCGGGCGAAAAGCCTGCTGAAGCGGGCAAGACCGGCGAGGCGGTTGCGAAAACGGAAGGCAGCGGAGGCGAGGTGCCAACAACTCCGGCAAAGCCAACCGAACCAGCTGTCAATGGTGCCGAACAGATCGCAACATTGGCTTCCGGATTTTCCGCTGAAATCGTGGCATTTAACGAAAAGATGCAGAAGGCCACTGCCGAAGAGCGAAGAACGCTGATCAGCGAACGCCCGGATGCGAGTGCAGTCTACGCGAAGATCAAAGAAGTAATGGATTCCAGTGATGATCCGCAAGTCCGGTTGGAAGGGCTGCTGTTTGCCAGCCAGAATCTTCGTGACGCTGATGCCGTGGAAGAACTGGTAACGAAACATGCGTCCAATGAAAAGGTCCTGCCTTTGGTCATGCAGATCGGCCGAATGGTTCCCCGCAAAGCGGAAGGAATTCTCGAGTCGTTGATCAACAGCGATGCAGATCCCAAAGCCAAAGCCGTGGGCATGTTTGCATTGGGCGACTTGCTCCAGGAGAGCAATTCCGCCAGGGCCGAGGAATTGCTGGTCAGGGTCACCAAAGACCATGGCGATGTGGAAATCGGCGGCCGCAAACTGTCCGAGATGGCTGCACCAACCCTGTTTGTGATTCAACGATTGGGAATTGGCAAGGAAGCGCCGGATATTGAAGCCAACGACCTGGACGGTGTCTCGTTCAAGCTGAGCGACTACCGTGGCAAGGTTGTGGTCATTGACTTCTGGGGTGATTGGTGACCACCGTGTCGGGCCATGTTCCCACACGAGCGGTCGCTCGTAAAACAGCTTGCAGATCAACCCTTTGCCTTAATTGGTGTTAACAGTGACAGGGACCTCGATCAGATCCGGCAGATTGTCAAGGACAAGAATATTTCCTGGCGCAGTTTCTGGAACGGACCTGAAGGAACCGGCGGGCCCATTTCCAAAGCCTGGAATGTTCGTGGTTGGCCTACGATTTATGTCCTCGATGCCAAAGGCGTCATTCGGTACAAGGGTGTACGGGGTCCAGCAATGGACAAAGCCGTAACTGCCCTGTTGGCCGAAATGGACATAACAGTCGAAATCAAGCACGACGAAGAAAAGGACACTGAATCGTCCGAATGACAACCGGTGCCGTTTGAACTGAACGGCCCGATTGGCAGCAATCAAACTGACCGACACTACTGATAACGGTCGCGTCCTTCACCGGGCGCGGCCGTTTTTTTTTGGATCCAAAACAAAAACAGCCCGCCAGATCCAAAGAACTGACGGGCTGCATGCAGGCGAGGTCGACGGGGCTCGAACCCGCAACCTCCGGCGTGACAGGCCGGTGCTCTAACCAATTGAGCTACGACCCCTGCTACGAAGTGAGAACAGCAAGATTAGCCGCTGTCGGTGTCATTTGCAAGGCGGTTTGGATTGCTGATTCAACCGTTTTTCGGGCGGAAATGGCATGATTTGACTTCGCTTTGTGGCATTTCGATTTGGCTTCATCCGGCAAAGTCCGAATAAGCGTTACGACAATCCTGGGAGGCCGGAATTCCCCACCGCACAGCCAGGTTTTTCCTGGCAGAAATTTGTTGGCAAACCAGGATTGTACTGCCGTACTTATTGGGAGTTCAGCAATGGAACAGTTCATTAAACAGGCGATCAGGTTCGTCAATCAATTCGGGGAATCGGCCCACAGTTTCAACCGCGAAACGTGGATCGTGATCTCCGTTTGCACCGTCGTTACCGGTTACTTTTTGCTGCGTGGCAACCCGAACCGGTGTTAAACATTGGCAAGCCAGTCCGGCTTGCTGCCATCAATCCGTCCCGGAACCGGGGATTGCCGGTTGCATTCCGGAGGGGATGCCGTTGTCAGAACAGGTCGGGATCATCTGGTTCGAATCCCAGCTTTCGGACTTCTCCGAAATCTGCAACTGCCGGGCCTTCGTTCCCCAGTGCCTGGTGGCATTGTCCCCTGTGCAAATGCAGGACAGCCGTCATTTTGTCCCGCAGCTTTTTTGCCACCGCGGACTCGTTCATCTCCTGGGGATTCTCACCCAGACGTCCGTCAATGGCCTTGACTGCAATGTCATTCGCGATGCAGGCAAGGTCCAGTGACTGCATCGCGCGTTCCAGGTTCCCCTGTTTCAGCCGCACCAGTCCTGCCGTATCCAGCAACATGGCCCCGTCCAGAGATTCGGCCACACATTGCCGGAGGTCGGGCAGCATTTTCAGCAATGCGTCAGAGTCATAACCCAGATCGGCAGTTTGAAACCGGTCGCGAATACACTGATCCAGTGTTTCCAGGCGAGGATCACCCGCCAGCGCCAGGGAACGGACGCTCAAAAGCAGGCCAAGTTCAAAATGGATACTGGCGAGTGTCCTGCGCATGGAAGCCAGTGGTGCAGGTTCGCCCTTCTGGTCCACACCCAGGTAGCCTGCCATCCATCGCCAGTAATTGGGGAGAAGCGACCTGCGGACTTCTGCAGCGGTATCGAGGGCCAGGTCAATTTCCCGATCGAGTAGTTCGACGGTTTTTGCCTGGTCCCCCGTTTCAATGGAAACCAGTGCGGTGCAGATGATAATCTGCCGCTCCATCACGATACCGTCCGCCTTGCCAAACGGGATCTTTGCCTGTCGCGTAACAAACAGTTCCTCCATCAGAGCCCGGGCCAGGTCAAGCTGTTCACCGGCCAGGGCCGCGTGGTAGGCGATTTCGTTTGACATTTCCAGGAGGTACCGGAAGTCGAGCTTTTCCAGTGTTCCGGAATTCTTCAGTGTGTCCCGCGTTTGCTGGAGAACGGCGAGCGCTTTTCCCCGCCGGCCGGCCGCAACCAGAGAACGGGCATAAAGGCTGGACGCCGGACGCAGATTTAACGGGTGCGCCTGGTCCTCCCGGACCTGGCCCACCACCATTGAATGCATCGCTCCGGCAACCTCTGCGGCCTGACCATAAAGCCCCGAATCGATCAGGCATTCAACCAGCCTCTGTTGCACCTGAAAATTATTGGGCTGCAAAGCGGCGAGCGACCGAAGCGTTTCGAGTCCGGTTTCACGTTGTCCGCTGTCAAACTGGCTTAAGGCTGACGCCGTTCGCCACAACAGGACTTCCTCACGCCCCCGCGAAATGAGCAGGGGAGCCAGTGCCACCGATGCAAACACCAACAGCATGATCATCGTCGCGAACCTGCCCGACCAGAACGGCCTTTCTTCCCTGACTTGCAGACTGGATTGCATTCCTTCAACCATCAGATTTGTGTTCTCCCAAAAAGGCTTCCACTTCGGCCGCAAGTTCCTGACGGATCGTGTTCAGTCTCAACCGTTCGCGGATTTTTCGCCCCTGGCTGTCGGTCACGTAAAATACGTCCAGTACCTGATGGCCCCAGGTGCTGATTCGGGCAAACCGGACATCCAGGCCCAGCAAAAATATTTTTCGCGAAATCGTGTAGAGCAGCCCCAGCCGATTGTAGGCAAAGACGTCGATGATGGTTGCGTTGTCGACCGTCTGGTTGTCGATTTCCACGCGGATTTCCGGCAACGAAAGCTTGACTGCGGGCGTGATGCGATCGTTCCAGAGTGTCCGGAACCGGGGGGGCTCCTCATCTGCTCCGGTGGCAATCGCGTGAGCCCTCGCGCGAATTTCATCCAGACGGCTCTCCGGGACGTTGGCAAAATCGCCGTCTTCGAAACGGTACCAGTACCAGAGGAGCGAGCTGCCAAGCGGCTTGATTTCCGCAGCACGGACCCGCAGGCCCTGACTCGCCAGCATCCCTGTGACCTTGTAAAAGATCCCGGAACGGATTCGTTCCCGTTTGCCAATGCTCAGTTCGTGCTGGCCTGTGCTGGCCACTGGATTGACAAATGCCAGAACCTGGTCGGGATCAGCCCGTCGCAGCTCCAGCAATCGCCCCGCGACGAGTTGCGGTTCGTGTTCACTGCAATAGTTCCAGGGGAGATTCCGGGCAGTTTCGCGCAGCCAGGACGCGGTTTCCGGATCATCGGGATCCGCACACTCGGCAATCCGGTCAAACAGGGAATGGCTGTGTCTTCCGGAAGTCTCCCGGAGCGCCATGCCGGTCAACTGGTCGTGGGCGTTCAGGAACAGCCCCGTCAACAGCTCTTCTTTCCAGGGGGTCATCATGTCCGGTGCGACTGCGGAAATGTCTGCCCAGGTCAGCAGGAACAGCATCGACAGCAGTCCGACCGACCCCACATTGGCTGCAAACTCGGCGACCATCGATTCGTCGCTCAGGTCCCGGTGAAACGCAATGTGGCTCATCATCAAATGGTTGTGAACCAGGAAGGCCACGTTTTCCGCTTCTTTGCCGCCAATCCCCAGCCGCTCACAGATCCGGACGGCAATTCTCAGACCAACTTCGCAGTGGTCTTCCGTTTGTCCCTTGCCAAGGTCATGCAACAGCAAAGCCAGATGCAAGACCTGCTTGTCGCGCAAACCGCGATAGATCTTTCCGGCTATCGACGGATTCTCCTCCAGCCCCGCACAGATCCGGACCGCCCGTAGCGAATGCTCGTCCACCGTATAGTGATGATATTCATTGAACTGCAGCATTCCGCGGGTATGTCCAAAGTCCGGAATGATTTTTTCCAAAACGTGCATCTCGTGCAGCATCTGCAGTACTTCGGCCAGCCGTTTGGGGTTGGTCAACAGGGCCCAAAACTGTCTGGCATCGTCCTGGGAAAACGGAACCGTTTCGGCTGACATCGCTTCGCGAATGGCCAGCCAGGTTTCCTGTTCGATCGTCTTGTTGTGCAGGACTGCCAGTTGCATCAATCGCAGAATCTGACGGATATCACCGACAACTTCGCCCCGCCGCTGCGGATCGACTCCGATTCGGGTCGGTCCCATCCGGAAAACGCCGTCCACCTGGCGGGTCATCAGCGGGGCCAGCATCGACTGGGTCAGCGTCGTTCGTGATTGCGAGGCCTCGGAGAACTGGCCGCTCAGGTAGCGGGTGCGGCTGGTCAGCCGGAAATAGTCCTGCATCATCGACTCGACTGGCAATATGCTATCGCTGCCGGAATAGCCCATCTTTTTCGCCAGCCGAACCTGTTCGTTTCTCCCCAGGCCATCCTGCGTCCGGCCGCCATGGAAATGCAGATCGCAGCGAAGCCGCAACAGGAATTCATTCGCCGCATGCAATTGCTCGGCGTCCTGGGCTGTCAGGGCCCGGTTGCGAACCAGCTGGTCAATATCGGTCTCACCGAAACGGACAAAACCCAGCCAGCGGATCAGGTGAATGTCCCGCAATGCACCGGGACTCCGTTTGATGTTGGGCCGCAGCAGATACACCGTTTCACCATACTGGTCCCGTTCCCGGGCCCGGGCCGCGATGATTCCGTCAGTCAGCCCGGAATATCGCTTTTGGCTGATCCGCTGCAACCTCGCCAGGTAGTTGGTGAACAGGTCAATATTGCCGCCGATATACCTGGACTCGGTCAGGGATGAAAAAACCTGGGGATCGTTGGTTGCCATCGTGCACGCTTCGCGCGGAGTCCGCAACGAACTTCCGACCTTCAGCCCCACGTCATTAATGTCCTGAACCATCCGGCGCGAATAGGCGTTCAGCTGGGAGGATTCTGCCGTGTGGTACAGAATCATCAGATCCACATCGGAAAACGGGGCAAATTCCCGTCGGCCACAACCACCATGCATTACCAGAGTTACCACCAGATCCAGTTCGGCACCCAGATCCAGTACAGCTGCGTGGTGCAGGGACAGGACCACAGCGTCCAGTAAATCGGACAGTTCCAATACGGTTTTTTTTCCAGGTGCACCGTTGTCATGCCGTTGGCGTATCAGCTCCCGCCCCTCCGTCCATTGGCGACGGGCAGCCATAACCGGTTCACGAATTCCGGGAGCAGTGGACATACAATTGCTGGCAGAAAATTTGGCGTAACGGGAAGGCGAGAATCCCGGCAATCTTGTGGCGATCGAAAGCTTCGTTCGCCAGGAACCGGCCGAAACGACCGGAAAACGGGCCAGGAAAAGGCCTCATAACGTTTCCATTGTATCCGATTGTCAGACCGCGTCGCGACCGGTTTCGCCGGTCCGGATCCGCACCACTTCATCCAGCGTAATGACAAAGATCTTGCCGTCACCCATCTGGCCAGTCTGGGCCTTGGAAATGATCGTATCGACAACTGCCCGGACATTCTCTTCCGGCACAACCACTTCGACTTTGACCTTCGGAATGAAATCGATCGCGTATTCGTTCCCGCGATACATTTCGGTGTGCCCTTTTTGACGGCCAAAGCCTTTGACCTCGGTAATCGTCATCCCTTCGACGCCGCATTCGATCAGCGACGTTTTGATATCTTCCAGTTTGAAGTGGCGGATGATGGCTTCGATTTTCTTCATGGTCGTCGATAGATATGTAACAACAGATTGCCGCAGCAAACAATTGCAAAACGGCTGGTGAATGACCGGACAAAGAAAGTTTGATCCGGCTGCAAAACCGGCGGCAATCCGGATTTGCTTTGTCCTACTGTAACGGATCTTCCCGGGGATTTACAGCTGGACCGGTCCGGAATGTGGCCGTTTCACGCTCAAATCCGTTAGGGACAGGGAAGGGACGTAACCTTCACCTTATTGCCGAAACAAAGGTGATCGCGGCCAGGTCATTCACCGGACGACTGGTTCGGAAGCCAGCGGGTTTCCTTCTGGTCCGCCTGCTGGTTGACCAGCCGGGCCAGGACGAACAGCAAATCCGCCAGCCGGTTCAGATAAACCAGATCTGTCCTCAGCGGCGAGCCGTCGGAAACGTCATGCAACATTTTGACCAGCGTCCGTTCGGCCCGGCGGCAAACGGTGCGGGCCAAATGCAGGGCCGCGCCCGCCATTGATCCTCCCGGGAGAATAAAAGCCGTCATGGCTGGCAGTTCTGATTCCGCCCGGTCAATCTCCAGTTCCAGTGATTCAGTCCGGTCCGGGGGAAGAAGCGGTATTTTTTTTGACGTGCCTCCTTCGGCTGCGACATGCGAGCCGACCACGAATAGGTCCTGCTGGATCGATTCCAGGATCTCCCGCACTCGTGAATCGATCCCACAGGCGATGGCCAGGCCAATGCCTGCACAGGTTTCATCCAGGTCCCCGCACAACTGGATCGAGGGGTGATCCTTTTCCACCCGCCGGCCCCCCAGCAATCCGGTTTCCCCCAGATCGCCGGTTTTTGTATAGATTTTCATAACAGAAGTTCCGGATCATCTGGTGGCTTTGGGTTCACACGACAGACTTCCATGATTCGCCAAACTGCATTTCCGCACCAGTACCCGTGGCCGGTCCTGGTGAGAAGTTTCGAAATGGAGGCAAAAAGTTGACGTCCAAACTGGTTTCCTGCGGTGTGCTCCTTTTTCGCAATCCAGGCGCGCCGGAGTTTCTGCTGATGAAGCACCTTGACCGCTGGGATTTGCCCAAGGGGCACGTGGATCCTGGCGAAACCGAACACGAGTGTGCACTTCGGGAAATGAAAGAAGAAACCGGAATCAGCCGGGACCTGGTCCGGATGGAAGAGGGTTTTCGTTACGAACAGGAATACCTGGTCCGAAAGCTCGATGGGACGGGATCCGTTCCAAAACAGCTGGTCATTTTCCTTGGCTGGGTGTCCTCTCCGGTCGAAATCCACCTGACCGAGCACATCGGATTCCAGTGGTTTCGCTGGCACCCACCCCACCAGATCCAGCAACAAACCATCGACCCAATGCTGGCCGAGGTTAATGGCTCCGGATTGATACGCTGAAACCCATTCCAGCCAACGGGGTCAAATGTCTGCGGAATCCAGGTTCCACCAGTTTCGTTGCCGCTTCAAAGAATAATTAGACAGAACCCCAGCCGACCGGGTAAAATACCTGGACATTGACTTCGAACGGGGCGAAATCACCGTCTGCGAAGGAAAGGGTGACAAAGACCGGGTCACAATGCTGCCCCAGGCGGTCAACGGCCCCCTGCAGCTTCACTTTTGCAAAACGTCGCGGCAGTGCATCGGCAAGACCTCGCTGACGGCTATGGCCGCGCGGAATTGCCCAATGCCCTCGCGCGGACGTATCCCGGTGCCCAACTGGAATGGCGTTGGCAATTTGCTTTCCCCCAAACTCATCGCTGGGTCAACCACCGCAGCGGAGAACAGGGGCGGCACCACATTCACGAATCGCTGGTGCAGAAGGCCGTTGCGCAAACCGCTCATGCCGCGCGACTGGCCTAACGAGTCACCAGCCACACTTTTCGCCACTCGTTCGCCACGCATCTCCTGGCGGATGGCTACGACATCCGGACCGTGCAGGAACTGCTGGGGCACAGCGACGTGAAGACCACGATGATTTACACCCATGTGCTGAACCGCAGAGGCCGGGGCGTCCGCAGTCCAGCCGACACCTTGGCGCCCCACCCGCCGGGGAAATAGACAGAAAAGGCCTAACACCCCGGAAACCGGTTGCCCGCAACGCAACCGACTGCGATACTTGACCTTGTGACCCAAGTCGCCTGGCAGTATAGGCCGCAAACCGGCGGCCTACAGGTGATAGGCAGAAACGACCTAATAACGAGTTCGGCGTTGAAGAGGGTCGCGGGACGGCATTCTGCGGAGAAGGGTAGATGGCCACTGACAACAAGCGGAACATACTTTACTTCGAGGCGGAGTCCTTGCGCGGTCTGTACACCCGGCTGGATGAGTGGCAGGAAACGAGCCAAAAGCGGTTTCATTCGTTGTCTATCCATCAAGATAACGGGGCGTTCTGCTGTATCGCGCTGACCAACCCGACGGAAGTAGTCATCACCAGCGCCGACAGCTGTAACCACGCTGCTGTGAGTTCGTCTGGCAGCTTGCAGGTGACTGAGTGGAATTAGGCACGCCGAACCAGGCGCTACAGCAGACGGCGGGGCACAATTCTTTTCTGGAACTTCACGCTCTCCGGTGCCCCGCCGCTGCTGAACTGTGTTGTTCGGCCGAGACCGCTATGATAAAGAACGCATTTAGCAAGACACAAATCGACCGGCTTGGGGACCGACTCAAGGGCGGTTCTCACACGGAGAGCGATCTTCGCTTGCTCGACGATTACCGACGGTCCTTTGGCGAGGCGTACGAGGCGGTGGTCCGAACGCTCCGTCAGCGAGGTGAGGTTCCGACGGGAAGACTGGCCAAGTCCACCGTCTCGATAGCGGAGAAACTCCGTCGCGAGAGCATCCGGCTGAGCCAAATGCAGGATATCGCTGGGTGCAGAATAGTCGTCGGAAATGTTGTGGAACAAGAGCAACTCGTTGCGTCGTTAAAGACCGACTTTCCTGGAGCGACCCTAATAGACCGTCGCGACAATCCCAGCTTCGGCTACCGAGCGATCCACGTCATCGCCGTGATTTCCGGGAAACCGATTGAAATCCAGGTCCGGAGTTCCCTGCAACATATGTGGGCGGAAGTTTCGGAGAAATCCTCCGACGTCCTCGACCCAACGATCAAGTACGGCGGCGGTAGCGACGTGTGGCGAAACTTCCTCACAGTTACTTCCGAATCGGTGGCGGCCTGCGAGGAACTCGAGAAAGAAGGGAATGCATTCTACGAGAGGGTTAAGAAAACCGTCGCAGAGTTGGCGGCCCACGAAGAACTCGAGAAAAAAGCGAATGCAATCTACGAGACGGCTAAGAAAGCCGACGCGGCCCTGCCTGAGCTACACGAATTCGGCCACGAGCTTCAAGAATTGCGAGCATCGCTAGAAGGCTTGAAAGGTGATTTGGAAGGCCACGAACAGGTGAATCAAGAAACGCGACGAAAACTGGTACGCCTGCGTAATGTGATCGCCGACCTTTTGAGCAGGGCGATATCTGACCTAGATAAACTAAAGGGGGAGAAGCAATGATTTTCCTGATCGAATACAACCGGAGCCAGGGCCGCATCGTGACCTTTCGCGATTTCGACGATTCGCAACGGCGGGAGGCAGAGGACGCGCGACTCGGGATCGAGTTGGATCTCAACCGCAAAGGGATAGACCACGAAGTGGTCCTGCTCGAGGCGGCGAGTAAAGATGCGTTACATCGGACGCACCAGCGCTACTTCGCAGACCTCACCGGGCTTCTGAAATCCGCTGGCGGTCAAAACGAGTGGGCAGGCCGCTGGGAAGAAAAGGGATCGGGAGTCGATTCCAGATAACAATCATCGCCGAACCACCGGATGCAGTTGACCGGGCCGACATCACGGCTTTCCATGGTTCAACGTCAATCGAGCCGGCCCGGCAACTGATCCACAACGTTCTGCGGCGGAGACGAAGCGATGGCCGGGGAGAACCAACCGGGGCAAAAAGTAGCTGAGTACCGACAGAGGCCGCTCACGCCACAATGGGTGATCTCATTCTTCCTTACGTTCACGGAGTTGCATTAACAGGAACTGATTGCAGTCTGGAACCTGTCGCAGGATTCGCTAGAGAATTCCGGACCTTCGAAAAGCATTCGTAAACCAAAAAAGGCGATTCATGATTTCATGAATCGCCTTTTTTTTCAGAACAGGTTTCCAGACAGACCGGTCGGCGTAGCCAGGTTGGTAACCATCCGGATCCCCGTCTGCGCCGTGTATTTGAATTGCATCTGGGCCCGACCGATCGCCGGTTGATGGATTCGGAAAAATAAGCAGCGTCCATGACTTTTGTTCAGTTTCTCTTCGTTCAATCCGGCAATCCGGTTTAAGCAATGTCCAAACGGTCTACCGCTGGCAGTTACCTGCCGACCGGGGCGTAGCGCGATTCGGTACAGGCAAACATGCCGCATTTGCCGTTGTATTCCCAGCAGGCGCGGCAATGGGGAGTTTTGCAGCGGATGCAAATGACCATCTTGCCCTCCAACCGGTCCGTGCAAATCGGACAGAAGACATCGTCCATGATGGTCGCCTGGTTTTCATTGACGAAATCAAGCCCATCGGTCTGAGCGGTTCGCAGCTGATCAACAATCCGCAATCCAAGGCGGAGGAAGTCTTCCAGTTCGGCCGACGTTCTCAGGTTATTGGAGATCCAGATCCGGATCCGGCCGGGAACCAGCTCGACGCGAATACAATTTCGACCCGACCACTCCCCCAATTCCTGGATCTGCCAGCGGACATGCCCGGGCAGCGAGTCGGCGGGCAACAATGTTTGTTCCCGTCCCGAGCCGAAAATTACAAATCGGGAATCGAAGGCGGATTTTGGCGCTGAACCCGATTCGGCCATTTCACCGGATCTCGAAATACCCGGCCAGTTGCGTGAGAAAACAGAGAACCGCTGGCTGATTTCGTGTGCCCCCGTTTCCAGAACAATGCCGGGCATCGATCCGTCATTCATCCGGCGCATGGACAGCAGTGTCGCCTGTTCGCCGCGCCAGCCAAACCGCATTCGCGGCCGCCACCACCTGGAATCGATCACCGCGCGATACCTTGGTGCCACTTCGCGCCAGGCACCGAACCATCGCATCCTCCCTCCGCCCAGCAGGAAACAAAAGACCGAAATCAATGCGGCCATCGCGACCAGAAGGGCCAGCATAACCATAACGCCTTTGATTACCGTTGACACCAAATCAAGTCCATCCGCTATTGATCGATTGCACTTGTCACGCCCAACCTTCACCAGCCGGGCAGCGCCAGTTACGGCTGACGTCCCGTCGGCGTCCCAATCTCCGGTTCTGATTCCATCCGGATGTCAGGCAATCTGTTCCGGTCCGGCTCGTCATCCGGTTCAAATTCCGCATCGGGAGCCCGGCGAGCCAGACGAACCATAATCACACCCAGCCCGACAATTGCCACCGCGAAGATGCCAATTAACCAGGGTTGAAACAGATTCAGACCGTCCTTGCCGTCTCCCTGTCCGTTTGCGTTCAGCCCGGCCAGTCCCGGGACGGCCGGCTTGGCTTGTTGGCCAGCTTCCGCAAGTTTGACTGACAGGGACTTGTTCGCATCCTGCAGTGATTTGTTGGAATTGTTCGATTCAGCCAAACGTTTTTCCAGCCCGGCAATTCGTTCCACATGCGAAACATTGGCCGATGCCAGCTGTTCGGCCTCCAGCCGCAGTCGCACCAGCCCTTCGGAAAGGGACGGTTCCAGTCCGTCCCGGACCAGCATCGATTGCGTCAGGTCCCGCCAGACCCGGACTTCGGCCTCCAGCCGGGCAACCTGCTCGCTATTCAAACCATCATCGCCTGCGGCAGCTGCCGTCGTGGCAGGCAATGGCATCGCGAGGACCCGCCAGGCGACCAGTAGCAACACCAGTGTTTGCAGGCCCATCAGCCAGATCATGGCCCAGGTTCCAACGCTTTCGAAACCCGGTCCGGAAACGGAGGGAACGGGCTGAAATCGCAATCCCTGCGAGTCCGAAGGTCTTCTGGCGGTCATGTTTCCGGCTCCCGAAAATTCAAGAACGGTTGCATCCAGCTCAACGGCACGGTGCCGGCTGGAAAACAGAAAGTATCCGGCGCATTGCCGGGTTTCGCTGTTCGAATCATTCCATTGAAACCAGCCCCGCGTTCCCTGTCGGGGATCGATCACCATCGCAACATCGAGTGGCCGGCCAAAAAAATTCCGGCAGATAAAATCGTCCATGTCCGACAGAAAAACGCCCCAGCCCGGATGGGTGTGATACCATCCAACAATCGCCAACGAGTCATTCATCTGTTGTCGTCGGCGGGTAATCTCGCTCCAGGTGCTGTGGGTGAACTTGAAGCTCCCCCGGGTTGCCTCGTAATGCTCGGCCCGAAGGCTGTCGCTGATGACGACCAGCGGTTTGCCCTGTTCGTCGATTGCCTGCCTGCCCAACAGCACACCACCAAGTTCCACGTTGGTATTGCTCGCGGCGTGATTTTCCAGTTCCAGGAAAACGTCCAGGTCGACAAAAATCGGCAAATCATCCGGCGCCGTCTCACCCATCCGGGCAACGCTGAAGTGTTCGTCGTTTGCCGGTGAACGGATTTGTTCAGGCGGATTGTTCCTGACTTCTCCGAACTGGATATCATCGCTCATGTTCCAACCGCCTCCGGCTCTTGCGCTGGCAGCCAGTCGGGCCTGTCGCCGTCCAGTCGCAACCAGGCAGACTGCGTTTCCGAAATGCGGACCCGGACGATATCAAACAAAGGGATACCCAATTCGCACAGCGGCACATCGGCAAGCGGACTGGTCAATCCAACTGTGTGAATCATCTCCGGCCGGCAGGGAAGCTGGCATTTCTCGCAGTTTCCCTGAAGAGTTGAGACTTTCGAAACAACCTTGTTGACCGGCCGGGAAAGTCCGCAACTGTCGCAGGTCAGTGAAACAACGAAATCCCGGTCCAGCTGCAATTCCGGGTCGGGAGAGGGCTGGTCCGGGCCAAAATGCCCTTCAGCGATACCGATCAACTCACGGGCGGTGGCGGTTTTCGCCGACAGGCCCGAATCAAAACGGGGGAGGGCGGTTTCGTGCGACAGACAATCTTCGCGAAACGGAAATCTCGTTTGATAGAAACGGTTGGCCGCACCGTTGAAGACCAGCCCCGACCCGGCGGCCGACGGCAGTCCATGAATCAGCTTCAGCATTTCCTGGACCTGCAATCCGGCGATAATCGAAGCGATCGTCGGCGTGGTCGGCACACGCCCCTCAAGGATCTCTTCACGGGTCAGCAGCGGGCAACTGTATCGCAATTGAATCAGGCGATAGTCGTTGCTGGTCATCGTGCATTCATAACAGCCGCTGTCCGGTACATGCGCGGCGTGTCCCGGGGGCGCAAAGACCTTGGCGACGCCGCTGATCTCCTGGATCCCACCATCGATCCAAGCCGTTCCCACCCGCCAACACATCCGGTTGATCCACAGCCTGGCCTCGCGATTGTCGACGCAGCCAATCACCACATCAACATTTTCGACCAGTGCCAAACCAACGTCGTCGGGAATCCGGCCGTTAATTGCAACGCATACGGATTGCGGACTCATTTCGCCCGCCATCCGGGTGGCCACCTCGGCCTTGGGTTGTCCGCAATCGGACTGGCGAAACAAAACGCTGCGGGAAAGGTTGGTACTTTCGATCAGGTCAAAATCTGTTACGACGATAGTCCCCACGCCCAGCAACGCCAGGTTCTTGATCACCTCGTTACCGATCGCACCGGATCCAATTACCAGAACACGTGCCGCAGCGATTTTCGGCTGGTCCCACCACGAGATCATCTGAAACGGCTCGTGCCGGTCGTCCATTCCGATTCGCAACGGCGAGGTTCCGGTCTCCATGGCCTGGGCCGCCGGATTGTCAGAAGAATCTTCGTGCATGCCGTATGCGTTTGTTGGAGCCCTTCCCCCAACGGGGTCAGACCGGCCTGGAGGAAACCATTGATCGTTTGCGACAGGCAAACGGGTTTTGGAGCCGTTCGGCCCACTCGGTTTTTCCGTTGGTGCCAAATGTTTTACAGCACTATCAGTCTACAAACAAAACACCCGACTCGCTCTCCGGCAATCTCGCATTCGAACGACCTGACGCGAAACGGACGGAATCAGGACCGGTTTGGCTTTCCGATGGCGGAAGGGATACCTGATTCCGGAGAGACCGTTTGTCCAACGGGAACGGAATGTTCTTCTGTTCGCGAATCCATTGGGCTGCCTCGCGGTTGTAAGGGCTCTCGGTATCGTAATTTGCGTACCGGATCATGTCCCACAACATCGTGCACAGTTCCGCCAGGCTAAGACTGGGGACCCAGTGCGTCCCATAACCACCCAGGCAGACTACGCCACCCGCAGATATGTTGGGATGGAAAATCGGCGTCTTCCAGGAGAGGGTTGGCATCAGGCGGGGATAGGCTGCACCCAGTTCGACATGGACCTCGTGGAAGTTTTGCCGAACGACATTTCCCAAAGCATCGACAGCCATCCCATCGCCATGAAACCGCAAGCGGTACGTGGTGGGTGGATTTCCCTTGCCGTCCGCTTTGAGGATCGAACTGTCATGCACCAGCTGGCTCATCGCCCGTGCGTCAGCAGCCAGTCGTCGTTCTCTCGGAGACAGGGTCATTGTTCAGGTGGGCAAATGGTATGTTTGTGATCAGACTGTTTGTTCGTTCTAGCCCGCGACAATTTCGGGATAAATGATCAGGTGATCCCCTTCGGTCACGTTGGCCTGGACCAGCGTTTCATTTTCCAGCAGGCGACGGCCCCCTTCCTTGTGATCCAGGCTGTAGCTCATCGGTTGCCCGTCGGGGCCGATTACCGGCAAGTTCATCCGCGTGATAATGCTGGGCAGAATCTTGCGGACGGTCACCGTATCGGCCACTACCGCTTCGACGCTTTTCGCACCCGTTTGATCGAGAAAAAATACTTTGGTCCCCTGCCTGGGGTCGGTGCTGGTTCCGGAAGTCATGACTGAATGATCCTTGATC